>Ga0326511_10004668_pt1 | contig 10866 bp, 5 predicted proteins | sample 0_2496_0518_D_FD_203701 | JGI IMG/M metagenome (GOLD analysis project Ga0326511, IMG submission 203701) | Bovine rumen microbial communities from UC Davis, California, United States - 0_2496_0518 | ecosystem: Host-associated > Mammals > Digestive system > Stomach > Rumen | place: USA: California... | reverse complement strand
ACCAGGAACAGACCTTCGTTGAAGGCTACTCCGTAGGCTTCGATCTCTTCCTTGCTCAGTCCGAGAGCCGGTGCAAACTGGCCCATCAGTCCCGACTTCTCAGGTACGGGAATCTCCCAAATGCGGAAGAAACCCAAGACGTGGTCAATGCGATAGGCATCGAAGTACTGAGCCATCTTGCGGAAGCGACGTACCCACCATGAGCAGCCGTCCTTCAGCATTTCGTCCCAGTTGTAGGTAGGGAAGCCCCAGTTCTGTCCGTCTGCAGAGAACGGATCGGGTGGGGCACCAGCCTGACCGTTCAGGTTGAAATACTTTGGCTCGACCCAGGCCTCGACACCATCACGGCTGATGCCGATAGGGATGTCACCCTTCAGGATGACACGATTCTTGCGGGCATAGTCGTGGGCAGCACGCATCTGTCGGTCAAGATTGTATTGTACGAAATACCAGAAGTCCAGTTGGCTGTCAGCCTTGGCTTTTGTGCTTTTTGCCTCCTTGGGCCATTGGGAGAAGTCTGCCGTTCCGTACTTGTCGCGGTTGACGCAGAACAGGGCATAAGGCTCCAGCCACGCTTTGTTCTCTTCAAAGAACTCTTTATAAGCCTTGGTAGCCTTTGTCTTTTTCCACTCTTGTGCAAACAGTTCGTGCAGATAGTCCATCTTGGCTGTGAACATGCGCTCGTAGTCAATCTGCTGTAAGGCATTCAACTCCTGGCGCAACTGCTCGAACTGCATTCTCTTCTCCTGATTCTTGAGTTCGGGCAACTGACGGAAGTCCGTATACTGTGGATGAAGAGCATAGATGCTGATGGAGTTATAAGGATAGGAGTCCTGCCAGGTGTGTGTGATGTTCGTGTCGTTAATGGGTAGTACCTGCAGGATGCGCTGATTGGTCTTGGCTGCCCAGTCTATCATCAGTTTCAAGTCTCCGAAATCGCCTACGCCGAACGATCCCTCACTGCGCAGTGAGAAGATGGGGATGACGGTACCTGCTCCCTTCCACGGATAGATGGGGAAATAAGCCTGAGGAAGTTCGTATACCACCACCTCGTTGTCTTTGATAATGGGTAAGTCGATGCTACGGTTGGCACCCTCTTCCCATAGTGGGGTGTAGTCTGGTTCCGTGTCGAGGATTGCGAACTTGAATTCGAACCGTCCCACAGGCAGATTGACGGCATCAAGGCTGACAACCCACTCGTGACACTCATGCTCTGTCATGGGCAGGGCCTTCTTGATGTCCCAGGCTCCGAGTTGCTGGGGCTCGCCCACAATGGCCAGGCGCTCACCCAGTCGCAATTGCGGGGCACGAACCTTCAGACGTACCGTTCGCTGGTATTCCGTAGGGGTGCTCAGTGCCCGTTTGCGAGCCATCACACAGTCTGTGAATGCCGAGCTATACATGTAGGCATCCTCCGGAATGTCCAGCCAGTGGTCATAGACCGTATAGTGTGCCCCCTTGACGGCAGCAAACTCCAACCGGTGAGGCTCCATGAGCCACTCGTGGCGTACCTCAGTTTCACCGCGGAAGAGGCTGTAATAGTAGTCAATATACGTACCTGTCTTAGGGTTCTTGGTCAGTTCGCAGAACCAGTGCAACCCGTCAAGTGTTGTCATCTTGTGAATAGTAGTCTTGGAGGCTTCTTCGCCAGAAAGGATGTTCAGTACCAACTCCTCACCGAAAGTGGTATGATATTCCACATTGAATAGTATTTTCATAAGTAATTATGTTTTAGTTGTTTATTACTTTTGTGCAATCGTTTGCATCTTTATTTTCTCTCTCCGATGATGGATACGCAGCAAGCGCCAATCACCATGCTGACACCAGCCACTATCATCATGGTGGACTGATGTCCGCCAACCAACGAGAAGATAGTGCCTCCACAAAGGGCTGCAACTATCTGGGGCAAGCAAATGGTGCCGTTGAACAGCCCCAAGTATGCTCCCATGTGACCATAGCCTTCCAGCGCGTTGGTGACGAAGGTAAACGGCATGGCTAGCATGGCAGCCCAGCCACAACCGATGAGAAGGAAGGGCAGGATCTGTCCGTATTGGCTAGGCATGAATGGTATCAGGGCAAATCCGATGCCACCAAGTATCAGACTGACGGCATAGGCCATCTTCATGTTGCTGAATCGTGGAAGGATGGTTGCCCAAACAACGGAACTCATGGCTTGAACGGCATATAGCACACCTGTCCAGTTGCCTGCTACCTGATAATCCTCTGATGTGGGGTCAGTAGTGTTCCATACCGTCTCAGACACGGCATCCACCACATAGGTCCACATATAGAGAAAGGCTGCCCAGCAGAAGAACTGCACCAAACCAACCTTCCAGAAGGTAGAGGGAGCATTCTTCAGCAACACAAACCAGTTGGCAGAGTCTTTCTGGCCTTCTTTGTCCTTTAGCCCGTGGTATTGGGCATACTCCTCGGGCGGCATCTCCTTGACCTTTGCTGTGGTATAGAGTACGCACAGAATCAGGATAGCAGCACCGATGTAGAATGACCAGATAACAGAGTCAGGAACTACGCCCTCCTGGGCTACGTTCTTCACGCCAATCCATGTCAAGATGAAGGGGAAGATGTATCCGGCTACTGAACCGGCATTGCATAAGAACGACTGGATGCTGTAAGCCTTGGCCTTCTGCTCTTCATTGACCATGTCACCCACCAGCATCTTGAACGGCTGCATGGCCATATTGATGCTGGTATCGAGCAGCATCAGTGCGATGAGGCCGAAGATGAGTGCTGCTGATACAGCCAGATGGAGCGAGCCGGAATTAGGCAACAGGCACATGACGGCAACAGCAACTGCAGCACCAATAAATAAATAAGGTATGCGTCGTCCATAACGGCACCAGGTTTTGTCTGACAGTGTGCCGACAATGGGTTGGACGAGAATGCCCATCAGCGGAGGCAGAATCCAGAAGAAACTCAAGTCGTGAGGGTCGGCACCCAGCGTGCGGAAGATGCGTGAAATGTTAGCACTCTGCAGGGCATAGGCAATCTGTACACCGAAGAATCCGAAACTCAGATTCCACAGACTCCAAAACGGTAAATTAGGTTTTTGTTTCATATATTATAACTTTGAACTTAAACTTTGAACTCACCTCGTCGTACCTCTGATGACCAGACGTGTGCGGACAATGCGCCGTTCGGCCTTGTCCAAGGGAATGACACCTTCTACGTGCCCTATCAGTATGTCGGCAGCTTCTTCACCCACCTTGACGCCACGCTGTTCCACGGTGGTTAGCATGGGGTCGCAGGCTACAGCACGCTGGCCGTTGGTAAAGCCACAGACGGAAATGTCCTGAGGAACCTTGAATCCCATGCGCTTAGCCGTGTACAGGATTCCGATAGCTGTATCGTCATTGACGGCAAAGAAACCATCGGGAACGAGAGTGCCCTTCAGCAATTCTGGAGTAATGGCTTCCGCGTCTGTGCGGTTGTCGCAGATGCGTGTCAGAGACTCGTCGTAGGTCAGGCCGTATTTCAGCAAAGCATCCTTGTAGCCGTTGAAACGGTTCTTCGATATCTCCAGGTTCAAAGCAGCCCCATAGAAGGCAATGCGCTTACAGCCAGTCTCTATCAGGTGTGTCACAGCATTGAAGGCCCCCATGTAGTCATCGACTACCACACGGCTGGCATTCACACCTGTACATATTCTGTCATAGAAGACCAGAGGAACACCGGCATCCATCAGTCGTTGGAAGTGGTCATACTTCTGTGTGTCCTTGGCCTGTGACACAATGATGCCACAAACCTTGTTCTCGTAGAACGACTGACAGATGCGCACCTCGCGCTCATACTTCTCGCTGCTCTGAGCCACCATGATGCGGTAGCCTCTGGCAGACGCTTCCTCCTCAATGCCTGCCAGCACCGACGAGAAATAGAAATGGGTGAACTCGGGAATGATGACACCTATGACTTTCATAGGTTGCAACTTCGAGAAACGCAGCGATTCGGCAATGACGTTGGGTGTGAAGTTATGCTCGCGGGCATATTGCTGGATGACCGCACGGCGCTCTGCCGAGATGCGTGGGGAGTCCTTCAAGGCCCGTGAGACGGTAGCCACCGAGATTCCGAACTCGCGGGCTATGTCCTTCATTGTCAATGGCGTCTTCTCTTTCATCTGGTTTTTAGTTTGTGTTTGCAAAGTTAGGGAAAAGTTTTGTACGATGGAACAATACCTTATTTATTTATTGATAAACGTTGATGCAAACGTTTGCATTGCTTCGGTTATGAATTTTTATGAAAAAAAGTATGAACGAATCAAAACTATTCCTATCTTTGCACTTGATTTAAATCAATATGCCGAAATTTTTGAGAACTTACTATCTTATACTAACTTTAAAATTTAAATGATGAAGCAGGTAAACATTAAGACTCCGCTAAGGATGCTGGCCCTTTTCCTGGTCCTATTCCTTTCGGTAGGTGCCTTTGCTCAAATTGACGTCAAAGGCCATGTGAAAGATGCTCAGGGTGAACCTATCATCGGTGCTACAGTGCGTGTTGCCAACACACAGAACGCAACTGTCACAGATTTTGATGGTAACTTTGCCTTGAAAGCCAATCAAGGAGCCGACATCAGCATCAGCTATATCGGCTATCAGACTCAGACTGTCAAAGCTGCTCCCTCGTTGGAGATTACTCTCCTGGAAGACGCTACCATGCTGAACGACGTTGTCGTCATTGGTTATGGTGCTGTCAAGAAGAGTGACCTGACAGGTTCTGTTACAGCATTGAAGCCCGACTCTAAGAACAAGGGTCTGGTGGTGAATCCGCAGGACATGTTGGCAGGTAAGGTTGCCGGTGTCAATATTACGAGCAACGACGGTGCTCCTGGTGCTGGAGCTCAGATTCGTATTCGTGGCGGTTCTTCGCTGAATGCCTCTAACGACCCGTTGATTGTGATTGACGGACTGGCTATGGATAACGAGGGTGTGAAAGGTCTTACCAACCCGTTGTCTATGATTAACCCACAGGATATCGAGTCGTTCAACGTGCTGAAGGATGCTTCGGCAACTGCTATCTATGGTAGCCGTGGTTCGAATGGTGTCATCATCATCACCACCAAGAAGGGCCGTAAGAACCTGAAGCCTACCATCTCTTATTCAGGTAGTGTGACAGCCAGTGTGCGCCAAAAGTCCCTCAAGGTAATGAATGGCGATGAGTATCGTGATTTTATCAAGAATATGTATGGTACGGAAAGTATTCCCTATCAGGCTTTAGGTACAGCCAACACCAATTGGCAGGATGAGATTTACCAACCAGGTGTCAGCGTTGACCACAACTTGACCGTATCGGGTGCTTTCAAAAACCTGCCTTATCGTGTTTCGGTGGGCTATACCAACCAGGAAGGTATCCTCAGGAGTTCAGGCTTCGAGCGTGTGACCGCCTCGCTGAACCTAAGTCCTTCACTGCTGAACGACCACTTGAACATCAACCTGAATGCCAAGGGTATGTTTGCCAAGACCAAGTTTGCTGATACAGGTGCTGTAAATAATGCAGTCTATTTTGATCCCACTCAGAACCCTTATAACTTCACTTCGAAATATCATCAGGAGTTGTTGGGTGACAACCTGAAGCAAACTCTCCAGAACTTCGGATATTATTTCCAGTGGCCAGTCATTGGTGAGTTCGATGGTGACCCAACTTGGCCTGCTTCTTACAACAGTACAGCCGGCATGGCCAACCCACTTTCTCTGCTGACAGGCCGTGACGAACATGCCATCAGCCGTTCGTTCGTGGGAAGTGCCGATATCGACTATAAGGTACATGGTTTCGAAGACCTGCGTCTGCACGCTACAGCTGGTGCCGATGTTTCGGAAGGTAAGCAGTATACATCCAACGAGACTTGGTATACAGGCTCTTGGTATTATGGCAGTTCTGGTATGGACAAGATTTTGAAGCGCAATCTTCAGATTTCTGCCTATGCACAGTATTATAAGGATTTTGCCAAGGTTCATCATTTCGATATCATGGCTGGTTACGAGTGGCAGCACTTCTGGCGCGACCAAAAGAATGATTATGTTGGCTACTATCCCGAAACGAACCCCAACTATAATTCGACACCTGACCACTCACGTCCTCATACTCCTTATCACTTCACAACCGATAGCTATCTGGTATCATTCTTCGGACGTGCCAACTACACACTGCTTGACCGCTATATGCTGACTGCTACGGTTCGTCGTGACGGTACTTCTCGTTTCAAGGATCACTGGGCTACATTCCCCTCGTTTGCTTTTGCATGGAAGATTAACGAGGAGCCGTTCCTGAAGAGTGCAAAGGCTCTCTCTGACCTGAAACTCCGTCTGAGCTATGGTGAGACTGGTCAGCAGGCTGGTGCGGTGCCCGACTACAGTTGGATAGCCACTTACTCTAAGAACACAGGTACAGACAGCTACTATCCTGTGACAGGCAATGGTACCCTCTATCGTCCTGACAACTATACGCCGTCATTGAAGTGGGAGACTACAACGACCTATAACATCGGACTTGACTGGGGTATCTTTAACCAGCGCCTCTCCGGTTCTATTGATGTCTACAAGCGTAAGACTACCGATCTGTTGAACTATGCTCCTACCAAGGCCCTGTCGGCTTATCGTAACCAGGCTTGGCAGAACATTGGTTCGCTGGAGAACAAGGGTATTGAGGCCAGCATCAGTTGGAAGGCTGTTCAGAGCAAGAATTTCTACTGGGTACTGGATTACAATGTAACCTACAACAAGAATGAGATTACCGACCTGAGTGGCGTTTCTGAAGACGGTTCGCCAGTTCCTAACACGGGCATCAAGATTGGTATCGACCGTTATCTTCAGTATCAGCAGGTAGGTCAGCCCATTAACTCGTTCTACGTGTTCCAGCAGGCTTACGACCAGAACGGGAAACCCATTGAGAACGCTGTTGTAGACCGTAATGGTGACGGACAGATTACCCAGGCTGACAAGTACTTCTACAAGAGCCCTGCAGCTCCTGTCACTATGGGTCTGAGCTCTCGCATGGAGTGGAAGAACTGGGACCTCGGTTTCTCATTGCGTGCCAGCCTTGGCAACTATGTCTATAACAACAACGAACAGGGTATGGCAAACGTCAGTCCGACCGAGGTATGGAAAAGCTCGCTTCTCTATATGAACAACTACACTTACGAGGCTGTCGCCCGCAACTGGCAGACTTACCAGATTACGTCTCAGCTCTCTGACTTCTATGTTCACAATGCATCGTTCCTGAAGTGTGATAACATTACCATTGGCTATTCGTTCAAGACACTGGATGACTACCTCAACGGTCGTGTATACCTCACCTGCTCTAACGTGTTCACCATTACGAAGTATGATGGTCTTGATCCTGAGGTCGCAAGCGGTTTCGACAGCAACATGTATCCGCGTCCTATGTCGTTCATCCTTGGTGTCAACCTGAGCTTCTAATCAAGTTACATTACAATTTAAATAAAGGAATAAAGTCATGAAAAGAATGATTAAGAATATAATTCCCGTTGCAGCACTTACACTGCTGTTTGGAATGACTTCCTGCACAAAAGACCTGGACGTGACACCGCTGGATCCTAATATGGATACGCAGGTCAACTATGAAGGCCTTTTCAACAAGTGCTATGCCACCATCGCCATGGCTGGCAATGGCGGTGCCAACGGTGACTGTGATATTGACGGTATTGACGGTGGAACGTCAGGCTATATCCGCCAGATGTGGAACTCTAACGAGTTGCCTACTGATGAGGCTATCAATGGCTGGGGTGACGATGGTATTGAGCAGTCTTGCTTCAATACTTACGATGAGTCGCACCCGATGCTTAACGGCTACTTTGCCCGTCTGACCACCAGCATCACTTACTGCAACCAGTATCTGGCTGTTGCTTCAGACCATGATGCTACGATGACGGCTGAGGTACGTTTCCTGCGTGCCCTGCACTACTATCTGCTGATGGACGCCTTCGGACGTGTTCCCTTTGCTGAGTCATTGGGTGCACCTGTAATCTACAGCCGTCAGGAGATTTACGATTGGCTGATCAAGGAGTTGACTGAGAATGTTGAGCCCAACCTCTCAGAGGCTAAGGCTAAAAAGTCTACCGATGCAGGCTACGGCCGCGTTGACAAGGCTGCTGCCTGGCTGTTGTTGTCGCGTATTTATCTGAATGCAGAGGTTTACACTGGTCAGGCTGAGTGGGCCAAGGCTGCTGAGTATGCCAAGAGGGTAATGGATTCCAGCTACCGTCTGAACACCACTTCCGTCAATGGATGGAGTGCTTACCAGATGCTCTTCATGGGTGATAATGGTGAGACCGATGCAGCATACGAGGCTATTTTCCCCATTCTGCAGGATGGTAAGTTGACGACTTCTTGGGGTACTTCACTGTTCCTCAGTGCGGGCTGTTTTGACAGTGATATGCATGCTAATCCCAACAATCCGGAAGCAACCAATGGTGTGTCTTCACAGGTATGGGGTGGTAACCGCACTCGTCCTCAGCTGATTCAGAAGTTCTTCCCCAGCTTGGATGCTCCTCAGGTGGCTTCTTACCTGATGCCTATTGCCGCAGGTGATGACCGTGCCATCTTTGATGGTGCTGGACGCGAGTTGAATAATCTGGACCGCGCTACGTTCAAGAATGGTTATGCTGTAGCTAAGTTCATCAACTTCAAAACAGACGGCTCTGCCGGTCACGATGCTACTTTCATGGACACCGACTTCTTCCTCTTCCGTGTGGCAGAAGCCTACCTGACCTATGCTGAGGCTACAGCTCGCCAGAATGGCGGTGCTGCTACAGCAGATGGTATTCAAGCCATCAATGCAATACGTGGTCGTGCCCATGCTGCTCAGCGTACAGGTTACTCGCTGAACGACATCCTTGACGAGTGGGCACGTGAGTTCTACTTCGAGGGTCGTCGTCGTGTAGACCTTATCCGCTTCAACCAGTTTGGCGGTAATACTGAATATACCTGGCAGTGGAAGGGTGGTACCTATGCAGGACGCAACTTCGAAGCCTATCGTAATATCTATGCTATTCCGGCTGCTCAGCTGCCTGCCTACAACAACGAGCAGAATCCTGGTTACTAAACTATCAATAACAAATAAGGACTATTAGTTATGAAGAATATATTCAAGTCATCATTGCTGCTTTTAAGCAGTATATGCCTGTTCGCCGCTTGTGCCGACGACAATGACTCCAATCCGACGCTTGTCATTCCGACAACGTTCCAGCTGAATACACCGGCATACGCTCCCGAGAGCGTTGACCTGTCGACTACCAGCGGCCTGGCCTTCACTTGGTCACAACCCAACTACGGCGGTTTCCCTGTAGCTGCACAGTATCAGATGCAGTTCTCGCTCAACAACAGCTTTACGACCTCTGTGGCTGAAGCCTTGGCTGACGAGAGTGGTGCTACGGTGGCTGACTATGTGGCTCTCGATCAGATTTATAATAGTTGTAAAGGTACTGTTGATGCAGCCCAGCTTGCCAAAGGCCTGATGCAGATTGCCAAGTGGGATAGTGACAAGGTTCCTGCCACCACTGCCGTCTATGCTCGTCTGGCAGCAGACTATGCTAACAGCATAGTTTACTCTAATGTCGTTACTATCAACGTTTCTCCCTACTATGTAGAGCTGAAGGATGCCGCACCTATCATGTGGTATCTGGTTGGTAATAATATCCTGGATGGCTCGTGGAGCAACAATCCGGGTGTAAGCAGCCTGCCGATGTTCATTCAGAGTGATTATGCTTACGACAAGGCTACGGGTGCAGGAGAGATTACCTACCTGAACTACTTCACCACTGATGGTTGGAAGATTCAGCCTAAGGACTTCAACTGGAACCTTGGCTTCATGAGCGATGGCAATCCCAATGGTGCCGTCTTCCGTAACAATGGTGATGACAACGGTAACATCTGGTGCGATCCTGAAGGTTATTATTTGGTAACAGTTAATACAGCAAACAATACCTGCACGATTGCTCCTCAGGACATTACTCCCAAGGTGTATGATCAGATTTGCATGGCTGGAAGCTTCAACAACTGGTCAGACACCGATATGACTCCTGCCAACAAGGAAGGCGAGAACCATGTCTGGGTTTATATCATGACGGTTGAGGAAGGTGTTGTAGAGCAGGTGAAGTTTAAGATTGCTGGTTCTTGGGACACCAACTGGGGCTATGGCACTGAGGATGGTGAGGTGAACACCTGTGGCAAGGGTACCAATGGTGGTAAGAACATTGGTGTGCCCGAGGGAACATGGATTATCCTCTTCAACGACATCACTGGTGAGTTTAGCATCACAGCCAAAGAGTAAGAGTCATTAACCATATAATTGAGATTACATTATGAAGAAGATTATATTATTAGGTATTACCTTGGTAGCAGGACTTGTTTCCTGCACCAAGGACTACACCGACTGGGCAGCTCCACAGAGCAATGCCGCCAACGATCCTGTCCAGAAGCTGGAGATGATGGTACAGCCTACCGTCAACAGCATTCTCTTTGCTAATGATAATGGTGAAAACATTCAGTTGTTCACAACCAATCTTACAGCAGAGCAGGCCAGTGAGTATTTGCTGGCTGTAAGTGGCGCCGACGGCAATACTGTGGTTGACATGGTTGCCGATGCAGACGGAAAGGTCAGTGTGGAAGAACTGGAAGATGCAGTAACCCTTATCTATGGTAAGAGTCCTATTGAACGCACACTGAACATCACCGTATCTGCTAATGTAAAAGTCACTACCGCCGATGGTGTTATCAATGTCAATCGTGTGGCTAGCCCCTTTGCCTTGAAGGCTACGCCTGATGCTCCGTTTATTGATTCTGGGTACTATCTGACTGGCGACTTTGCCGGTTGGAACAAGGATGGTGCCCTGCC
>Ga0326511_10004667_pt1 | contig 10868 bp, 8 predicted proteins | sample 0_2496_0518_D_FD_203701 | JGI IMG/M metagenome (GOLD analysis project Ga0326511, IMG submission 203701) | Bovine rumen microbial communities from UC Davis, California, United States - 0_2496_0518 | ecosystem: Host-associated > Mammals > Digestive system > Stomach > Rumen | place: USA: California... | reverse complement strand
GCCAATTAGTACGTAGTCCAGGATGTTACTACGGAGAAGAATTCGATACTAAAACTGGAAAAAGAACATATAACTCAACAGTTATGCCATTAAGAGGTGCTTGGTTAGAATACGAAACAGATGGAAATGACATATTCTGGGTACGTGTTGATAGAACAAGAAAAGTACCTGTAACAACATTACTTAGAGCAATTGGTTTAGCAAAAGATTCTCAAATATTAGATTTATTTGGGGATGAAGAAATGTTAAAAGCAACAATTAGTAAAGATACTATAAAAGATCAAGATGAAGCATTAATTGAAATTTACAAAAAATTAAGACCAGGAGAACTTCCAACTGTAGATGCTGCTAGAAATTTATTTAATGGATTATTCTATGATAATAAGAGATATGACTTAGCAAAAGTAGGAAGATATAAATTTAATCAAAAATTAGCTTTAGCTACTAGAATTGCAGGTAAAGTAGCTGCAGATGACATAGTAGATAATGAAACAGGAGAAGTATTTGTACAAGCAGGAGAAATTATCTCTGAAGAAGTCGCAGAAGATATTCAAAATTCTGGAATTAATGTAGTAGATATAATGGTTGGAGAAAGAAAAGTTAGAATTATAGGAAATAGTACAGTAAATATTCATAAAGTTTTACCAACTGTTGATCTAAGCAAATTACATTTTAAAGAATTTGTAAATTATAATATATTAAAAAATATAATTGATAATACACCGGATGAAAAAGAATTAGTAAAAATTATAGAAGAAAGAATGGAAGAATTAGTTCCAAAACATATTACAACAGAAGATATGATTGCTTCTATAAATTATTTATTAAATCTTTCACATGGATTAGGTAAACCAGATGATATTGATCATTTGGCAAATCGTAGAATTCGTTGTGTAGGTGAATTATTACAAAATCAATTTAGAATTGGTTTAACAAGATTAGAAAGAGTTGTTCGTGAAAGAATGACAATTCAGGATTTAGATGTTGTAACACCACAAACATTAATTAATACTAAACCAATAACATCTGCAATTCGTGAATTCTTTGGAAGCTCACAATTGTCACAATTCATGGATCAAACAAACCCATTATCAGAATTAACACATAAAAGAAGAATTTCTGCATTAGGACCTGGAGGTCTTACAAGAGAGAGAGCAGGATTTGAGGTTCGTGACGTCCACTATACACATTATGGTAGATTATGTCCAATCGAATCACCAGAAGGACCAAACATTGGACTTATATCAGCACTTTCATCATTTGCACAAATAAATGAATATGGATTTATTGAGACACCATATAGAAAAGTGGATCCTGAAACACATAAATTAACTGATGTAGTTGAATATATGAGTGCAGACGTAGAAGATAATTACATAATAGCTCAAGCATCAGAACCAGTTGATAAAGATGGTAAATTTGTACATGACAGAATTAGAGTTAGATTTAAAAATGAAGTAATTGAAGTAGAAAGTGATAAAGTTCAATATGTTGACGTATCACCAAAACAATTAGTATCTATAGCTGCAGCAATGATTCCATTCTTAGAGCATGATGATGCAAAAAGAGCTTTAATGGGTGCTAACATGCAACGTCAAGCTGTTCCATTAATGATTACTGAAAGTCCAATAGTAGGAACTGGAATTGAATATAGAGCTGCAAAAGACTCAGGAATTTTAGTTTTAGCTGAAGAGGATGGAGTTATTGAAAAAGTTACAGGTGACAGCATAACAGTAAAATATGACAATGGTAAAAAAGTAGTACATAAATTACGTAAGTTCAAGAGAACAAATGGTGGAACATGTATTAATCAAAAACCAATTGTAAAAAAAGGTGAAAAGGTTAAAAAAGGAGATGCCATTGCTGATGGTCCATCAACACAAAATGGAGAAATGGCATTAGGCAAAAACGTATTAGTTGCTTTCTCTACATGGGAAGGTTATAACTACGAAGATGCTATTTTATTAAACGAAAGATTGGTTAAAGAAGATGTATTTACATCAATTCATATAGAAGAATATGATTGTGAATGTCGTGATACAAAATTAGGAGCAGAAGAAATAACAAGAGATATACCAAACATTGGGGATGACCAATTAAAAGACTTAGATGAAAATGGAATTATAAGAATTGGTGCAGAAGTAAGACCTGGAGATATCTTAGTTGGTAAAGTTACTCCAAAAGGAGAAACAGAATTAACAGCTGAAGAAAGATTACTAAGAGCTATCTTTGGTGAAAAAGCAAGAGAAGTAAGAGATACTTCTTTAAGAGTACCTCACGGAGAAGCAGGAACAATAGTAGATGTAAAAATATTTACTAGAGATAATTCAGATGAATTAGGACCTGGAGTAAATCAAATAATTAGATGTTATATAGCAACTAAGAGAAAAATTTCAGTTGGAGATAAAATGGCAGGACGTCATGGTAATAAAGGTGTTATATCAAGAGTTTTACCAGAAGAAGATATGCCATTTATGCCAGATGGTACGCCAATTGATATCTTATTAAACCCATTAGGTGTTCCTTCTCGTATGAACTTGGGTCAAGTATTAGAAGTACATTTAGGAGGAGCTGCAAAAGCTTTAGGATGGAAAATTTCAACACCAGTATTTGATGGTGCAACAGAGGAAGATGTTAGAGAGTTACTTGCACAAGCAGGTATGAGTGAAGATGGAAAAACAGTTCTTTATGATGGAAGAACAGGAGATCCATTTGATAAACCAATTACAGTTGGTGTAATGTACATGTTAAAACTTCACCATTTAGTAGATGATAAAATACATGCTCGTTCTACTGGACCATACTCATTAGTAACACAACAACCTTTAGGAGGAAAGGCGCAATTTGGTGGACAACGTTTTGGAGAGATGGAAGTTTGGGCGCTAGAAGCTTATGGTGCATCATATACATTACAAGAAATGTTAACAGTAAAATCAGATGATGTAGTAGGACGTGTTAAAACTTATGAAGCAATTGTTAAAGGCGAAAATGTTCCAGAACCAGGAGTTCCAGAAAGCTTTAAAGTTTTAGTTAAAGAATTACAATCTTTAGGATTAGATGTACGTTTATATTCTGAAGACAACCAAGAATTAGAGCTAAAAGAAAATATAGAAGATGGAATAGAATATGATCCAGAAAAAGATGGTAAAGTTTTAGCTGAAGAAGAAGTAGTAGTTGATGGTGATTTAGATGGTTATGGTGAAGAATCAGAAACAGATGATGATGTTACATTAGAAGATGACGAAGCGTTAGATGATGAAGATGTTTATGACGATATGACTGATGAAGAAATGTTCGATAGTGATTTGGCTAGTGATAACATTGACAATGATGAAGACATTATTGAATAAAACAAACTAAATCATGCATCTTACGTCGTTAATTCGAAAAAGAAAAGCCTCGACGTACAGAAAGTACGCCTCCGGTTTTCTTTTCCGAATTGCCTAGTAATATACATAATTTATTTTGTTTTAAGTTAGAGAAGTATATGAGGTTAATTTGATGAAGAAAATATTAATAATAATTGGAATAATATTAGCATTAATTTTAATATTGTATTTGCCTATTCCAATTGGAGAAGATATGCAAATATATACTAAAGTTACAACTTCAGCAAGAAGTTTAGATGGTGGAAAATCGTTTCTCCCTGGAGGAAATTGGGCACCTGATAATTATATTGTAACTAAGGAAGGTATTGTGTATAGGGCTAATAGTTCTTTTGAAAAAAAAGAGTTTATTAAATATTTGAATTTTTTTGAAAAAATTAATTTACAACTTAATAAATCAAATGAAGATTTTATATGTAAATTATTGAATATACAAAAAATAAAAGATATGACAATAATAGTTCATTAAAATATTAATTTAATAGATTATAAAACAAAAAACAAGCGACAGGAAGGAATTGCAAGAGCGGAGGATAGACTTGTTTTATGTTTTATAATCACAAAAATATTATAAAAGTCTAGGGGGAAAAATAGTGGACGAATTAGATATTTTTAATAAATTAAAAATAGGTGTGGCATCTGATGAAAAAATAAGAGAATGGTCAAAAGGTGAGGTTAAAAAACCAGAGACTATTAATTACAGAACATTAAAACCAGAAAGAGATGGATTATTCTGTGAAAGAATATTTGGACCAACAAAAGATTGGGAATGTCACTGTGGTAAATATAAAAGAGTTAGATATAAAGGGATTGTATGTGATAGATGTGGTGTAGAAGTTACAAAATCAAAAGTTAGACGTGAAAGAATGGGACATATTGAACTTGCAGCACCAGTTGCTCATATTTGGTATTTTAAAGGTATTCCAAGTAGAGTAGCATTAATGCTTGATATTTCTCCAAGAAATATTGAAAAAGTAATTTATTTTGCATCATATGTTGTAATAGACAAAGGAACATCAGGGTTAGAACAATGTCAAATATTAAATGAAAAAGAATACCATGAGGCAGAAGAAAAATATGGTAGAGGTTCATTTAAAGCAAAAATGGGAGCAGAAGCACTTCAAGAATTACTACAAAAAATTGATGTTGATAAATTAGCAAAAGAGATAAGAAAAGAATTAGAAAAAGCAAGTGAGCAAAAGAAGGTTAAACTTGTGAAAAGACTAGATACAGTAGAAGCATTTAGATTATCTGGTAATAAACCTGAATGGATGATAATGAATGTAGTACCTGTTATCCCACCAGATTTAAGACCAATGGTTCAATTAGATGGTGGTAGATTTGCAACATCAGATTTAAATGACTTATATAGAAGAGTTATAAATAGAAATAACAGATTGAAAAGATTATTAGAATTAGGAGCACCAGAAATAATTGTAAGAAATGAAAAAAGAATGTTACAAGAATCTGTAGATGCTCTAATAGATAATGGTAGACGTGGAAGACCAGTAACAGGAGCTGGAAACAGACCATTAAAATCATTATCAGATATGCTTAAAGGAAAACAAGGTAGATTCCGTCAAAACCTACTTGGAAAACGTGTTGACTATTCAGGACGTTCTGTTATCGTAGTAGGACCAGAACTTCAAATATATCAATGTGGACTTCCAAAAGAAATGGCAGTTGAACTATTCAAACCATTTGTTATGAGAGAATTAGTAGGTAGAGGAATAGCTCAAAATATTAAAAATGCCAAAAGAATGGTAGAAAGATTAAGACCAGAAGTATGGGGAATATTAGAAGATGTTATAAAAGATCATCCTGTAATGTTAAACCGTGCTCCTACATTACATAGACTAGGTATTCAAAGTTTTGAACCAGTACTTGTAGAAGGAAGAGCAATTAAACTTCACCCATTAGTTTGTGAAGCATTTAATGCTGACTTCGATGGTGACCAAATGGCAGTTCACTTACCATTATCACCAGAAGCACAAGCAGAATCAAGATATTTAATGTTATCTACAAACAACTTACTTAAACCTCAAGATGGTAAACCAGTTGCTGTACCAAGACTAGATATGATCCTAGGAAGTTATTATCTAACAATGGTATTAGATGGTGAAAAAGGTGAAGGAAAGTACTTTAAAGATCCAGAAGAAGCAATTATGGCATTTGAAAATCATGAAGTTGGAATACATAGTAAAATATATGTAAGAGTTTCTAAAGAAATTGATGGTGAAGTAAAAACCGCTAAAATAGAAACAAGTGTTGGAAGAATCATATTCAATCAAGGAATTCCTCAAGATTTAGGATTTATTGATAGAGAAAAAGATCCATTCCAATATGAAATAAGTTTCCCAGTTATGAAAAAATCAATGGGACAAATAATTGAAAGAGTAATAAGTACTCATGGATTAACAGAATCAGCAGCTGTAATAGATTATATAAAAGCATTAGGATTTAAATATTCTACTTTAGCAGGAATTACATTCTCAATGGATGACGTAAAAGTACCAGAAGCTAAAAAAGGATTATTAGCTGATGCAGATGAAAAAGTATCAACAATAAGAAAACAATATGCTAGAGGACTTATTACAAATGACGAAAGATATAATGCAGTAATCAATGTTTGGGAAGATACAACTAAAAAAGTAAGTAATGCAATGGAAGAAAACTTTGAGGAGTTAAACCCAATATATATGATGGTTAAGTCAGGAGCCCGTGGTAATATGAACCAATTAAGACAAATTGCTGGTATCCGTGGACTTATGGCAAGTACAACAGGTAAGGCTGTTGAGATTCCTATTAAATCATCATTTGCGGAAGGTCTAGATGCGTTGGAATACTTTATTTCAGCCCATGGAGCTCGTAAAGGACTTTCAGATACAGCTTTAAGAACAGCTGACTCTGGATACTTAACAAGAAGATTAGTTGATGTTTCTCAAGATATTATAGTAAGAGAACATGACTGTGGTACTGAAGAAGGAATTATAGTATATGATATTAAAGATGGAAATCAAATTATAGAAAAAATGCAAGAAAGACTTGTTGGAAGATATCCAGTACATGATGTTATAGATCCACAATCAAATGAATTAATTGTAGATACAAATACAATGATAAATGAAGAAATTGCAGATAAAATAGTAGCAGCAGGAATTGAAAAATTAGAAGTTCGTTCAGTTCTAGGATGTAGATCAAAACATGGTGTATGTCAAAAATGTTATGGTATGGGATTAGCAAGAAGAGATTTAGTATCTGTAGGAGAATCAGTAGGTATTATAGCTGCTCAATCAATTGGTGAGCCAGGTACACAGCTTACAATGAGAACAATTCACTCTGGTGGTGTTGCTGGTGTTGCCGATATTACACAAGGTCTTCCAAGGGTTGAGGAATTATTTGAAGCTAGAAAACCAAAGGGACTTGCAATTATTTCTGAAATTGACGGTAAAGTTAAAATTAAAGAAACAAAGAAGAAAAAAGAAGTTATTGTTACTAGCAAAGATAATTCTAAAACATATACAATACCATTTGGCTCAAAAATGAAGGTAAAAGATGGTGATATGGTAGAAGCAGGTCAAGCCTTAATAGAAGGATCTATAAATCCGGCTGAAATACTTGAGATAAAAGGACCAGAAGGAGTTTACGAATACTTAATTTCAGAAGTACAAAAAGTTTATAGAAACCAAGGTGTTGATATAAACGATAAACATATCGAAGTTATTGGAAGACAAATGCTTAAGAAAGTTAGAGTTGAAGATAATGCAGATACAGATATGTTCCCAGGTTCTTTAGTAGATATGTATGAATTTGAAGACAAAAATAAAGAAGTAGTTGCAGAAGGAAAACGTCCTGCAACAGGTAAGAGAGTATTACTAGGTATTACAAAAGCATCTCTTGCTACAGACAGTTTCTTATCAGCAGCATCATTCCAAGAAACAACAAGAGTTTTAACAGATGCAGCTGTAAAAGGTAAAGTTGATGACCTAATTGGATTAAAAGAAAATGTTATTATTGGTAAATTAATCCCAGCAGGTACAGGTATGCAAAAATATCAAAAAATTCATATAAATACAGAACAAGAATTAGAAGAAACTTCTGATACACAGGAAAAAGAACAATCTAATTAATGTTAGAAAAGGCTGATTGGGGACAGTTCCTTTGTACCCATAATTCTAAAAAGCACACTTTCAAGTGTGCTTTTTAGATACTTAAAATTCTATTTTTGTTTTAATTTACCACATACACTACATCTATTTGTTATAATACAGCAATTATGACATATTTTTGCAGATGAAGAGCCATTAAAATTCTTATTACATAAAATACATTTTCTTTTTGTTTCATCAGTTGTCATCCATTCATTAGTATTACATGTATTTATTGTTCCAAATATTATATTTCCTTTAATTTTAATTAATTCTGAATTATTTATAGGTAATAAATACCATACTGTTACAGCTAAAACAATGATAAGTATAAGAATTATTATTACTTTAATTGATTTTTTCATAATTTATCCTCGCTTTTTTATTTAATTGTATCATTAACCGAAATATTATTCAACAATGGATATATATAAAAATGTAAAAAAACTAAATTTATTATTGCAAATACAAATAAATTATGTTAATATATAAACGGTTTATATCCAAATATTTACAATCTTTAGGCAATTCGCCAAAATTTCAAAAATTATACTAAAAATCAAATAAGAAAGAAGTGATGACTATAGGAAAATTATTAAACCCAAAATTAGATTATGTTTTTAAAAGAATTTTTGGTTCTAATGGAAGTGAAGAAATTACCAAAGATTTTTTAAGAGCTGTAACAAAGGAAAATATTACAGAAATAAAATTAGATTGCAATCCAATAACTGAAAAAGATTTGTATGATGATAAACTAGGCATATTAGACATAAAAGCAAAACTAAATAATAATATTAATTGTAATATTGAATTACAATTAGTTGATAAGAAAAATATAGAAAAAAGATTATTATTCTATTGGAGTAAAATGTACACAAGTAGTATAAAAAGAGGAGAAGATTTTGAAAAATTACAAAAAGGTATAGTGGTCTTAATATCTGATTACAATTTAGATAATTTGAAACAAAATTATAATTATATGACAAAATGGCAAATACGAGAAGAAAAAACTCCTAAATTAATATTGACAGATGTATTAGAAATTTATATAATAGAGTTAAGAAAAGTAAGTAAAGACAAACAAGAAAATGATGCATTAAAAGCTTGGCTTGAATTTATAAATAATCCAGAGGTGAAATTGAAAATGGGAGATAGAGAAGAGTTAATAAAAGCAAGAGAAATACTAGAAGATATGAGTAAGACAAAAAGAGAAAGGTATTTAGCAGAACTTAGAGAAAAATACATAATGGATAAACATGCAATACATGCTGCTGGATATGATAAAGGATTAGAACAAGGATTACAACAAGCACATGAAGATTTAAAACAAGTAGCAAAAAAATTAAAGGATGAAGATGTTGATATTAATCTTATAATTAAAGCAACAGGTTTAACTAAAGAAGAAATAGATAATTTATAATTCAATAATTGTTTGGATATAGACTAAATAGTATGCATTTATAAAAAGACGAAGTGCATACTATTTTTATGTGTCGAAAAGCCCTGGTCTAATTGACATTTTTATGTCAAAATGCCCCGGCCAGTAAGACTTACTTAAGTACACTTTATAAAAATATAATTTTTAGACAGCTGAAACGATATAAAATATAGTTCTAAAAGTAGTGAAATTAGATTTTAGGAGGATTTTGAAAATGAATAATAAAATTACATATCACAAAGAAGGAGATTATTATATTCCTGATTTATATTTAGAAAATTTATATATTGTTAATAATATATTTTTTATCTAAAAACAAGAACAATTGCCAAGTTTTTGACTTGACAATTGTTCTTGTTTACATTACCTACACTATCTTGTAGGTAATTCCTCCCACCATTTGCAGAACTCTTCAGGCACAGAAGTGTAGCCCCAGAAAACACCATCTTCGTCAGGGCAAGCTGGCACCATAGAAGTACTTCCCGATGAGTACGATGTTGAAACATCTGATAAATCAACAATAAGTTGATCTGTCATACACGCAGGTACGCCGTCAGGTCCAGGACCAGTGTACGAAGGAACTTGTCCATTCTCGTCGACTTTCCACTCAGGCAAAGGAAGTTTTTTACCAGTAAACTTTCCTGTATACCAACCATTTTCTTTCTTATACCATTTTGTTTCTTCATACTCATGTGGTGTCTGCCGTTTTTCTGCACATTCTGCACAGATTAATGGAGCAGTATCCATGTAAGGACGCCAGAGTTTTATACCCCGTTTTCCACAAATGGAACACACATATTTTTCTGTTTTAATTTTCATCTTGAAATCCTCCTTCTGTCAATTTACAAAATAAAATTATGTGTGACTAATAATACTTAACTCTTCTTTAACTGTTTTAATGTGTTTCCTTGAATCATTAATAAGTTTTTTGGTATATTTATTTGCTATATACATAATTATAAAACAAATAAAATTTCCAATTACTATATATATTGCTAATGCTATTGCATAAGCAATATATTCAGGCGTAAAAAAGGGTTTAACAACCATTCCATACGCCACCATAGCTAAAATAAATATAGCTATAGAAGAAAACGTAAGAGCTAAATAGTATTTTTTCATTTGTTTATCCTCCTTAAAAAATATTTTAAGAAATAAAAGTCTGACCAAAGGCATATTAGCCTTACTTTTATAAATATGAGTATAACATATTTTATGTAAAATTACAAGCTTTAACAATATTAAAAAATTTTAATGTAATATATTTATACTTACTATTTCGACTATTAATTATAACTCAAAGATTAATCCCATGAATATCGAAATTCATGGGATTAATCTTTAGAAAATGAGTGATACCAAACAGGTTATAACGAATATCACGATTGCTACAGCTGATGACGCATTTAGTTTTGCAAAAAGTTTCCAATCTATTATGCTTTCATCTTGTTTACCCTTTTTTGAGCTCCATATTGCAAGTATATAGCCTATAACAGCCACAACACAGGCAACAACTGCTCCAATATTAATTATGGTATCCCGCATTTTTCTCACCTCTCTTCCATATTTTACATATTTATATTTAACAGAGAGGATAGTTAAATCCTCTCTATATAATTTTATATAAAAAGAATTTAACATTTATTTAGTTGAAATAAATAAATATTTATTAGAATATCATATTTTTATGTTAATTGCAATATTTATATTATTTTATTTAATAATTTTTTATAACTTTTAGCTTGTATGACTTTGCTCTGTCATAAGTCCTAACCCAGTAGGAGTTAATTAAGTACACTTTATAATAATTTAGATTTAATGCAGTTTGCAATGATATAAAATATAGTTCTAAAAGTAGTGAAATTAAATTTTAGGAGGATTTTATTATGTTAGAGA
>Ga0326511_10004666_pt1 | contig 10869 bp, 11 predicted proteins | sample 0_2496_0518_D_FD_203701 | JGI IMG/M metagenome (GOLD analysis project Ga0326511, IMG submission 203701) | Bovine rumen microbial communities from UC Davis, California, United States - 0_2496_0518 | ecosystem: Host-associated > Mammals > Digestive system > Stomach > Rumen | place: USA... | reverse complement strand
ATACTTTTACCCATTATCATCTACTCTCAACGCAATTATCCAATCTTATTAGGAAAAAAACATTAGTTTTTATTTGTTTAGTTCATCTTTTTTTTTTATTTTTGCAGAGAAAAATAAGATAAGTAGATAGGGATATGAGAATCGTATATATTATTGATACGTTATCTAGCAAAGGCGGGGCTGAAAGAATCATCTCTGAAAAGATGCACTACATGGCAGATCAGTTTAATTATGACGTGTCAATTATTACTTGTTTCCAGTTTCCTGATTCAATGCCAAACTGCTACCCTTTATCTAATCTGGTTAAACAAATCAACTTATGCATCCCCTCTTACAAACAATATAAATGTGGCTATCCTGAAAGGCTATGGATGAAGTGGAAGTATTACCGTCAACTTCGCCAACGATTGGAAAAAACAGTCAACACCATCAAACCCGAAATAGTCATTGGAGTTGGGTACACACTTGCAGATGTTGTTTGCCGATTAAATTGTAATGCAGCCAAGATCATCGAGTCCCACGAAGCCCGCATTTACACCAAGAGAGCCAATCTTCTTAAAGATCATTCACCTTTGAAAAATCTCTATTATAAACTATCACGAAGGCTGTACCTTTGTACAATAGAAAAAAATGCTGATGTTGTAGTAACATTAACAAAAGAAGATGCCACAAATTGGAAAAAAGTTAAGCGAGTTGAAATCATACCCAATTTTTCTGTCTTGCCAGTAAGCAAGCAAAGCGATGTAGACAAGAAGAGAGTTATCTCTGTAGGACGACTAGCATGGCAAAAAGGATTTGACAGACTTATCGACATTTGGAAAATAATATCCATTAGCCATCCAAATTGGCAATTAGATATCTACGGAGAAGGTAATCAAGAATCTAGCCTAAGAAAGTCCATTAAGGAAGCAAATATTAGCAATATCTCCATTCATCCATTTACAAAAGACATCAGTAATGAGTACGCCTCAAGTTCCATCTGCGTTTTAACATCCAGATTTGAAGGTTTTTGTCTCGTACTCCTTGAAGCTATGCAGCACGGACTTCCATGCATATCATTCGACTGTCCTCATGGTCCAAAAGACCTCATAGACAACGAGAGGTGTGGATACATAATTGAGAATGGCAATATAAATCTTTTTGCAGATCGACTTCGTTTCCTAATGGATCATCCTGAAGTAAGAAAACAATTTGGTGTGGCTGCTATCAACAAGAGCAAATCATATCATGTAGATACAATTATGAAACAATGGAAATCGCTATTTGAATCTTTATTAATACAGTAAATTATTATAACAATATCAGATATGAAAAAAACGAAAATTGATTTTGTTGTCACATGGCTAGATTCTACCGACCCAGAATGGCAGGAATCATATTTTAAGTTCCGACATGAAGGTGATGGCTTCAATGGGAATGCACGTTTTAGGAATATGGATATCTTCAGATATTGGTTTCGTGCTATAGAAGCGTATGCTCCATGGGTAAATAATGTCTATTTAATCACAAATGGAAGATTTCCTAATTGGATTAATCGAAATAACAAAAAACTGGTACTTGTAAAGCATTCGGACTATATACCTCAAGACTATCTGCCGACCTTCTCTTCATGTACTATAGAGATGTTTTTACACCATATCAAGGGACTTTCCGATAATTTCGTCTATTTCAATGATGATATGTTTCTTAATGCTCCTGTAAATCCAGAATACTATTTCAAGAATGGGCTCCCTTGTGACATGAACAAAGAAACATGTTTCAATGTCCCAATCTATACAAAAGCTGACAGATATGGAATCTATATGCAGATGCTTGCTGATTTAGGTATTATTAATGCCCATTTTAACAGAAAGGAAACTGTCAGACAATCCCCCCTGCGATGGTTTGGGTCACACCTTGGAATACGCGGAAATATTATGAGTTTCTTATTATTCCAGCGAAAGCTATTTGCGGGTTTCTCCAATTTTCACCTCGAACAAGCATATTTAAAATCTGTATTTTCCGAAGTTTGGGAAGCGGAACCAGAATTCATGACCTCCAGTTGTACAAGATTCAGGGAAGATGTTACTGCAAATCCATACATATTTCGTTATTGGCAATTTGCAAAGAATCTTTTCTATCCATCAAAAAGAAACGGAGAATATTTTTTTCTATTTAATCACAACGTATTAGACAGAATAGAAAAAGCATTTCAAAACAAAAATTACGTTTCCGTCTGTTTGAACGACATTCCATTATGCACGGATGATGAGTTTGTACTTATAGACAGAGGACTGAAGCAATTATTTGAAAGAAAATTCCCACAAAAATCATCGTTCGAGATATAACCATCTTTCATTTTTTTATCATTATGAATGAACTAAAGATTGATTTCGTTGTAACTTGGCTGGATTCTTCTGACCCTGAATGGCAGAAGTCATTGACGTTATATAGTCCAAGTTCTAAAGTACACGAAGGGAATGCCCAATTCCGCAGTTTAGATATATTCAAGTATTGGTTTCGGGCAATAGAAAGATATGCGCCATGGGTACACAAAGTATTTTTAGTTACTAACGGAAAATTTCCAGACTGGATTGATAAAGACTGCCGAAAGTTAGAACTTGTCAAACATGCAGACTTCATTCCTGCAGAATATTTGCCAACCTTTAACTGCCGCACCATAGAACTTCATCTACACAAGATAAAAGGCTTGTCGGAACATTTTGTATATTTCAATGATGACATGTTCCTGAACGCACCTGTCAAACCAGAGTATTATTTCAGAAACGGTCTTCCATGCGACATTAATAATGAAACATTTCTCAATGTACCGATTTACACTCCTAAAGACAAATTCGGAAACTATATGGCCATGCTCGCAGATATTGGCGTTATAAACAGTCACTTTAACAGAAAGGATACTGTTCGCCAATCTCCCAAAAAATGGTTTGGATCTCATCTCGGAATAAAAGGAATTATTGTGAGTGGCATATTATTGGATAAAAGATTGTTTATAGGTTTCTCTAACTATCATACAGAACAGTCATATCTGAAATCTGTTTTTGAGGAATTGTGGGAGAAAGAGCCAGATGTATTAAGGTCTGCTTGCACAAAATTTCGAGAAGACAATACGGTAAACAATTACATTTTCAGGTATTGGCAATTTGCTAAAAATCTTTTTTCCCCTCTAAGAAGGAAGAGTTCTTTCTACTTTCTCATAGAACGAGATGTAACAAAACATATAGAGAAAACCATCCTAAACGGGAAAAGTATTTCTATCTGCCTGAATGACAGCGACCTTTGTACTGAAGAAGATTACAAATTTTTCAACAAGGAACTGCAAAGAATATTTGAGAAGAAATTTGCCCATAAGTCCTCTTTTGAGATATAACGGGCTTCATCTACTAAATCCATCCTTTTTACTTAACAAAACAACATCAACACATATAAAATAAAAGATAGAAGTTTTGCCTATAATCTCAAGATTAAAACAAAATTAATAAATAATGATTGAGAAAAAACATATTTTTTTTGTATAATCAAATAATTATTTGTACTTTTGCAAAAAATAGAAATGGAAAATAACTTAGAAGATAGCTCGATAGATGAATGTAAAGGAAAAAGAGGATCAACATATAAAGCTCAGCATTATAGTTCCTGTTTATAACGTAGAAATGTATATACGTCCATGCATTGAAAGTATATTCAGTCAAGGTCTCGACGAGAAATATTTTGAGGTAATCATTATTAATGACGGTACAGAAGACCGCAGTATGGAGATGATTCAAGACCTTATCATCTTCCATAAGAACATTATTGTAATTAATCAGAAGAATCAAGGATTGTCTATTGCTCGCAATGTAGGAATTGCTGCAGCAAAAGGGCATTATGTTTTCATGTCTGATAGTGACGATATTCTGATTGAAAACAGTCTCCCACCTCTACTAGAAATAGCTATGGAATCAAAAGCAGACGTAGTAATAGCAGACTATTTTGAGATGACAAACAAGGAAATAGAATCCACAAAATTAAACATCCCTAACTTTGAAGAAGTTGAAATCAAGGAAAAAACAGGCGAACAAATGTTTTTTGAGTTCCTTAAGCCAAGAAATTATACTGTCTGGCGATCTTTATACAAAAATGAATTTTTAAAACGTAACAAATTGTCTTTTTTCCCTGGTATTTATTGTCAGGATAAGCCGTTTATCCATGCAGTTTATCTTAAAGCAAAAAAATGTATTAGAGTATCGTGGCCCATATACATATATAGACGTCATCAGGAAAGCATTTCATATTCAATGTCAGACCAATACGCAAAAGATTATTGCAAGATTATTGACATTATGTGGAATATGGCCTCCGACATAGAACTTTCCCCCAAAATGAGAGAAAAAATGTATGACCATACATTCAACGCTTTTACAATGTTATCAAGCAGGCTAATCCATGAATATAAAAGCGTAAGAAAAAGTAATCAAATCATTGATTATCTTAACAAATGTGCTCCTCAATTAAATTTTAAACATGGTTTAAAACAGAAATTATACACTAAGATGTTAAAAAATTGTCCGCATACTTATATACTCCTACGTTATATTTATAGCATGATATGGGAAGATAGAATTGGTCCTATTCTACATCATTCACTTTCTAAGATTGGCAGATAATAATAGATAATTTTGAATAATCTATATATTTTCTCAATTTTGTATATTTTTCATACTATTAATTTTAGATAATCATATGTCTATGGACAAAGGGGGAAAAAAGAATCAAAATATACAACTCAGCATTATAGTTCCAGTATATAATGTAGAAATGTATATACGTCCATGCATTGAAAGTATATTCAATCAAGGTCTCGACGAGAAATATTTTGAGGTAATCATTATTAATGACGGTACTGAGGACCGCAGTATGGAGATGATTCAAGACCTTATCATCTTCCATAAGAACATTATTGTAATTAATCAGAAGAATCAAGGAATATCAATTGCTCGCAATGTAGGAATAGCTGCAGCAAAAGGAGAGTATATACTTATGCCAGACTCAGACGACTTACTTATAGAGAATAGTCTTAAACCACTTTTGGACATAGCAATAAAAACAAAAGCAGATTTAGTTGTAGCCGATTACTTAAAATTGACTAACGAAGAAATCCAAAATTGCGACAAAATTTCACAAAAAGACTTTAGTGTCAAAGAAAAAAATGGAGAACAGTTTTTTTTAGAATATTTATCTCCTTACGAATGCCATGTTTGGCGTATTCTTTTCAGAAGGATATTTTTATTAGATGAAGATATAAAATTCTATCCTGGTATTGCATACGAAGACATACCTTATACTCATGAATGTTATTTAAAAGTACATGACCCACGATGTGGGAATGAAACCCAAAGAACCGATGCGTTTGCGGCAATGCCGCAAACGTGAAGTTACCATTTTCAACGGAAATGCCTACCTTTGCAGTCGGCAAGCAAGAAAGTCGGACGCCTAATAGACTCATAATCCAGTTAAAAGTATGACACTGTAGGTTGTGGAATGATGATTGGCCGCAGGATGCCTTATGGAAGATTACCCAGTTCTCCGTAAAACCACAGGCTTGTCTTTTTATTAACATCAAACTCATAAAGGTATGGCAAAGACAAGAAAAGCAAAGATGATCAAGTCCCCGGACGGGAACAAGTTGGCAATCGTTAATCCAGACGCAGCAGGTATCGACATAGCGGACACGGAAATGCAGGTGTGCGTGCCAGAAGACCGCGACGGGGAAAACAACAGACGCTTTGGCAGTTTTACTTGTGACCTCAATATGATAGTGGACTGGCTTAAGGCATGCCATATCACTACGGTAGCCATGGAGGCAACAGGTATCTACTATCTGCAACTTTTCCTGAAGCTACAGGATGCAGGTATCGAAGTACTTCTTGCCAATCCGCGTGACGTAAAGAATCTCTCAGGGCACAAGACGGATTCCGCTGATGCAGAGTGGCTGATGCTTCTTCACAGATACGGTCTGCTAAAACCATGCTACCAGCCGGGGAATGCGGCCAGACAAATACGCAATCTCAGCCGTCAGCGCAATAATCTCATCCGCTCTGCTGACAAGCAGATACAGTATATGCAGAAAGCCATGGAGCAGATGAACATCAAGCTGTCAACCGTAATAACAGACATTACGGGATTATCCGGACGTACTATCATCACGGCCATCCTTCAAGGCAAACGTGACCCGGTGGAGCTGGCATCGCTTGCCCAGTCAAATTGCAAGGCCTCGCGTGAGGACATTGCAAAGTCCCTTGAGGGGACATGGGACGTGGATTTGCTGTTCATGCTCCAGCAAAGCCTTGATGCGTATGACTTCTTCATCAGTCAGACGGAGGAGTGCGACAAGCAGCTGGAAGTGCTTCTTGCAGCTTATCAGGCAAGAATGGACACCAATGCAGATATGCTGGTACGCCACGACAGGAGGAAGGGTGCCCGTTCCAAGAATGCCCCTGACATAGATGTGGAGAAATATGCGTATGCAATATGGGGAGTAAATGTATTTGACATCCCTGGCTTAAAGGATCTCGCAGTGATGCAGCTAATCGGAGAACTCGGCCATGATTTCATAGACAAGTTTGAGTCTGCCGAGAAATTCTGCCGATGGTGTAACCTGACCCCAGAGAACAAGATCTCTGGAGGAAAGATACTCTCCAGCAGGGTACAGAAGAGAAAGAATCCTGTCGGGCAGATTTTCAGGAAAGCTGCGGCACCCATGGCAAGAGAGAAAAGCGAGATGGGTAACTACTATAGGCGTATCAGAGCCAAGAGCGGGGCACTCCAGGCCAATGTCGCTACCGCCCATAAGATAGCCAAGATCTTCTATGCCATGGTAAAGACTAAGGAGAAATACAATCCGGCAAAGGTTGGAATTGATGAGCGGGAAATCATGGAACGGAAGATTGTCAGGCTTGAACGGACATTGGAAAAACTGAACCAGAAATACAAACAGGCAAGTTAACGAATGTTTACGGATGCGAGAAATTACCTCATAATGAATAAGTTACAAAACGGTTCTATGGAAGCAAGGAAATGCATACGAGTAGCATGGTTTTTAAATATTTACAGAAGAAGACCAGGATCTACAACTTATTCTTTTAGTCAAAAGAAAGCTTTCGATTTTTGTACAGCAATAGCTAAAACATGGGAATTAACTCACATAAAGAATCTATCTACAAAAAACTTATAAAATTACAAAATGACATATTTACGAATTTCTCACTATTGGTTTGTAGGATAGGGCATGATATTAATAGCGCATCCGTAAGAAAAGCGATATTAGATTACATGAAGCAACAAGCACCTGACATGGTTTTCGAAAATGGCATAAAACAGAAAATAGTTTCAAATGTATACAAATATTTTCCCTATACATATTTAAATTTGCGTTATATCTATGGAAAAGTAATTGAAGATAATATTAAACCATTCATCCACAAGTACTTATAGGACACATCAATATGTTTAATGATTTAAATCATTTTTAACTAAGACGCATCAAAAAAAAAACAACTATATTTTGTACAATCAAAACTAATTTTGTACTTTTGCAAAAAATTGTAAGGATATGGAAGTAATAGACTTTGTTGTATTATGGGTAGACAGTAATGATCCAGAATGGATTGCATCATATAATCATTACAGACCAAACAAGCCTATACAAGACAGGGCAAAGTTTAGGAATTGGAACCTTTTCCGCTATTGGTTTAGAGCAGTTGAGAAATATGCTCCATGGGTAAATAGAGTGTATTTAGTTACCAATGGCAAATTCCCAGATTGGATTAACCCTGATTGTAATAAATTAGTACTGATCAAACACTCTGATTATATTCCTGCTAAATTTTTACCAACTTTTAATCCAAGAACAATTGAACTTTACTTGGGAAGAATTAAGAGTCTCTCCGAACATTTTGTCTATTTTAACGATGAGATGTTCATAAATGCCCCTGTAGAACCATCATACTTTTTCCGGAAAGGATTACCTTGTGATTATAATCGTGAGATTATTCTCAGATATCCAAGATATACCCAACAAAATCATTTTGGTGAAAGTTTGGTCTTTTTCTTTTGTTCGGCAATAGTTAATAATCATTTCAGCAGAAAAGAAGCCGTACGGCAAGCATGGTGGAAATGGTATGGTCCACACCTATGGGGTAAGCCCTTATTAACCGCCTTATTATTATTTGGTCAAAGACATTTTGAAGACTTCTCTCTTCTCCATCTTGAACAACCTATGTTGAAATCTATACTTCTTGAGATCTGGGAAAAAGAAAAAGACATTCTCGAGCAGAGTTGCAGCAGATTTAGAGGAGATGTCGGCCTTAGTCAATATTTGATTCGATATTGGCAGTTTGCTAGTAACAGATTTTATCCTGCAAAAAAGCAAGGGATAGCCTATCATAATTACAACAAAGAGATTGTTGATAATGTGATTAAAAATTTGAAAGAGGAGAAATTCAAATCCATCTGCATTAATGACTCACCTTTTTTTACTGAAGAAGAATATGAATATGCAGCTGATACTATACGTCAAGCTTTTGAAGATAAATTTCCCTCCAAATCCATGTTTGAAAAATAGCGAATATTATTTTACGACAAAATAGTATGAAAGAGATTAAATACAAAGTCACCGTAGGAATGCCAGTATATGGTGTAGAAAAATATATTAGGAAATGTATTTTATCTGTTCTAAACCAGACTTTTAATGATGACATCGAAATCATTGCGGTAGATGATTGGGGACCCGATAGGTCTATAGATATTATTAAGGAAATTCAATCCTCTCATCCGAAAGGAAATAATATCAGGATCATTACCCAGCCCCAAAATATGGGGTGCTGGGCTGCTCGAAATAGAATTTTGGAGGAAGCTCAAGGTGAATACATAATGCTTGTTGACTCTGATGACTACATTTCTGAAGACTGCATTGAGAAATTATATAATCAGGCCATCGAGCACCATGCAGAAGTTGTATACGGCTCTGTTCTTCCAGTAAATATGGATGGTCAAAGAATTGACATCGGACAAGATTTTCTGAACCAACCGTATTTGACACTTAAGGGGAAAGATGCGTTGGCTAACTATGCAAACAAGAGCGTCCATCCGACCTTAAGAGACTTTATTTGGAATATACTTTTTCACCATGATTTTATTGAAAGGAATCATATCCGTTTCAAAAAGGCAAGATTCAATGATGACATGATTTGTAGCTGTGACATGATTCCATTTGTTACTAATGCTGTGCTTATTCCTGACTACACATATTATTATGTTATAAGGGATAATTCGCTTTCTAACTATCAGTACCGTAAAGAGATCAAATTGGATGAGATAAAAGAATTTATCAGGATATATTCATATTTAAAGAATAAATGCCTTGAATTAAAGGACAAATCCTATTTTGAGACTCGTTGTACAAAAGGAATGATACTTATGCTCTTTATGATTTGTGGTGTACTTAAGAATAGGGAGCGAATAAAACCAGCATTAACAGACAAAATGGTGAAAGACGCCATGAAACACCCTGTATCGCTGCCTGACATTTTAAAATTCAGGAGTCACAAGTTCACCAATATAGTATTTTATCTTATAGGCAAAATGCCTGCTGGCCTTTCTGTACAAGCCATTAAAGCTATTGGAAAGAGGAAGCACGTGTTATAGAGAAACAAATATTGAAATTCTATATCCACCGAATTAACTTTCCTACGATGTAGGCAGTACCTACTGCTAATGATGATGGCATCTTACTGATGCAATAAAAAAATAAATGGAAGAGTTTGTAACGTTTAAACTTCACAATATTCGACAATGGAGCAGGATGTTTCAGTTCTTGGAGAATTTCTCTATCCGATAACGGCTCTGTAAAATGCTTGCGATGACGTAAAGCAACGCAAACAGCACGGAATTTATGTTTAACAACCCTTGCACAATGTACATCATAGAATGAGCGATGGCTTAATCGTGAACACCGTTCTGTCATTTTGGCATCAGTCTTAAAACGTTCACGGATTTCTGCTGTGGGGATTTCTGTGCGGATCTGATTTCCCATAATGGAACCTGGACGAAGCACATAATTATACGTAACATCAGGCATTAAAACAGCTCGTTCTACTTCTGAATAAAAATCAGATAAGAATAATGCATCCTCATCCTTACGAGCATCAAAACGCAAGTTATACTTTCTCAAGAAACTAAGATCGAAGAGATTATTCCAAGCATTAATACCAATATGCCAGCGCAAATCCTGGCATAAATAATTTGCAAAAACATCTTTTCCAATAAGTACTTGATACTTTGGGTACGTAAAAGTTGGTTGTTCTTCGCCTGTAGGATAAATTACTTTGCGTGAAGATGCCATTACAACATCAGTATTATGCTTCTCAGCTTCCTTCTGCAAAAGATTAATCGTTTGGGGCTCAATATAATCATCGGAATCAACAAAAAAAAGATACTTACCTGTTGCTTTTTCAATTGCTGTGTTACGAGCCTCTCCCAGTCCTTTATTATTATTGTGTCGTACGACTTTAATGAGATTACCTTTAGGATGGGAATGCTGCAGGCGATATACAATCTGCATAGATTGATCACTCCCCAAATCATCAACAACCAATACTTCCAAATTTTGATATGTCTGGTTTAAAACAGACAAGAGACATTTTTCAATATATGGTTCCACGTTGTAAACGGGAATACCAATAGAAACAAGTGGCTGTTCCATCATCTATAATTTCCTAATAAGATCTTTTTCAATCTCCAATAACTATTTTGTACGAAATGAGCTTGCTTATTGCCCAGATGTTTCCAAACGAATCGATTTATTCGCATCTTTATTGGGAACCAACTCCC
>Ga0326511_10004665_pt1 | contig 10870 bp, 10 predicted proteins | sample 0_2496_0518_D_FD_203701 | JGI IMG/M metagenome (GOLD analysis project Ga0326511, IMG submission 203701) | Bovine rumen microbial communities from UC Davis, California, United States - 0_2496_0518 | ecosystem: Host-associated > Mammals > Digestive system > Stomach > Rumen | place: USA... | reverse complement strand
TCTGTTATTGCTGGGATTACAATTTTGCCAGTTCTATCACTTTGTCTACAGCTGCGCTCAGTCCGTCGGCATTCTTACCGCCTGCCTGAGCAAAGTGAGGCTGTCCGCCACCGCCACCCTGAATGAGCTTGGCAGCCTCGCGCACCATCTGACCCGCATTCATGCCGTGACTGGCCACGAGGTCGTCACTAAGCATAATCGTCAGCTGGGGCTTCTCGCCAGCCTTAGTACCGAGTACGCAGAGCAGCGAGCCGTCAACGGCAGCACGAATCTTGAAGGCCAGGTCTTTGGCAGCAGCAGGTTCCATAGGCAGCACGGCTGTAATGACCTTCACGCCATTCACCTCACGGGCCTTTTCTACCAACTGCTTCGCAGTACGCTCCACAGCCTGTGCCTGGAAAGCCTCGATTTCCTTCTTCATCTGGTCGTGCTCGTCAATATACTTGCGAATGACAGCTTGCAGATCCTTGGCATTGTTGAAGAACGACTTGACAGCTTTCAGCGAGTCCTCCAGCTCATAGAGCAGTTCCTCGCACTCCTTGCCCGTCTTGGCCTCTATACGACGTACACCGGCTGCCACTGAACTTTCAGAGACAATCTTGAAGAAACCGATGCGCCCCGTAGAGGTGGTGTGAATACCGCCACAGAGTTCACAGGAAGGACCAAAGCGCATGACGCGCACCTTGTCGCCATATTTCTCGCCAAAGAGAGCAATGGCTCCCAGTTTCTTAGCTTCTTCCATTGGCATGTCGCGATGCTCGTCGCGTGGCAAGTCCTGACGAATCATGTCGTTGACCATACGCTCCACCTCGCGCAACTGCTCGTCGGTGACCTTCTCGAAGTGAGAGAAGTCGAAACGCAGCGTGTCGGGGCTGACGAATGAACCCTTCTGCTCGACATGCTCACCCAGCACCTGCTTCAAGGCATAGTCGAGCAAGTGAGTTGCCGTGTGGTTGGCAGCCGAGGCATCGCGCTTGTCGGTATCGACGCAAGCCATGAACTCGGCTGACACGTCCTTCGGCAACTGCTTCACAATATGAACGGTCTGCCCGTTCTCGCGCTTGGAGTCGATCACTGTGACGGTCTCGTTTTCCGAAACCAGCACGCCCTGATCGCCTACCTGACCACCCATCTCGCCATAGAACGGTGTGTAGTCGAGCACCAGCTCGTAGAACTCGTTCTTCTTCTGCGTCACCTTGCGATAGCGCAGGATGTGACAGGTATATTCGCTATAGTCATAGCCCACGAACTGCTGTTCACCGGCCTGTAATTCTACCCAGTCAGAATTCTCCACGGCTGCTGCATTACGGGCACGTTCCTTCTGTTTCTGCATCTCGACGTCGAACTGCTTTTCATTGACCGTAAAGCCATTCTCACGGCAAATCAGTTCAGTGAGGTCGAGCGGGAATCCATAAGTATCGAACAAGCGGAACGCCTGAACACCGTCAAGCTCTGTCTTCTTCTCAGCACGAAGCTGCTCCATGGCCTTGTCGAGCAGGGCGATACCCTTGTCGAGCGTGCGCAGGAACGAGTCTTCCTCTTCTTTCATCACGCGGGCAATGAGCTGCTGCTGAGCCTTCAACTCGGGGAATGCCTCGCCCATCTCCTCAACCATCGTAGACAGGAGCTTGTAGAGGAAGGCCTCCTTCTGTCCCAAGAAGGTGTAGGCATAGCGCACAGCGCGACGCAGAATGCGACGGATGACATAGCCTGCCTTGGCATTTGAAGGCAGCTGTCCGTCAGCAATCGAGAAAGCCACGGCACGCAGGTGGTCGGCACAGACACGCATGGCGATATTGATATCGTTTTGAGCTTTGAGATCTGAGCTTTGAGAATGATTGCGAGCAGCCTCTTCCTCCTCTTCAAACGTGGTGTACTTCAACCCCGTAATCTGCTGTTCGGCCTTGATGATGGGCTGGAACACGTCAGTATCATAGTTCGAGTGCTTGCCTTGCATCATGCGAACCAGACGCTCGAATCCCATGCCCGTATCAATGACGTTCATCGAAAGCTTCTCGAGCGAGCCGTCGGCCTTGCGGTTATACTGCATGAACACCAGGTTCCATATTTCAATGACCTGCGGATCATCCTGGTTGACCAGTTCGCGTCCGGTCTTGCCTGAGGCGGCTTTCTGTTCCGGTGTGCGAGAGTCTACATGAATCTCCGAGCAAGGTCCGCAGGGACCCGTATCGCCCATTTCCCAGAAGTTGTCGTGCTTGTTGCCGTTGATGACATGGTCGGCAGGCACATGCTTCAGCCAGTAGCCTGCAGCCTCGTCGTCGCGCTCAAGTCCCTCTTTCGGGTCTCCCTCAAACACGGTGACATAGAGGTCCTCGGGGTTCAGCTTCAGCACATCGACCAGATACTCCCAAGCCATATCGATAGCGCCTTCCTTGAAATAGTCGCCAAACGACCAGTTGCCCAACATCTCGAACATCGTGTGATGATAGGTGTCGTGGCCCACCTCTTCCAAGTCATTGTGCTTACCTGATACGCGCAGGCATTTCTGTGTATCGGCACGACGGCGCGGTTCCGGGTCGCGCGTACCCAAAATAATGTCTTTCCACTGGTTCATACCAGCATTGGTGAACATCAGTGTTGGGTCATCCTTAATCACCATAGGTGCTGAGGGCACAATGGCATGACCCTTCGACTCGAAGAATTTCTTATAAGAGTCGCGAATTTCTTTTGCTGTCATCATTATAATTTACTAATTATTGTCATTTTAGGGTGCAAAATTAGATAAAAAATTCGATATTCCGAGTCAGTCTATACAAAAATATATATGAATTGCCCTTAAAAAGTTGTTTTTCTCAACTTTCTCAAGTTGCAGGAATGCAGGAGTGTACTCCTTTCACTCCTGAACTCCTGTCACTCCAATAGCTCCTGTACTCCAGTAACTCCTAAGAAGTTGAGCGAATGCGAACTTGAATAAGCTTATAAGTTCCACTTAACTGCCAGCGTAGGATTGACAAAGAAGGTCTTGTCACTGGCGTAGTTGATGACAAAGTTATTGCTGATCTCAACCTCTGTACCGAAAGAGAGATGCTTGTTGACATTATACCACAGCTGGGGCTCGGTAAGCAATACCAGCATGCCGTGTCCTTGCTCACCGGCAGGATAGTTGCCACCCTTCTCGCCACGCCACAAATCGAGGAAGCCGGAGAAGGTAAGTTGGCCGTCAAAGAAGTTGAGTCCCCACACGCCTGTAAGCTGGAAGCTGGCATAGGCGCGGGTTCCGGCATAGCTCTTGAAGAACTGCTTGTAGAGTGCCTGCACCGACCACGTCTTTGAGAAATCGGCATTATGACCATTGTAGGCAATACCTGCAAGGCCCGCCTGCTGATAGCTGCCGTCGCCTAAAGACGGTGCATGCCACAGACCGCCGTCATACTCCACATGAGCTGCAAAGGGCGACTCCTGGCCCAGCTTAACCTCGCGTGCAATCTCAGTGTATATGCTGCGTGTCGTCTTGCGGGTAAGGTCAACGTCGAAGAAATAGAACCAGGAACCCCACTCGTCGGCCTTGAACTGCTCCAGGGTGAGGGTCACTTTCTGTCGATCGGATTCTTCATCACTGTAAAGGTTGCGACCGAGGTCGTAGTGCAACTGAATGTTTTGTGCGTTGGCACCCAAGGCTGCCATAGCCAGCAGCACGATAGTCATGAGTCTTTTCATTTTCTTGAAACTGATATTAAATGGTTATAGAAATGCATAGCGGCAAATAAAGAGGAAAGCCAGCAGGATGGTTCCCCAGTTGATGTTGTTGCGGGCATCGCTGTCTTTCATGGTGAACGAAAGCAGGTGGATGAGCACGTAGGAGATGACACCCATGAGAATACCGTCAGAGATGCTGTAGGTAAGCGGCATGAGCACAATACAAATGAAACAGGGAATAGCCGTCACATAGTCAGAGAAGTTTACCTTACGAATATCATACATCATCATGACGCCTACCAGCACGAGGGCTGATGCCGTGGCCTGACCAGGGATGGCGAGGAACAGCGGTGCAAAGAGCAGGGCAGCGGCAAAGCAGAGTGCCGTGACGAGACTGGTCAGACCAGAGCGTCCACCAGCGTTCACGCCCGATGCGCTCTCCACGTAGGTGGTTACGGTGGAAGTACCCAACATGGCACCTACCGTGGTGCCTATTGCATCGGCCATAAAAGCTTTGTTGAGGTTCTTCACGTTGCCGTCGTCATCAACCATACCGGCACGGTTGGACACACCGATGAGCGTGCCTATGGTGTCGAACATATCGATGAACAGGAAGGTGAGCACCACAATTATCATATCAACAGTGAAGATGTTGTGCCACTCGAACTGCCAGAAAATAGGTTCGATGCTGGGAGGAGCAGAAAGAATACCATTATAGTGCGTAACGCCCAAGGGGATGCCCACGAGGGTGGTTACCAGAATACCTATCAGGAGTGAGCCTACGACGTTCTTAACCAGCAGGACAGCAGTGAGCACGATGCCGAAAATGCCCAGCAGCACAGCGGGATCGTGGAGGTTGCCCATCGTGACGAACGTAGCGTCAGAAGCACCTACGATACCGGCACTTTTAAGACCTACGAAAGCGATGAAGAGACCGATGCCCGGACTGATGGCACGTCGCAAAATCAGCGGAATGGCATTGACAATGTAGCTGCGCAGACCTGTGACAGTGAGCAGGATGAAAATAAGACCTTCGATAAATACGGCCGTCAGCGCGAACTGCCATGAATAGCCCATTGTCAGCACCACGGTAAATGCAAAGAAGGCATTGAGACCCATGCCGGGAGCCAGTGCGAAGGGCAGTTTGGCATAGAGTGCCATCACAACGGTGGCCACAACGGCAGAGATGCAAGTAGTGGTAAACACGGCACCTTTATCCATGCCGGTAGCAGAGAGGATGTCTGGGTTCACGGCCAGGATATAGGCCATCGTCAGAAACGTAGTGATGCCACCGATGACTTCCTTGCGAATGGTCATTTGGGAGGCATCAAATCCAAGAAAAGCTAAAAATTTTTTCATTTGTTATTTAGGTTGTTATTATAAAAGATAATTACACGGTGCAAAGGTACGAAAATTGTTCGAGAATTGTATTACAAAGAGAATAAATTTAGACAAACCGCGAATAAGTGTTAAAAGACCCCAAAATATAATACAAGGTACACCATCATACAATTATTTTTTATACCTTTGCAACGACTTTTTGGTAACAGTAGGCTCTTTCATCCTATTTCGAGCCGTTGCCAAAGAAACCGAAGCAATGTTTTAACAACGAACAATAATCGAATGAAAATTCTTAAGAAACTGACAAAAATTGCGATAATAGCTTGTTCGTCATTGGTGGTCATGCCAATGGCAGCTCAGGACATGCTGGCCAAACAAGCACCAATAGACCGCAAGCTGAAGTCTGTTGACTCAGTGATGCTGGAACGACTGATGATTAATGAAGAATGGGACAACCCCTCAGGCGACCTCTATGAAGACTGGAGCAACCTGTATGCGCATCAGACCACGCAGTTGCCTGATTCGTTCAGAATCGACCTTAGAGGTTTCTGCATGCCTACCCCCAGCCGCGTCATCACCTCGAACTACGGTCCCCGCTGGCGTCGCCAGCACAAGGGTCTCGACATCAAGGTGTATATTGGCGACACCATTCGCGCTGCTTTCAGCGGCAAGGTGCGCGTAGTAAAATACGAAGGACGCGGCTACGGCAAATATGTGGTCATTCGCCACTACAACGGACTGGAGACCATCTACGGTCACTTGTCGAAGCAGCTGGTTGTTGAAGATCAGGATGTCCGTGCCGGCGAGCCTATCGGTCTTGGCGGCAACACGGGTCGCAGCACCGGCTCGCATCTGCACTTTGAAACCCGCCTTTGCGGTGTGGCCCTGAACCCAGCCCTGATGTTTGATTTCCAGAACCAAGACGTGGTAGCCGACGAATATCTGTTCCACCGTAACAGCTACGAGGCTGAAGGCCGTCTGGCCACCCGTCTGCGTGGTGCCAACGGTCTGTATGGCTATAACCCTGCCGACGTGAACAGTCCTAACATGGGCAAGTCCTATTCGTCAGAAGACCGTGGCTCAGTACGCTACCACAAGGTGAGAAAGGGCGAGACCCTCTCGGCCATTGCCCGCAAGCACCGTACAACTGTCAACGCGCTGTGCAAGCTGAACCGCATCAGCAAGTCCGTGCGTCTGCGCCCTGGTCAGATTTTGAAATACAACTAATCAAGTGTCTCCCGCAGAATATATTCAACTAAAGGCATTCGCGAGATACGACGGCCTTACGCTGGCTGCCCTTTGGGTGGCCAGTTTCGCCTGTTATATCATAGGACTGTCAAGCCCGCTATGGTCTATCGTCGGCATCACGCTGGCCGTGGCTTCGCCATTCTTCGTGGCACGCCGCCTGCGCCTGTTTCGCGATGGGGCACGAGAAGGTATCATCTCGTTCATGAGAGGATGGGCTTTCGTCGTGTTTGTGTTTTTCTACGCCAGTCTGCTCTTCGCACTGGCACAGTATGCTTATTTTGCTTTCCTGGACCACGGCTACCTGTCACAGGCCATCACAGGGCTGTTCGATAACGAGCAGACGCTCCAGATAATCAACCAGAACGGCATGGGCGACATGCTGCGCGAAAGCATGAACGAATTTCAGCGAATGCGACCTATCGACATCGCCCTGAACATGCTGACCACAAACATCATGATTGGCATGCTGCTCGGACTGCCCATTGCAGCAGTAATGAAACGCACGACGGGCAACGCAAATCAAAAGAACGTTTAATTTTCGAAAGAAATGGACATATCAGTAGTTATACCTCTTTATAATGAAGAGGAATCAATAGCCGAGCTATATAGCTGGATAGCACGGACAATGAAAGCCAACAACTTCACCTACGAAGTGATATTCATCAGCGACGGCTCTACAGACCGTTCGTGGCCTATCATCACCGAGTTGGCTGCCAACGACAACCATATCCACGGCATCAAGTTCCGTCGTAACTACGGCAAGAGTCCTGCGCTCTACTGCGGCTTTGCACAGGCACAGGGCGACGTGGTCATCACGATGGATGCCGACCTGCAAGACTCGCCTGACGAGATTCCCGAATTGTACCGGATGATCAAGGAAGATGGCTATGACCTGGTGTCGGGTTACAAGCAGAAACGCTACGACCCGCTGTCGAAGACCCTGCCCACGAAGCTCTTCAATGCCACGGCACGCAAGGTGAGCGGCATCAAGAATCTGCACGACTTCAACTGCGGTCTGAAAGCCTATCGCCAGGAGGTGGTGAAGAACATCGAGGTCTATGGCGAGATGCACCGTTACATACCCTATCTGGCTAAGAATGCCGGATTCAGCAAGATTGGCGAGAAGGTGGTGCAGCATCAGGCCCGCAAATATGGCGAGTCGAAGTTCATGGGCTGGAACCGCTTTGTCAACGGCTATCTCGACCTGATTACCCTGTGGTTCCTGAGCACTTTTGGTAAGAAGCCTATGCACGTGTTCGGCTTCTTAGGCTCGCTCATGTTCTTCGTTGGTTTTGTAGCCGCTATCGTCATTGGCGCCGACAAACTGTGGTGCCTCGCCAACGGCATACAACAGCGGCTGGTCACCGACTCACCTTATTTCTATATAGCACTCACCATGATGATCATCGGCACCCAGTTCTTCCTGACAGGATTCCTGGGCGACTTGGTGAGCCGTTCGTCGCAGAACCGCAATGACTACCAGATAGAGAAGCAGATTTAATGAGCATGCAAGAAAAAACGTGGTACATTTCCGGAGATGTGAAGGTTCGGGAGGACAAAGGTACAAGGAGAGTCCTCGAGCCTGAAAAGTGGTGGAAGGCACTGCCGCTGCTGCTCTTAGGCATCTTGTTTCTCCATGCCTCTTGCTCTTCGATTGAATGTCCCATCCAGAACACCGTGTTCTCCGTCTATTCCATTAAGGATGGCTCAGCAGCTGCTGACACGCTAAAGGACACCATTCTTATCTGGACCGTTCGCCATGACGGCAAGGACACGTTGCTGCTCTATAATCGCGGCATCAACCTCTCAACGTTCAATCTGCCCATCAGCTATACCAATGAGGAAGATACGCTTTACTTCTACTGCTGGAAAGACAACTATGCCGAACTGGACACGGTGTGGATCAGGAAAACAAACACGCCTCATTTTGAGTCGGTTGACTGCAGTGCCTCGTACTTCCATGAGATCACCTCTGTACGCACTACGCATCATGCCATCGATTCGCTAATCATCCATTACCCCATCGTCGATTATGAACAGAAAGAGCATTTCTACATACGTTTCAAGGCTCATTCTTAGCCTCGCACTGCTGTTGCCGTCGAGTCGTGCCGATGCACAGGGGTTCTTGAAGCTGGAGCAAGACAGCATTCCTTTGTTCCGTGGCTTTGCCCTGTCGTTCGATTTGGTGGGCATGGCACAATTGCAGCTCAGCGACTATGGCCAATATGAAGGTGCCTTCCGCCTGAATCTTCACGACCAGTTCTTCCCCATCGTCGAAGTGGGCTTAGGACGAGCCAACCATGAGGAAGACGAGGTGACAGGACTTAGCTACAAGACCACGGCACCCTACTTCCGCTTGGGAGCAGACGTAAACATCATGAAGAAGAAGCATACGGGGAACCGTGTCTACGTGGGTCTGCGCTATGCTTACACCAACTACAGCGTAGACATAGCCAGACGCCCGACGCCCGACCCTATTTGGCAGAACAACACCTCATTCAGCGTCGACGGCATGTCGTGCTATCAGCACTGGCTCGAGGCTGTCTTCGGCCTTGATGCCAAAGTGATGGGCCCCTTGCATTTAGGCTGGAGTGCCCGTTACAAGATACGCATGTCGCATCATGACGGCTGGTTGGGCAACACCTGGTATGTCCCCGGCTTTGGCACACAGGACAGTTCAGCATTAGGAGCGACCTTCAATGTGATTATTGACATCTAACGAACAAGACCATACTACAATCAACTAATAACGCATTCAAAAAAGATTATGAAAGGCAAGAAACTATGGTGGCAGCTGCCTTTGCTGCTTTTTTTAATAGGTGGCACGATGTTCATCATCCGCCAGCAACGCTCTATACCCTATCAGAAGAACTCAGGGTTCATCTTTGGTACCGTCTATAGTGCTACCTACCAAAGCGAAGAAGACCTGCAGACGGAAATCGAGGCTGAACTGCAGAAGGTGGACAATGCCTTGTCGATGTTCAACACCAACTCTATCATAGCACGCATCAACCGTGGCGAGCAGGTGGTTGACCCTACGCCTGTTGGAAAAATGTTCCTGCAGGTCTTCCACATGGCCGAAAACATCTCGCAAGAGACAGAGGGTGCCTTCGACATCACCGTCGGGCCGTTGGTCAACGCCTGGGGCTTCGGCTCTAAGGAAGGTTCTACACCCACGCAGAACGAGGTTGACAGTCTGCGCAAACTGATTGGCTACCAGCGCGTCAGACACGTCGTAGCACATAACGTAGACCGCATCATCAAGAGCGACCCGCGCATCACCCTCGATTGCTCAGCCATTGCCAAAGGTTTTGGCACCGACGTTGTGGCCGACATGCTCAGGAAGCGCGGCATTGAGAACTTCATGATTGAGGTAGGCGGTGAAGTGGTGACCAGCGGCATCAGCCCCAGCCGTCTGCCTTGGCGCATTGGAGTGACGAAGCCTACGGATGATCCGCTGGCAGAAAGCAACGAGCTGCAGACGGTGCTCAACGTAACAGACCGTGCGATGGCTACGAGCGGTAACTATCGTAATTTCTATTACAAGAACGGACGCAAATATGCGCATACCATCGATCCCCAGACGGGCCGCCCCGTGCAGCACAGCCTGCTGTCGGCCACTGTGCTGGCTCCAAACTGTGCCATCGCCGATGCCTACGCAACAGCGTTCATGGTACTGGGCATGGAGAAGGCGAAGGTTATCCTCGAGCATCATCCGGAATTGATGGCATATTTCATCTACAGCAACAACAAAGGCGAAATGGAAGTATGGTTCTCGCCCTCACTACAGGATAAAATCAACGAATAAAAAAAGACACGTAACAAAACAACGGATAAAAACTTGTGGACGAACATCGCAATCTGAAACTCTACGACCAGCTGTTACAGTTCCCGCTATTCCAAGGCATGAGTCGCAGCGAGATGTTGCAGCTGGCAGGTAATACGCGTTTCGGCTTTCACAAGATGGCAACAGGCAAGACGGTTGTCAAGGATGGCGACGAGTGCCGTCAGTTGCTCTTTCTCATCAACGGCTGCATCACCATCACCTCCAAAAGCGATGACTATAGCTACCAAATGACGGAATGGCTCTCAGCACCTTGGCTCATACAGCCCGAAGTGCTGTTTGGAACGGCAACCCGCTACACATTGACAGCCCGCGCCGATAGTGACTGTCACTTCATCATACTTTCCAAAGACGAGGTGATGCGACTGCTTGACGACTTCTTCATCTTCCGCCTCAACCTGTTCAACCTCCTCTCTGCACAATGCCAGCGACACACGCACAGCGCATGGAGACGTTCTCCTCGGACATTGGAAGAGCGCATCGTCCGGTTCTTCTCGGACCACTCCCTCTACCCCGCCGGCAAAAAAGAGCTGCACATCATGATGGAGCAATTAGCAGTTGAGGTCGATCATACCCGTCTTAACGTCAGCCGCATACTCAACGACATGCAGCAACGAGAATTGATTCAACTATCACGCGGACGCATCATTATCCCCATGCTGGAACGTCTCTTTATGCAGTAAAGACGGTCATATTATATTAATTAAACAAAAATATAAAAGCGTTTTGATGAAGTATCATAATTTTATGCTTACCTTTGCATGAAAACAACCCAAAAGA
>Ga0326511_10004664_pt1 | contig 10871 bp, 8 predicted proteins | sample 0_2496_0518_D_FD_203701 | JGI IMG/M metagenome (GOLD analysis project Ga0326511, IMG submission 203701) | Bovine rumen microbial communities from UC Davis, California, United States - 0_2496_0518 | ecosystem: Host-associated > Mammals > Digestive system > Stomach > Rumen | place: USA: California... | reverse complement strand
ACGACCTGACCAGCGGCTACAATATTGCCACCAACATCACCGCTCGCGGCTCGTTCAACCACATGCTGGGCTTCAGCGAAGACGAGGTTCGCAAGATGTTTGAGTACTACAGCGAGGCCGGACTGCTGAAGGGGGACATAGATGCCATGATAAAGGAGATGAAGCCGTGGTACGACAACTACTGCTTTGCCAAGGAAGGCCTCAGCGAGAGCCGCGTGTTCAACTCCAACATGGTGCTTTACTATCTGAGCACGCAGATTGCCGAAGGCCATGCTCCTGACGAGATGACCGACCCCAACGCCCGCACCGACTACCAGAAGATGAAGCGCCTCATACAGCTCGACCGGCTGGAGCCGCAGCGCAAGAGCATCATCTACAAGATAGCCGAGGAGGGATATATCTTCAGTCGGTTGGTGCCCTACTTCCCGGCATCGGAGATGGTGAAGTTCGACAACTTCGTCTCCCTATTATATTATTACGGTATGCTCACCATCACGGGCGTTCGCGGCGACAAGCTGCGGCTGGGCATCCCCAACAACAACGTGCGCAAGCAGTACTACGGCTACCTGACGGAGGAGTACGATCGCATACGTCCTGCTGACCACTGGCGCATTGACCAGGCCTTCGACAGCGCCGTCTTCGACGGCGACTGGCAGCCGCTGCTGAAGACCATCAGCGAGGAGTATGAGAAGACGTGCGCCGTGCGTTGCCTCATCGAGGGCGAGCGCAATCTTCAGGGCTTCTTCACGGCCTATCTCAACATGACCAACTACTACCTCACCGCCCCGGAGCTGGAGCTCCATCACGGCTACTGTGACTTCTTCCTATTGCCCGACCTCGGACGCTACCCCATGGTGGCCCACTCCTACATCCTTGAGCTGAAGTACCTGAAGCAGGATGCCACCGCCGAGGAGGCCGAGGCGCAGTGGACTGAAGCCACACCCCAGATAGCACGCTACGCCCAGGACGAGAAGGTGCGCCTGCTCTGCGGTCCCACGCAGCTGCACCTCATCGTGGCGCAGTATCGTGGCTACCAGCTGGTAAAACTTGAAGAGATCACGGGGACAGGTCTTTGATCTTTTTTCGGAAAAAAGATCAAAGACCTGTCTTTTACCTTTGCACCCATGGAACAAGAGCCGTCCAAGTGTAAAGGAATGTTATAAGGGGACTATTACCCTCTCTGGACGAGAACCTAAGAGAAATTGAGTCTTTGTTCCTTCTCTGCTCTGCTCTTGATTCCTTTTGTCAAATAAACCGTAAAAAGAGAGATCGTATGAAGAGAGAATTTTACATTGGTGTTGACGTATCGAAGAACTGGCTTGACCTGGCCTATTACGATGGGGTGGTCGTAGACTGGAAGCAAGGCCACATTCGGGTAGACAACAAGGAATCCGGCTATAGCCAGATTGGCAGATGGTTGAAGAAGCTGGGGGTTGACAGGGAAAGCGTGCTGTTCTGCATGGAGCACACAGGACTGTACAGTCAGGATTTCCGTATCTGGCTTGAGCAAGTGGGCTATGTGTACGGGATGGTGCAGCCGCGCAAGATGCACCGTTTCGAGCCTGACCTCGGAGAGAACGAGCGTGCGCTTGACCGTATCAAGACGGATGGGACGGACTCGTTCCGCATAGCGATGTACTGCGAGAAGCACTGCCGGAAGATAAAGGCCTCACCGTCGCGGCTTCCGGGAGAGAGCTATTTCAAGCTGAAGCGCCTGATTGCGGAACGGAAGCTGTATACCAACCAGTCCTCCGTCTACAAGCTGCAGCTGCACGACATCTCCGCATACGACACTGAGGACTCGCGCGAGCGCAAGAAGGCCGGACAGGACTTCCTCGCCAGGCAGCTGCGCCAGACAGACGCGGAAATCCGAAGAATAGTAGAAAGCGACCCCGCGCTAAGCAGGAACTATGGCCTGCTATGCTCCATAAAGGGCACAGGCCTTGTCGTGGCCGTGGAGACCATCGTCCTGACAGAGAACTTCACTTCCATAACCAATCCACGCAAATATGCCTGCTACATCGGTATCGCTCCTGCCAGGAAGGAGTCGGGGGTGAGCGTCAGGGGTGGCGAGCATGTGTCCCGCAAGGGCTTCACACAGGCAAAGGCCGACCTGTCGATGTCGGCACTCCAGGGCATACGCTGCGACAATGGCATCAGGGCATATTGGGAGCGCAAAAAGCCGGGGGCAAGCACTCCGGCGTGATCCTCAATGCCGTCAAGTTCAAGATAGTACTCCGTATGTTTGCCGTCATCAGGAGGCAGAAACCATACGTGGAACTGAATGGATTCAGCCAGAAATGAGCATACAGGCGGGCGTGAACCAGAGACCTGTCCACAGCCGTCTGATGCCTAAAGGGGGATTAGGACGCCCGCCTTTCCCGTTTTTTTTCACTACCTTTGCAGCCGCTTTTCAACAAAAAGTGGGAGACGGGGCGGAGGCAGTGAACTTTTTTGCCCTTAGACAAAGCTCTTCATAGGGATTTAGTCTCCTCCGCCTAATGCATGGCGCAGTACCTGTTAGAGAATTGACGTACCGCAAATACGCCTTTAAAAGATTTGGCCTATAGCCCTGCATGCCGACTCCCACATAACTTTAAACGCCGCAAAGGTATGAATTTTAATCGATTTATTGGCATTGATGTCTCGAAAAAAACGCTGGACGCATCGATTTTCCTGTCCGGTGAAGTGATCAACAAGTTTCCCCACATCCAGGTGAGGAACGACAAGCAGGGCTTCAAGGACCTGCTCAGATGGGCAAGGGAACAGGGCGTAAGCATAAAGGACGCGCTCTTCGGACTGGAGTTTACCGGCTACTACTCTGACGAGCTGGAGCAGTTCCTGACCGGGAAGCAGATCAGCTACACCATGCTTCCCACGACGGTGGTGAAGCACTACCGGCGTGGCCCGCGCGACAAGAACGACAAGATTGACTCGGCAAAGATAGCCGGCTACCTCTTCCGCTTCAACGGTACGGAGTGCATCAGGCTGCGTGTGCTGCCCTCAAAGGCCATGCAGGAGCTGAAGGCCCTGAAGAGCGAACGGAAGTTCCTCGTGCAGCACCGCGTGGCCTGCGAGAACCGCCTGAAGGTCGCCAAGTCGAAGAGCGAGGAGAAACACCTGCAGAGGCTCATAGAACTCTACAATGAGGAGATTGGGCAGGTGGAGAAGCAGATACAGGACGTGGTCACCTCCGACGAGGAGATATACACCACCTATCAGCAGCTCACCTCCATTCCCGGCATCGGCTTCGTCAATGCCGTCAACACCATTGCCAATACCCAGAACTTTACGGCGTTTGAGACTGCAAGGCAATATGGGAAATACCTGGCCGTAGCACCATCGGAACACTCATCAGGCACAAGTGTCCAATGGCGACGGCGGCCGTCACCGCACGCCGACCTCCAGGCGAAAGCCGACCTGTCGATGGCTGCCCTGCATGCGATTGAACTGAGCGCAGAGATGAGACTGCTATATGAACGTAAACTTGGAAGCAGACCGAAAGACAAAGACATGCAGAAAAAGGCACTGAATGCCGTAAAATTCAAACTCATAAGAGAGATGTTCGCCGTTGTCAGGCAGGCAAGGAACTTCGAACTGAGAGGACTGGACAAGGCACAGGCCGAGACACATAGCACCGGGAAGTGAGTGAACTAAGGCAGGAGTGCCTCCTGCCACTATAGTCTCGCCTCATGGTGGATGCGGTTCACTAATTAGAAATCAAGAACAGCACTATCTGTTAAAAGAACAAGACCGCGTCATTTTGTAACGAAATCGGATTTTAACACCTTTTCGCTACGGCAAAAACTGTTGTCTCAGGCCGCAAAAAGAAGAAAACGAGACCTTTTAACATTTATTAAACGTCTTGTCCTTGGTTTTTTCTTAGAAATCTTTTAGCACAGCAGGGAGTGGCAACTCAGTCACCTAATAGTCATTTTTGAAAGATTTTTGGAGATTTTTGTCCAAAAGGAAACATGCCTAAGTAGTTACTCTATGGGAACGAATTGCGTTAATCTTCCAAAATCGCTTTCGTATGTCAGCATTATTTCGTAACTTTGCGCGCAAAAAGAACGATGGAAGAAGATTTTGACATACGTGAAGAGCAGTATTCCCAAGGCGAGAAGGACTTTGAGAATGCGCTGCGACCACTGGCCTTCTCGGACTTCAGCGGCCAAAAGAAGGTGGTGGAGAATCTTGAGGTGTTTGTAGAGGCCGCCAAGTATCGGGGCGAGCCACTCGACCACACCCTGCTGCACGGCCCTCCCGGACTGGGCAAGACCACACTCTCGAACATCATCGCCAACGAGCTGGGCGTGGGCTTTAAGATTACCTCAGGCCCCGTGCTTGACAAGCCGGGCGACCTGGCAGGCATACTGACCTCGCTGGAGAAGAACGACGTGCTCTTCATCGACGAGATACACCGCCTCTCGCCTGTGGTGGAGGAATATCTCTACTCGGCGATGGAGGACTACAGGATAGACATCATGATAGACAAGGGCCCCTCGGCGCGTTCGATACAGATAGACCTCAATCCGTTTACGCTCGTGGGTGCCACCACCCGCAGCGGACTGCTGACGGCTCCGCTGAGAGCGCGTTTCGGCATCAACATGCACCTGGAATACTACGAGCCGGAGACGCTGCAGAGGATTATAGAGCGCAGCTCAAGGATCCTGGGCGTGCCCATCACGGAGGATGCCGCCCTGGAGATAGCAGGCCGCTCGCGAGGCACGCCCCGTATAGCCAATGCGCTGCTCAGGCGCGTCAGGGATTTCGCCCAGGTGAAGGGCAACGGCAAGATAGACACCAGCATCACCAAGATAGCCCTGACGGCGCTGAACATCGACCAGTATGGCCTCGACGAGATAGACAACAAGATACTGCTGACCATCATCGACAAGTTTCGCGGTGGTCCAGTGGGCATCACCACCATTGCCACAGCCATCGGCGAGGATGCCGGCACGGTGGAGGAAGTCTACGAACCGTTCCTCATCATGGAGGGATTTATCAAGCGCACACCCCGTGGAAGAATGGTCACGGAACTGGCCTACCGGCACTTCGGGCGCAACCCCTACGGCGGCAATATCATGGAGCCAACGCTGTTTGACTGAAAAAAATTTCCCCGAAATGTTTGGCGTTTCGGGGAAATTTGTGTAATTTTGCCGCCAGAATAATGTTTAACACTCAAAAATGATGCTATGGAGCAACTACTACATTATGTATGGAAGCACAAGCTGTTTCCGCTGAAGGAACTTCAGACCACCGATGGCAAGACGGTGGAAGTGATTGACCCCGGACTGCACAACCGCAATGCAGGCCCCGACTTCTTCAATGCGAAGGTACACATAGGAAGGACGCTCTGGGTGGGCAACGTGGAGATACACGACAAGTCGAGCGACTGGTATCTGCATGGCCACGACAAAGACCCGCACTACGACAACGTGGTGTTGCACGTGGCAGGACTGGTGGACACGGACGTAAAGAACTCGCGGGGCGACTTCCTGCCACAGCTGCAACTCGCGGTGCCGCAGACGGTGAGCGAGCATTACGAGGAACTGCTGAAGACAGACTGCTATCCTCCCTGCTACAAGGTGATACCCGACCTGACCAGTCTGATGGTACACGCCTGGATGGCAGCCCTGCAGACAGAGCGGCTCGAACAGAAGACCGAGGCCATCCGAAAGCGTGTGGAGCAATGCGGAGGGTCGTGGGAGGATGCCTACTTCGTAACCCTGGCGCGCAACTACGGCTTTGGCATCAACAATGATGCCTTTGAGGAGTGGGCAAAAGCCATCCCCCTGCAGGCAGTGGGCCACCACAGAGACGACCTGTTCCAGATAGAAGCCATCTTCATGGGGCAGGCTGGACTTCTGGAGCTGCAGACCATTCCAGACTACTACCAGCAGACGGCCCTTAACGAAGGCTACTTCGCCAAACTCCGCAACGAATACCTCTATCTGGCCCACAAATTCTCGATGAAACCGATGGATTTCAGCCGATGGCGCTTCCTGCGGCTGCGCCCCCAGAACTTCCCCCACATCCGCATCTCCCAGCTGGCCAGCCTCTACTATCAGCAGAAGGCCGGACTAAGCCAGCTGGTGGAGTGCGAGACGATAGAACAGCTGAAAAGACTGCTCAGCTCGCGGGTGACACCCTATTGGGAGACTCATTACACCTTTGGCTCTACCAGCAGCAAAAACGAGAAGCACCTGGGCTACGGGTCGCTCAACCTGCTGATGATCAACACGGCCATTCCGATGCTCTTCGCCTACGGGCGCCACCGCTCGAAGGAAGTGCTCTGCGACAGGGCCTTCGACTTCCTGGAACAGCTGAAGGCAGAGAACAACCACATCATCCGCATGTGGCAGCAGGTGGGACTGCCCGTCAAGACGGCGGGCGACTCCCAGGCCCTCATCCAGCTTAAGAAGGAATATTGCGATAAGAAGGAGTGTCTCCGCTGCCGCTTCGGCTACGAATACCTCAAACGGAAATGAGAAATGAGAAATGGTGATTACCTTAAACAATGGACACGAAGGAAATATTCTATGCAATGGCGCTGACACGCATCAGCAACTTCAACTTCCAGCAAGCACTGGAAGTCTACAGGATGGCGGGAGGAGCCGCCCAGCTCTATGAGCACAGGGGACACATCGGGGATATGATTGAAGACTGTTCTCCCAGGCTGGTGGAGGCACTCAAGGACTGGGACGAACCGATGAAACGGGCAGAAATCGAGCTTCGCTTCATGCAGGAGCACGGCATCAGGGGCATCACGCTCCTTGACGATGACTATCCACAGCGGCTTGCCGAATGTGCCGATGCCCCCATCATCCTATATTATAAAGGTAATGCCGACCTGAACCAGAAGAAAATCATCTGCATGGTGGGCACACGCCAATGTACCACCTACGGGCAGGACCTTATCAGACGCTTCGTAGGCCGTCTGCGCGAGCTTTGTCCGAACATTCTGATCGTGAGCGGACTGGCATACGGTGTTGACATCCACAGCCACCGCCAGGCTCTGGAGAACGGCTTCCCCACAGTAGGCGTGCTGGCTCACGGACTCGACCAGATATATCCCTACCGCCACAGGGAGACGGCTGTGCGCATGCTTGGCCAGGGCGGACTGCTGACGGAGTTTATGAGCCAGACCAATGCCGACAAGCCCAACTTTGTGAGGCGCAACCGTATTGTGGCGGGTATCTCCGATGCCTGCATCGTGGTGGAGAGTGCCTCAAAGGGGGGGAGCCTCATCACCGCCGACATCGCCCAGAACTATGGCAGAAGTGTGTTTGCCTTCCCTGGCTGCATCGGCATGCCCTATTCAGAGGGCTGCAACAACCTGATTCGCGACAATGTGGCAGGACTGATCAACTCAGCCGACGATTTCGTGAGGGCCATGGGCTGGCAGGACGAGGCCAAAAGACAGCAAGCACTTGCCGATGGAATCGAGCGAAATCTCTTCCCCGACCTCTCGCCAGAGGAAACGGCTATCGTTGACTTGCTGCAGCATACCAATGACCTACAACTGAACACGCTCTGCGTGAAAAGCGGCATTTCCATCGGCCAACTGACAGCTCTCCTGTTCCAGCTGGAGATGAAGGGCGTGGTCAAGCCCCTTGCCGGCGGCATGTATCATTTGCTCAGTTAGAAGGCGGTTTACGGCTAAAAACTTGCACATTCGCCCAAAAAGTGCTATCTTTGCACCCGTTATGGGAAAGAAATATATTTTTGAGACACGGATGATGGTGCGCGACTATGAGTGCGACATCGAGGGAATCGTCAACAATGCCAACTATCTGCACTACTGTGAGCACACGCGCCACCTCTTCCTGAAGGCGTGTGGCCTGAGTTTTGCCGAGATGCACGAGAAGGGCGTGGATGCCGTCGTGGCACGGATGCAGATGCAGTTCAAGACCCCCCTGCGGCCCGACGACGAGTTTATCTCAAGGCTGGCCCTGACCAAGGAGGGCATCAAGTATGTGTTCCACCACGACCTCTACAGGGCTTCCGATGAGAAGCTCTGCTTCCGTGCCAGCGTGGAGCTGGTTTGCATCGTGGAAGGGCGGCTTGCGGGCAGTGAGGACTACGACAAGGCATTTGCGCCCTACCTTTAATAATAATTATGAGTTATGAGTGGCCGATTATGAATTAATTGTTGTAACTTTGCACCGTTTTTAATTCGAATTAAATATGAAGATAGCTTTAATCGGCTACGGAAAGATGGGCAAGATGATAGAACAGATAGCCCGCGACCGTGGTCATCAAATCGTAAGTATTATCGACATCGATAATCAAGAAGACTTTGACTCCCAGGAGTTTGCATCTGCCGATGTGGCCATTGAGTTCACCGCTCCCCAGGCGGCCTACGGCAATTATCTGAAGGCCTGGGCCAAAGGAGTAAAGGTGGTGAGCGGCTCTACCGGCTGGATGAAGGAACACGGCGACGAGGTGCGCAAGGCCTGCGGCGAGGGCAAGACCCTCTTCTGGGCTTCCAACTTCTCAATCGGCGTGGCCATCTTCTCTGCCGTCAACCGCTACCTGGCCAAGATCATGAACCAGTTTCCGCAGTATGACGTAGAGTTGGAGGAGACCCACCATGTACACAAGCTCGACCATCCCAGCGGCACCGCCATCACGCTGGCAGAGGAAATCGTGGAGCGACTGGACCGCAAGGAGGGCTGGGCAGAAGAGACCACCGACCCCAAGCTGCTGCGCGTGGACGATATCCGCAGAGGCGAGGTGCCCGGCATCCACACCATCCGCTATGACTCCGAGGCCGACTTGATCACCATCAGCCATGATGCCCACTCCCGCAAGGGATTTGCGCTCGGTGCCGTACTGGCCGCAGAGTACACCAAGGAGCATCAGGGGCTACTGACTATCTCAGATATGTTTAAATTCTGAAACATAGGTTAATGGCGCAACTTTCAGAAATGATGGTGCGTCAAACCTTTGTGAATCATATTTTTATCTAAGATGGAGAAAAAGAAAAAGAATAATCCAAAGGTGCAGTGGGCCAAATTCATCGCGGCCCTGGTACTCTACCTGCTCTTCCTCTACTGGGTGAAGTCGTGGTGGGGCCTGCTCGTCATACCTTTCATCTATGACGTGTATATCACCAAGAAGATCAAGTGGCAATGGTGGAAGGAGGAGGAAGGCCCTGTGAAGTGGGTGATGTCATGGGTGGACGCCCTGGTGTTTGCACTGGTGGCAGTCTACTTCATCAACCTCTTCTTCTTCCAAAACTACGTGATTCCATCGAGTTCGCTGGAGCAATCGCTACTCACGGGCGACTACCTCTTTGTATCGAAAGTGAGCTACGGTCCACGCATTCCAGAGACACCACTGACGATGCCCCTGACACAGCACACGCTGCCCGTGGTGGAGTGCAAGAGCTACATCGAGTGGCCCCACTGGGACTATCGCCGGGTGAAGGGCCTGGGCAAGGTGGAGCTGAACGACATCGTGGTGTTCAACTATCCTGCCGGCGACACCCTCTGCTCGGCCATGCAATATCAGGCCTACGACTTCTACCGGCTGTGCTTCGACATCGGCAGGCAGCGCTATCCACAACGTCCCGACCCCGACTCGCTCGACGTGATGACCCGCAGAAAGCTCTTCGAGGCCATCTACCAGGGAGGACGGCAGTTTATAGAGGAGAATCCGCAGGAATATGGCGAAATCATCACCCGGCCCACAGACCGCAGGGAAAACTACGTGAAGCGCTGCGTGGGACTGCCAGGACAGACGCTGCAGATCAAGGACAGGATGATCTGGCTCGACGGCAAGCAGAACAAGGAACCCGACAACGTGCAGTATAGCTACCGGCTGAAGCTGAAGCGCCACTTCACCGATGAGGAGATGCAGCAATGGGGCATCACGATGGAAGAGCTGAGAGACCTGAACAACTTCGGCTATATGCAGCTGACCAACCAGGCCGCTGCCGACCTCAAGAAACGGCCTGACATCGTGGAGAGCATCGAGCTGAACGAAGATGCCGAGGAATGGGACATCTACCCCAAGAACGGCAATATGCACTGGACACGCGACAACTACGGCCCAGTGTGGATTCCACAGAAAGGCAAGAGCGTGAAGCTGACACTGGAGAACATCGCCGTATACGAGCGCCCCATACGCACATACGAAGGCAACCAGCTGGAAGTGAAGGACGGCAAGATCCTGATCAACGGCAAGGAGGCCAAGGAGTACACCTTCAAGATGGACTACTACTGGATGATGGGCGACAACCGCCACAACTCCCTCGACTCCCGCTACTGGGGGTTCGTGCCTGAAGACCACATCGTGGGCAAGCCCATCTTCATCTGGTGGAGCAGCGACCCAGACCGCAGCGGCTTCAGCGGGGTGCGGTGGAACCGTCTCTTCCGTTTTGTCGACAATATTAAATAAGGTATTTAGAGGTGAGAGGTAAGAGGTGAGAGGTAAGAGGTGAGAGGTAAGAGGTGAGAGGTAAGAGGTGAGAGGTGAGAGGTGAGAGGTGAGAGGTGAGAGGTGAGAGGTGAGAGGTAAGAGGTGAGAGGTAAGAGGTGAGAGGTAAGAGAATGGATGTGTTGAGACTTAGCACAACTTATTTCGGCCCAGTGCAGTGGTATCAGAAACTGCACAGGGCTGAGCGTGTGGAGATAGAACAGTGGGAGAGCTTCCAAAAGCAGACCTACCGCAACCGCTGCCTGATAGCCACCACGCAGGGCGTGCAGGCACTCACAGTGCCAGTGGAGCGGGAACTGCCTTCAGCAGCCTCTACCATCAGGGACATCCGCATCAGCGACCACGGCAACTGGCGGCACCTGCACTGGAATGCCCTGCTCTCTGCTTACGGCGAGTCGCCTTTCCTGGAATACTATCAGGATGAC
>Ga0326511_10004663_pt1 | contig 10872 bp, 8 predicted proteins | sample 0_2496_0518_D_FD_203701 | JGI IMG/M metagenome (GOLD analysis project Ga0326511, IMG submission 203701) | Bovine rumen microbial communities from UC Davis, California, United States - 0_2496_0518 | ecosystem: Host-associated > Mammals > Digestive system > Stomach > Rumen | place: USA: California... | reverse complement strand
CTACCTAAATACTCACTAAATTTGATGAGATTGTCATCAATTCCAAAAGGATCGGGATGATAGTGGTCAAAATCGATGTGCACAAATCGGGCATATAAAGTCTCAGGGAAAAACATCTTGGTACGCGGATAGTCGCACTCCAACATTTTTCCCATCTGCCAATTGTATTGTTTTACTCTGAACATGAACTGTTCCATGTCAGTTTGGTTATATTCTCCCGTATTCCTAACGGCTTGACATACTTTTTCAAAAAAGTAGTCTAATTTCGAGTTTTTATTTAGATAACCATAATTCTTACCATAATCAAGGGTAATCCAACAACAATACAGGAAAATTTCATCCTTATCATACGTTGCAGATTGTAATATTGGAGCTGAAAGTAAAAAATCTTCAGTCCATTTCTTTGCTAGTTGAACCATTACTTCTGAAGAATAAGCAATCTCTTCTTTATTCTTAGAACCAAACAAAAAACTAAATAATCCCATAATGATAGTTTCTTTTATGATGAATGTATATAATTATAATTCGTCAAATGCCTCCAGCAACAGTTTCATCCCTTCAGTTGCTGTAGTTTTAAAATGAGTGAAACCAAGCTTTGTACACAAATCCATTTCTCCTGGGTCAATCACAAACTTTGGAACTTCGTGGTGAGCGTAGTTGATGAATCCTGCTGCCGGATAGACTTTGAGCGAGGTTCCAATGACAACGAAGATATCTGCCTTACTTACATAGTCGATGGCCACATTCATACTGTCAACATACTCACCAAACATTACGATATACGGGCGCAATTGTGAGCCATCCTCTGCCTTATCACCTACCATGATGGGTGTAGTAAGGGGATATTCTTTCACGCAAGTCGTACGATTATTCATTGAACAAACCTTGCTTAACTCACCATGCAGATGAATCACTTGACTAGATCCAGCACGTTCATGTAGGTTGTCCACATTCTGAGTAATGACAGTTACTTCATGCTCTTTCTCCAGTTCAACAATCATGCGGTGGGCATCGTTCGGTTTCACTTCTGCAAGTTGCTTCCGTCTAAAGTTATAGAAGTCCAGACACCTTTGGGTATCATTATAGAGGGCGTCCGTACTTGCCAAATACGCCCATTCGTCATTCGACCACATCCCATCCTTGCCACGGAACGTGTTCAGTCCGCTATCCACGCTGATTCCTGCGCCTGTCAAGAAAACTATATGTTGTCGAGTCATATTTTACTTTATAGAAGATTAATTCCATGAAATCATTATTCTCCATATCTCTCTTTCAGTTCCTTCGCCATTGTAGCGAAACGCTTCCAGGTATGTTTAAGGATGTCTGGATCATTCCATGACTTTTCAAAGTGACGCAGCGGTGCTTGAATCATCGAGCCCCATACTAGTAGCCCAGCTTCGTGATTTCTGTGCCCACTAGCACGTTTTCCGATGGCAGCTTCGGTTATGTTTGCAGATCCAAAGTATGCACACTCATCGTCAAAGATGAATATCTTCATGTGGTTACGCCCATTATAGCGTAATTCGAAAAGTTGATTCTCCAAGAGTTGGGGGCAGTTTTCCTTCGTGTATAGGTAGAAACCAAAAGGCTTCATGCAAACCACCTGAACATGAACACCTCGTTCTACAAGTGACAGAAAGAAGTCGCATAAGCGAAGTGATTCTTGTCCGTCTTCAGACTCTACGAACACATTGAAGTTTCTGAGATTTGCCGTCGCAATCTTCAAACTGTGCTTCACTTCGGACATCCGCTTGAAAACCTGCGTGTAATGCTCTTCATCTGTCACGTATGAGGCACAATCATCGATTGAGGATTCATTAAATGTAGGAGAAGAGTCATCGCGAATCAGCCCCAACGTATCCAAGTCCTTTAGCGAAATACGCCAGCCGCTTTTAGGAGCCTTACGAGCTGGGAGCTTTCCACTATGAATAAGGTCATAAATCTCCTGCGTCGAAAGACCAGTTAGGCGGACAGCATCTTTGGTGCTTATATATTTATTCTGCGACATTTTAAATCTCCTTTCATATTAGAAGCCATCCTCGAAAGAATTACTGCTACTTTCTTTATACTTCTTGTATAGTATCTTTCCTATTTTGTCTTTTCTCCATTCTTTTTCATGGAACTTTGGTGATGTATTCAAGCGAAGCTTCTTTATTCCTTTGGAAAGGCTCTCGACTTGTTCTTTAGAGATTGGAAATTTCGCTTCAGTGACATAATGATTGATGGCTACAGCAGTATTACCAATCATCACTGCGCCTTCTGATTTATTTGTTGATCCGAGCATATAACCATCTAATGACATGACACTGTCATCCATAAGGCGCAAAAGCAGCTTCGGATTATCAGACATTTTAAGTCGCTCCGATGTCAACATCAAAGTTAGGAAGATTGAATCATTCTCTGTTGACAAATTGATTTTTACGTTATAGTCAACAAGGAAGTTATCGCCATAACTAACCTGAGCTTTGCCTGATAAGCAAAAACAGGCAATAATAAATATCAATAATACCTTTTTCATATTTCCTTCTCAATTAAATTCTCCAATCTCTCACATATCCCAGCAAATTCATGGTTCAAGTCCAATGTCCGAAAGAAGATAGTATTACCAGCCTTTAGCTGCATTTTGTCGTCAGGCACAATGACTTCCTGTGTCTTAGCATACAGCAACATACCATCCACGTTTCCCGTATGCTCTGCATCATACTCCGTCACATAGGTATGCATCTGGAACAGGTTCTGAGAATGAATACTCATCTTGTCATACTGTTTTTGCAGCGTATGTGAGTAGTATTTCGTGTCAATAATCAACTTCCGCTCTTCCATGGTCAGCAGGATATCTGTCTGCATGATAGGCAGAATGGCAATATCCGTTGCCTCTTTATCAATATTCCAGTCTATCTGTTTTGCGCAAGGCTTCAGTTCCGGATGATGCTTCTTATAATATGCCAGCACAAACTTCTCGAAGAGCCTGTTCATGTGCTCATCAGAGAACTCGCGCATCTTATATTTACCCTCTTCGGTGGTCATCAGCCACTCGTTAGCGATAAAGTAACAGATATAGACTAACATACGATAGTTTCTGTTGTTCCTGTCAAATCGCAAGGAATTCCATCGTACCATATGAACATCTATTGACTGAACATTCTGGAAGAAAAGCATCAGTTGCTTCAACTTATCCTTCTTGTCTTTCTTGACATCGGAATGCCTAATCAGAATCATAGCAGTAGTGACCAGAATCTGATTATAGACATTATCCTCTGATAGTTCATCGAAGTCACAGGATATATGATTGTTATTGCGCATCCTGTTGGCAATGGTTCCATTGATGCTGATTTTGCCTCTAACAGTCTGCATGGACTCGTTCCTGGCCACATATTCACGATAGAGGCCCTGTTTCAATTGATAAGCGATACCCCTTGCCAGTATTTCGGCAAAGAGGTCATAGATATCATCAAACTTTTCGCCCTCGATTTCGGCATAGTTATTTTGCCTAAGCTCTTGGAAAGCGTAGGCCAACATATAATAGATGTTGTGAATCAATATGCCTTTATCTTCTGTCATTTCAGGGCGTTCCTTAGTTTTTGAGCTTCTTGATTAAACAGATTGTCATTATCAAACCAATACTCTCGGAGCATAGGGATGATGTCATATTCAACGATAGTCTCCAAATTATAGTGATATCCCAAGTTGCAAAGATAGCTATGACCGATGCAGAACCCAGAACCCAGCGAATCATCATTAGCAATGACCTTATTCAAATCGATGATGGCCTTGACTAATTGATTCAAATGCGGATCCATCTGTTTTTGGATATAATCCATAAACTGTGGTGACTCGAATCCTGGTTTCATCTCAAAGAACGAGAATCTACGTCGCAGGGCATAATCTATCATGGCCAGTGAACGGTCTGCCGTATTCATCATACCGATGATATACACGTTTGATGGAACCGCAAAATGTTCCTCTCGATAGGACATCTGAATGGGCTTGTCGCGATAGTCGTTTTCTATCAACATCAGCAGTTCACCGAAGATTTTACTCAGGTTGCCTCGGTTTATCTCATCAATAATAAAGAAATACTTATGCTCTCTATCTGTTGCAGCTCGTTTGCAGAACTTATAGAATATGCCGTTCTTCAGTTCAAAACCTGCATTTTCATTAGGTTTATAACCCATTACAAAATCCTCATAGCTGTAGTTCTGGTGGAACTGCACCTGCACAACTCTGTTATCGTCCTTTTCGCCCATCAACGCATATGCCAGTCTTTTAGCGGCAAAGGTCTTACCAACGCCTGGTGCTCCTTGCAGAATCAGATTTTTCTTCCTGAGCAACAGGTTTTCAAGCTGGTCATAGTCTTTATAGGTGACAAAAACATCATCAAGGAACTCACTCTTACCATAGGGTTCATTTGCCTCTTCCTTGGGTAGTGGGTTGTCATCTCGTATCAAGTCCATGATGATATCAAATTCATCTGGGGTGACCTTAAATAAAGAGCCTTGAGGATTCCTCATATACTCCATATTCTCCAGCCCATCAGTACTCTTCAGTGATGACAAGTCTATAGGTGATGGTAACTTTTCAACCATCTTGAAATATATAGCATGGTCATCAGCAGCTTTTGATATTTCAAGCAATCCAACAATTTGTTTTGTAGGTCTTGCTTCATATCCAATAACTACATCTCCAACCTTGGCATCCAAGAAGTTTTGATATATCTTTCTTTTGTTACCTCTCTCATTATAAAGAGTGTAATCCTGTTCTTCACCTACTTTCATGCTTGCCAAGCTCCAAATTTTTGGCAGAGCCGACAACCACCAGTATTGCTTTTCGTCAGTTGGTGCTTCGCTATTTTCTTTGATAATGTCTTTGGCCTTTTCTCCAATTACATTATCAAGACCATATAGCTCTTGAATTAGGGTGTTAGTCAGTTCATTTGTATCACCTTCCTTAATGCTCCAACCATTCTCATTGAGTCTTTCACCATATATAGTCCAAGGAAAGGTTTTAATACCTTCTACTGACTGTAAGGCTTTGAAAGGCTTGGCTTTTCTTCCCTCATGGTGCATCTCAACGAATACAGTGCTCTTAGAGTGTCCTGCACGTTTGTTTGAGTCATTCACGATCTCATAGTGACAAGCATCGTTGCCAATTAGTCCGTCTTTGGTTCCTACCCAAAGATAGTCCTTGCCAGACTTCTTGGCCACAAAACGATCATCCTCTTCCAGCTTTTCAATGATGGTGGCTTTGATGTCCTCAAAACTGTTTACCTTACTCTTGGAGTCCAGTATTTTCAGCAGCTCATCATAGAACTCATATAGGTCTTTTTCACCTTTCTGCTCCATCAGGAACTGTTGAATTTCCACCGTCTTGACACGCTGCACATTCTTCATTCCCAGCTCATTGGCCACCACCTGCAGCATACCTCTATTGTAGATAGGAATCAAGTTCTCCTTGGAATACAGAAAGGCAATCTTCCATTTATAGGAATGCCCTAATCTGTCAAGTCCATCTATCGCCTCGAAGTCACCATCATTAGCTAATGTAGCCACTTTGACTATTTCATCTCGAACTACATTATATGCCTCTTCTGCGGTGGCTTTCCCAAGATTGGAATACCAGGCATACTTATCGTCATAGGTTACACGCGGGTCACCTTCTGCCGGTCGCTTGTTATAGCGGTAGATTAAGAACTTATACGACGAACCTCCCCAGAAGGAACCTAAGTCGTAAGTTCTACTTTCCAGCCAATAGCAAAAAGAATCCTCCTTGTTTAGATTGGTATACTTATCCAATGGCATGTCCTTCAATGTTTCCAATGGAAACTCCTTCTGAAAGGACTGATATAGTTCTCTTTTAGTCATAGGTCACTTTTTTAATTCATTACTGCATCCATTAATTCAGAATAGCTAGTCACAACATCGTATTTGATGTCACCTGTGCTGATGGTCTGGAAGTGCTGACGAGCGCATTCTATCTTGGCAGCTTCAGTTCCTCTCAGCTGGCCTGACTCCAGGCTGCCTTTGGTCTCTGCCACAAAGTAGATGTGTTTCACTTCACCTTCCTTCAGGGCGATGGCCCAGTCTGGATTGTACTTACCCATTGGGGTGTTGATATAGAAGCCTCTCGGCAGTTTGGTGTAGACCACCACATCGTCGTGTGCCTCCAGCTCCTCAGCAAATCGTTTCTCAATACCTTCACTGTCAACTACAACAAGGTCGTAGAGAGACTTGGCAGACTCGATGGCATTGATGCCCAACTTGCCCTTTAGGGTGGATTCTGCGAAGATGTCTGTCTCGAAGTGCTCGTCCAGCTTGTGGTACTCAATATGCTGAATCACCGCCAGAGCCTTTACTTGGTTAATCATATTACCAACTTTGATGAGAAACTCCTCCGGGTTGATTCTAAACTGCTTGAAGGTGGCATCCTTTATACCCGTTAGTATCTGTACGATGGTATGGCGTGTCAGTTGTGTGGCTTCTACCAGTTTGCCAATCAGGTCGTAGGTCACACTACCACCAATGGCCTCTTTCACATGAATAGTCTTCACCTTGGCAGCAGTCATTGCAGTCTGATTCTGTAACGACTGCTTATCCTGAATCTTCTCCAAGGATCCAGAACCTACCATGATGCGGATTTCAGAAACGTTCAGATGGTCATCTATCTCCTTGATGGCTTTCTTGATAAGTTCATCCGTCTCGAAATCGACGGTATAGTAAGTCTTCGTGTTAATCTTCTTCCAGAGATTCTGGAATTCTTTCTTATCAAACTTGTTCTTGTCAAAGTGAGCCTCGCGCACCTTACGGCTGTTGTCTGGCATCAACTTGTCAGGATCGTAAATCTTGTCGAGCATCAGCACGATAGCATCCTTGACGGCATTATACTCGTCAAAGTCGAGCGTCTTGCTCTTCTTGTCCTGATGGTATTTATCCGTCAGGCGACCTTTTCTGACATAGCCCTGATAAGCCAGCATCTCTACGATACCCACAGACTCTTCGTGACTGAAGCGATGCACCTCACCGTTCTGGTCATACACTACCTGGTCGTTAAATAGCGTTGCAGTAACCAAAACAGGACGGTCAGCCACCACTTCGGCAATCTCTGTCTGTAACTTCTTGGCGAAGTTATCATAGCTTTCGCTGGCAATGATGGTCAGCACATTGGTCTCGTGTACATCCATGCCCAGCACATCTTCATCCTGGCGCTCGCCTCGGTCATTCACACACAAGCGCATACCACGACCAACCTCCTGACGCTTCTTGGTCTCATTGTCTGAGTTCTTCAGCGTACATATCTGGAACACGTTGGGGTTATCCCAACCTTCCTTTAAGGCTGAGTGTGAGAAGATAAAGCGTACCGGCTCATCGAAGCTCAACAGGCGCTCCTTATCTTTCATAATCAGGTCATAGGCATCGCGGTCGTTCGACTCTGTGGTGCCTCGCTCCAGTTTAGAGTTCACAAAGCGGCCTTTCTTATCCTTTGAGAAATAGCCTTGGTGTACCTGTTCTGCCCGCCATTTCCCCAAATATCTGGAGTATTCGCCCTCGTCAAAGTTCAGTTGCAACGTTTCTACGGCTTTATTGTATTCCTCTTCGAACATATCAGCAAACTTACCATTGCTGGTAGCACCGCCTTCTTCATAGACGCGGTAGTTCTCCACATGGTCAATAAAGAAGAGTGACAACACCTTGATACCCTTACGGTACAGTTCTCGCTCACGCTCCAAATGGGTGTAGATAGTCTCACTAATCTGAATCCTTCGCAGGGCATCCTCGTTAACAGCGCCAACCACATCGCCTTCATAGAATTTCTGGCCGTTCAACAGCGTCACAGAACCTTCACGTCCGTCAATCTGTTGGATGATGTAACCATCCTTGTATTCTGCCAGTTCTCCACTATGGTCATACAAGTTAAATCCTTCATCGACCGTCTTGGTGGTCTGCTTTACACCAGAATCTGACTTCACATCAAACGAGATACGTGCCTGGGGATTACCCGTTGAAATGACTATCTCCTGAAGGTTAAAGTAGCCATTGGTGGCAGTAGAGCCTTTCTGCTCAATACCTTTCACGGCAATCTTCTTTACCAACTTCTTGTTGTAGGCATCCATCGCGTCCAGACGATAAATCATGTTATAGACATCGTCCTTACGGTGGGTAGCACTATACAGCAGGGTGAACAACGGATTAAACTCAGTCATCTTCTCACGGGTAGCATTTGCCTTGTTGGCTCCCAATACACTTTGCGGCTCGTCGATAATCACTATGGGATTAGTAGCTGCTATCACGTCGATAGGCTTACGCGAGCGGAACGAATCGAGAGCCATATAGATACGACGTGCATCCTCACCACGAGCGTTGAAAGCCTGAGTATTGATAATCATCACGTGCATATTGGTGTCTGATGCAAAGATATCAATCTTCGTGGGCTGACTACTGTCATAGATGAAGTACTGAATACGCTTACCATAGTCCTGTGCAAAGTGGTCCTGCAGAATATCGAAACTCTTCTTCACACCTTCACGGATAGCCACACTGGGTACCACGATGATGAACTTGCTCCAGCCATACTTGGCGTTCAACTCATACATGGTCTTTATATAGGTATAGGTCTTACCTGTACCAGTTTCCATCTCGATGGTCAACTTCAAATCCTTTCCACCTTCTAGTCGGTCAATGGGTCTCATACCCTGGCGCATCTGTACCTGGCGGATGTTATCTATCAGCGTCTCTCGCTCTATCTTTAGAGGCATGTTGCTGGTTCCTATCATCTCGAAGAAATTGCCACCACCCGTACCTTGGTCTATCTGATAGGTATTCCTATCAGAGAACGGTTGGCCAAAGAATACGTCAGTGATAGCCTGAGCCGCATCCTTTTGGAATTGCTGATGTTTAAACTTCAGTTTCATTTATATGCAATTATACTCCATTAGAATTATAATATTTCAATGAGTGAAGAATGTATACAACACCTCTACCCATTTGTTCTTTCTGATATTGAAAATCCCAATCAGACTGTATCCAAGGACAATGAGTTTTTACCCATTCATTATTAAAGATACTATATAGTTGTGTGGTCACATCTTCAATTTCATCATCGCTTAACTCATCATCCTCATTCCCACTATGAAGGTCAAATACAGTTCGGAGCAAGCTATTCCAAGGAACAATTGCTAAAACTGGATCTGTATTTGTTGGATGTAACTGAAAATCAATAATACCATAAGTATCTCTATCAAAAGTGTCATCTTTCCAAAAACGAATCGTATAATCAGATACTTTATAACTCTCTATTTCAATAAAAGACAAATCGTCTAATTTGCTTCCAAATGATCTTATAAGAGAATTAAAAATCTGCATAAAATAATACTCGGCAGGGCCACACAAATCAAGATAGATTAACGACGTAATAGTCTCATGAAGAGTTAAGAGGTCTTTATGTATATTCCAACCTAACAATGCGGTTTGAATTATACACCTCTTTGCATGTATAGGAAAATCCTTTAATGTTTTATAATATTGATATCCACTTATACCAGAATCATAAATTGGATCCCAGGCATCAAATGACTCTCTGTAATACTCTTTCAATTCATAGTTTTTGGACTCTAAAACTTTGATAAGATTGCCTAAGGCTTGCCTTTCCTTTAAACTGGGTTCGTTGTTCATATATTTAAGTTATTTAATTGTATATAAAATCTATTCTTAACTCTTATAACTATCATTATTATTATTGAAAGTGCTATTCCCAAACTCGCATCTCCATTTCTCCTAATGGGCCATCTACAATTTCCATCTTGATTTTCCCCTTGCCAGAACACACTTCGCACTCAACTATTTCGTCATGTCGATGTTTATCAGAGCGGCCACATTTATAGCACGACAGTCCCACTCCCATTTGGTCTCCATAGAACCATTCAAAAGTATTTCTTTTTCCTGTTCCTTTACACCAATCACAAGTTTTGTAGTATGATTTAGGCTTTTGTGTATTGGTAATAGTACCACTATTCCCGATAGTGGATGAAGATGAAGAATTCAGAGAAGAGGAGTTACTAACACCATAGTTACGAGAAGAGGAGTTGTCAACTGAATTCGTGGATGAAGATTGCGTATTTCTTCCGTCTCTATATTCCGTTGGTTGATTGTTTGTATGCGTATAATCTCTTAAACTACTATTATTGTTAGGTGAAGTAGTTTGATTATATTTGACATTATAGCCATTAGATGTACCATAGCTACCTGCCCCGCCACTTACATGGCTCGAACCAAATCTTGGCAGCTTGATGTCGCCATTAACACAGCCTCTAATGCCAGAAACAATAGCAGCTACTATGACAAGAGCAGCTATGAACATACATCCACATCCATCATTATTCCTATATGCCATAAGTCAACTATTATATTACTTTCACGTTCTTTCTTACCTCCTCCTCACTCCAGTTTGTACGCTGCTTGAAGATCTCAAAGAAGTTCATCTTCTCCTTGGCCTCCTTAAAGCAACTGTCGCGAAGAACGACTCGCATAGGTAACAGCGAGGCAATATGGTCGATAGCAGTCTCTGGGATGTTTTGAGCAAAGCATGCCACGAGGTCACCTTCGTTGACGATATGGATTGTCACGCCGTCCACATTTTCAGAACGGAGTGGCAAGTCGAGGGTTACGCCCCAGTCGAGCATACAACCAAAGAGCAGGTCGAGGTCATTACGGTCATCCTTAATATTGTCTTCCAGATCAAACAGCATCTGCTGATCGTAGTCAGCAGGAGTGTAATACACATCCTTCATGTTGCTGTCAGCGCATTTGAATACACGGAAACCTACATCCAAATCTTCTGTAATTAGTGGAGATTCTTCTTTTATCTTCTTGCCCGCACGAC
>Ga0326511_10004662_pt1 | contig 10872 bp, 12 predicted proteins | sample 0_2496_0518_D_FD_203701 | JGI IMG/M metagenome (GOLD analysis project Ga0326511, IMG submission 203701) | Bovine rumen microbial communities from UC Davis, California, United States - 0_2496_0518 | ecosystem: Host-associated > Mammals > Digestive system > Stomach > Rumen | place: USA... | reverse complement strand
GGCACCTGGATTTTGGATAACCTCCACACTGCGGATAAAGTCCGACTGTATGTTTCTCAGTTCATTTAGGTCACTTAGTTTGCGGTTGTTCAAATAGATAAGTGGTGCCCCTTTGCCTAAGATTTCGAATCCCTCGCCCCGTTTGGCAATCAGAGGGACACGTGTAAGCACATCCTCTGCCGTACCTAATCGCTCCATCACTGTGCCTTCCACATTCATCATCAGCGAATTGCCTTGCAGCACTACCTTTGGACGTTCACCTTGTACGACAACACCGTTCAGTGTATAGTTATCAGGCTGCATTCGTATGGTACCCACTTCGGACTGATTGCAGAGCCGATAGACGGTCTTGTAACCGACGTAGGAAATGCGGGCAAGGACATTTTCTTGTTCGTATGGAACAGCGAAGTAACCGCTTTCGTTAGAAACGCCGCCACTGAGCAGAGTGGAGTCTGCCGGATTGAGGATGGCAATGTTGGCGTAGGCCACAGGCAGGCCCTGCTCGTCGACGATGGTACCCATGAGGTGGCGGTCGGTCTTGTGGGTACACTCCACGAATATCTCATGCTCACCGCTCTTCACAACTCGGATGGGATAGAAACCGACTATCTGGAAAATGGCATCGGGCAGCATTATGTGCTTAACATCTGTCGTGACCATAAAATCCTCTAACTCGTCGTAGATAAAGTTGACAGTGTAGTCCCGTTGCAAGTCATTGAGTTCCATCAAGACTTTTGACATCGACACGTTATCGTAATGTCGGGTAATGCGCATTCCCGAGCTTTGCTCGCCTACCCGTAGCCTTTGAGCCAAAGCCAATGTAGCCACAAGGCAGAACGCACAGATAATTGTAAATCTTCTCATGGTCATTACTTGGGACTATTGGTTTGTACATCCGCTGTCAGGATGCTGTCGCTCAGCTCCAGGCAGATGTGCTCGAAGTAATTCATACTTCTTATGGCTTCTACTGCCGACTGTTGCTTGTTCCAGATGTAGAACAGGCGCAACGTCTTGGCTTCCTCGCTCTTCCAATTCAGTGTCAGACCGTAGTAGTCAGCCATGTCGGTCAGGATCTGCTCAAGCGTAGCTTCGTCATAACGTACCACCTTGGGAGGTATGGAGTCTGTTTTTAAGGTGTCTGCTGGCAGTTTGTTAGGATTAGCAATTGTTGTCTCTTGGATTGGGGATTGTGAATCTTCACCTACATTCGAGGTATGGCGTATGATATGGATAGCAGCGAAGGCAATACCAGACATCATCAGTATTCCGATAAAGGTGGCAGCGATTTTCAACCAATTACGCTCAGGCTTCTGTTCTGCCAGATGAGTCTGTGCGAAACGCTGCCATTCGGCATCTACATTGTTCGTATTGTTCTCATCAGATATCATGGCCTGTTTCAACTGTGCCGTGGCTTCCATAAGTTCGCATACTTCGGGATCGTCAAGCATCGTCTTTAATGCCTGCTCTGAGAACTGTTCAGGATGCTCCTGCATGTCCAGTAGTAACTGGATTTTCTTATCTCGCTCCATAGTCTTATATCTTTTGATTGTTATACTCCCTAATTGTACTCATGGCCTTGGCCAGATGTTTGTAGACCATCACACGGCTGATGCCCAGTTGGTCGGCAATTTCCTGATACTTCATGCCATCGATATGCCTCATACGGAACACCTGCAAGGTCTGTGCCGTCAGATGATGCTTAGCGTAGACCATGATTTGCTGAAGTTGTTGCTCAGCAAAATGATCATCGTCTTCCAGCCTTTCCTGTTTCATCTCCAGTGTATAAGCCTGTTCAAACTTCGCTTTCACATCCTTGTGCTCCAGTAGATTCAAGCATCGGTTCCTGACACTCGCCATCAGGTATCCCTCAATGTTTTGGGGAAGGATGTCAGCCCTTATCAGCGTGGCAAATACCTCGCTCACCACGTCACGCGATTCCTCGTCGTCGTAGAGCATCAGCTTCGCCAGCCGTATCATCTGGCCGTAGTGTCGCCGGAACAATATTTCTATCTCATCTTTCTTCATTCTATTCTTATAGACAGGAAAGGGGAGTCAAAAGATAACCTAAAGACCAAACTTTTTTCAATTTTTCTTCATTTATTCTTGTTTTTGCTTGTAAAGTTACAAAAAGTTATACGAAAAACCCTCAGCGACCCCCAAAAACTTATCGCCGAGGGTGAAAGTCTTAAACAAGTTTCAGTGTTTCGATGTCTCTTCCTTGCCCACCGCTCGACCTTTGGTCGCTTTGCCAGCAAAGAACATCTTCTTCCTCATCCTCTACGAGATGGGCATGGCCGCCAAGGAAAAGAAATGGGCATGAAGGTATAGAACAGTCAATATACTTTTTTATAGAGTATATCTGTCAGAAACATGCAGCCATCATTTCCTTACCTAACTTATGGATGTGGGCGAGAATGGCACGCTCGCGCTCGGCAGAAGGTTTCTTGAAACCATTGATGTAGTTGCGTAGCAGGGTGGCATTCATGCCCAAAGAGCGGGCAAACTCAGCCACATTGATTTCCTTGTGGGTAAGGAAGAAACGCTGCAGGGGCGTCGGCTCGGTATCGTCGTAGGCAAAACTCTCAAAACTGATGTCTTCGTCAAGTCCGCGCCAATGGATGCCATCAAAGCCAAAAGTGTACGCAGCCCTTTCTTCGTCGGTAGCTGTCCGCAACTTAGGATACCACAGGAGCGACTGGCTGTACTCATGCCCCTCTTCGTCACGACCGTAAATATGTTCAGCATCGAACCAAATTTCCTTAATCTTCATAAACTTCTCCTCCTACTTCTGGCATATTTCTTTCGTTTTATTGTTTATCCGTCACAAAGATAGGAATTATTTTTAATACCACAAACATTAAAGCCTTTATTTTCCTTGATTTAACAATTCGTCACTACTTCAGGCTGGTCAAACGACAACTACTAATGCTTTATCGACTACTACAAGGCCATCGACTTCGCCGCCTACAGCCGCATCCAGAAGACATATCAGCCCAAGACCACCCACCGCTCGACCGCTGGTCGCTTTCTTGCGCTCGGTGGGTGCTCAGGCGCTATGCGGAGGTCCTGCCTACCCGTAGCCTTTGTGCCGATGCCGACGCTGCCAGCACCATAAAGACCATCATGGCAAGCAGAATCCGCGTCATTCTCCTTGTTGTTTTACACAAATTATCACAAATTATCCATAAATTCTTCATAAATTACTTTGTTTCAAGCTGAGTTTCATTTTTATTTTGTACCTTTGCGACATAAACCCGATAAACGATTACAATTATGACAGTAACAGCACAACGAATCAAGGAAACACCAATGGCACCGTACATGGCACTACTGAGGGGAATGACTCGGGAGCAGAAACAGATTGTCGTGACGTTCATCACTGAGTCGATGGAAGAGCCGAAGCCCATGAGGCAGGTTCCAGCCGAGTTCAAGCGTTTGCGCGGTATGGTAAACATTACCGAGGATGAAATAGCACAGGACGAACATTTAGCACACATCATGGAACGATGAAACGGATATTTCTTGACACCAACATTCTGATTGACTATATAGACAATCGGGCGGGGGCTGATGATGCAGAACAGGTTTTTGCCTGCGGCTTTTCGGGTGAGGCGCAGTTGTTCGCCTCGTCGCTCACATTTGCCAATATGGCCTACATCATCAAGAATAGAACCCAGGAAGAGAAGTACGACGCACTTCGGCAGATGGCTGGTATTGTAGAGATTGTCAACCTTGGCAAGCAAGAGGTGATGGCAGCCATAGCCACCCCCCATAAAAGACTTCGAGGATATGCTGCAATACCAGTGTGCCAAGGAAGCGAGATGTGATTACATCGTCACCAACGACCGGCATCATTTCGATTTCTCCGATATTCCTCATTTCACCTCGTCTGCATTTGTTGAACAATTGGACGAACTGATTCAATAGACCCATACAGCAATTCCCGAGCATAGCTCGCCGACCCATAGCCTTTCCCGCTCCCTCTCTTGGCTGAGCGGGATATTTGTTTCTGTATGCCTCTTATGCCTGTCATTCCTTTTCCAACGGTTTGTAAACGTGCGCCTTATTATTCACATACACGTTGTTGACAAGTATTCCCTCGGTATCATGTGTCACGTCGGCAGTGCTGAGGTCGCCAACGTAATACTTGGGATCCTTCAGGTAGAGCCTGTTGCCGAATGTCCTGATGCGGTTCTTGATGAGCTTCGCCTCAGTAGTCTTCACGGTGATGGCATTCGTCTCGTAGTAGATGGGCGAGGCAATGCGCTGAATGTCGGCAATTGTGAAGCGGCAGAGCCGAGCGGGTAGCAAGAGCGACAAAGGTCGAGCGCCCGCTGACGCGCCTACCCGTTGCCTTTCCACAAGGTACAGGATTTCACAGAATGCAAGAAAGTAGGAAAAGGTCATGCAAAAAAACTCGGCGAAACCCTAAATTCGGGCGCCGAGGGTGAAAGTCTTCGCTCGGCTCTACCGCTTTCTTGCGCTCCATGGGTGCTCAGGCGCTTTGCGGAGGTCTTGCAAAGAACCTAGGTAAATAGTTTTTGGGATTAAAGGGTTTAACTTCATTGTTATTTTATGCGAATTCTTTGATTGTCATCGAATTTTGTCACGACTCAATAATGAAAATTAATTTTCTCTATTTTCGCTGTTCCAAAATTTGATTATTCAGAAATTATTCGTATATTTGCAGCCGAGAACAAAAAGATTACGATTATGACAGCAATAGAGTTACGTGCGGAATTGTTCCGTGAGATGAGCCCACTTCTTGACAATGAGTCGGCAATGACAAAGATGCTGGCTTTTGTGAAGTCGTTGGTTCCTGCGAAAAAAACGAAGACGGAATCAAATTGGGCAAACCGTTTTGTCGGTGCTTGGAAAGATAGCCGTTCAGCAGAAGAAATAATCAGTGATATTCGCGAAAGCAGAACAGCTAATAGCAGAGAGTTTGAATTATGAAAAAGTATCTGCTTGACACGAGCATTTGTGTGTTCCTTTTCCGCGACAACCATGATGTGGCTCAACGGTTGAACAAGATAGGTCGTGAACGTTGTTTCATCTGCGACGTAGTGCTGGCCGAATTGCGTTACGGTGCTTACAAGAGTAATCGTACGGAGGAGAATCTACAGTTGATAGATGATTTCGTAAAGGAAATAAAGGTTCTGCCTTTTGCCGACAGTATCGATGTTTATGCCCAAGAAAAGTTGCGCCTGAGGGATAGTGGAAAACCCATTGAGGATTTCGACCTTCTCATAGGCTGTGCTGCTAAAGCTGCGGGGTTGACGGTAGTCACTCACAATGTAAAGCACTTTAGTCATATCGAGGGTCTTGATATTGAGGACTGGGTAAAATGAGTTAATCTGTTCTCTATAACCAAATACCTACACCATCCCTCTCCCCCTCACCGTCGAGAGGGATGTTTTGTTTTGGTCATTTCAGAACCTTTCCTTCTTGTTCATATTCTTTGTTTTATTTACGATTTGATTTCAATCGAATCTTCTTCCGTTCGAAAGAGTCGAAGACCTCCGAGCTTGCTCGCCTGAGCACCTATTAAAGAAAGCTAGAAGCGAAGACTCTTCACTCTTTTCTCGCTTACTCGAAGATTTTTGCCGCGAAGTTCTTCGTACTGTCGAAGCGACCAAGGTCGAGCGACAAAAAGTAACACGAAATAACCTCGGCAAAACCCCAAAAAAGGTCGCCGAGGGTGAAACTCTGAAACTAGTTTCAGTGTATTGATGTAGATATGTCATTTTCTTGCCCAAAAGGATTTCCTCTCGGGGAAATTGGAGAGAGTCTGCTCCCCGAGAGAGAACTGCGAATATTGGCTGTTTCATTTTGATTTGGACTTTGTTTCTACTGTTTTAGAACATGAATTTTGCGCCTGCGATGACATATCCGGGCAGTCTGTTTTCTGTGATGACCTCGTTGTAATCGTTTTGGGATTCTACCCGAAGTCGGCGGTAGTTTCTGGTGTGAAGCAGATTATGTCCTTCGACGGATGACGTCCTATGCCGCTGGAGTAACCATAACTCTCGTAGGTCTCCGTTGTGTCTACTGCAGTAGAGTCCTCACGCATCAGAATAACCTTCACATCGGGAATGGAAGCCTTTGTAAACCCGTCGGCCACTGTCCCGTACATGTATATCCTGTCATTCTTCTGCTTCTTCTCCTTTTCCTGCGCAAGTCCCACGACGGCGACGAGGGCGAATAGTGCGGTTATGATGGTTTGCTTGTTCATACCAAGTCTCATTTCTTTCATTCTTATTATTATGATTGTGATTTTCTTCTTAAAGCAGCCCTCGTTATCGCAACGAGGACTGCCGATATAATTTAAACGAGAGAGCCTTATGAAACAAAGGCTCCTAATGGGTGCAAAGTTATTCTGAGTTTCTGAATTGAGCAAAGGAATCGGGGAAAAACTGCAAAAGGGGGTGTTGCAATAAATTTGAAGGTAAACGGTTGATAATAAACGAGATAAGTAAAAATGAGCCAAGAAAAAAGTGGCTGAGAGGAACGGGCTGAGATGGTGGAAAAGAGAAAAAAAGGCTTGCAAATGTGGTAAAATAGGTGTAATTTTGCAAACAAAAACAGTAGTAGGTATGAAGAGATTTGTTTGGATGGTGATGGCTGTCGGGCTGCTGCTGGCATGTGGCGGTGGCAGTAAGAACTCGTTGTGGCGACTGCAACAGGTGGGCGATGTGATAGAGAGCCGTCCCGACTCGGCATTGGCGCTTCTGGAAAAGATGGACGTGGCATCGATGACGGAGGAGGAACGGGCGGAGTATGGTCTGCTGATGACGATGGCAGATATCAAGACGCGCCACGAGCAGATAAAGAACGACTCGATGATTGCGGCAAGCGTCAGATACTACGACCAGCATGGCGACAAGTGGCACCAGGCTATGGCCTATCATTATCGAGGTGTAGTGAGGTACGCTTTGAAGAATATTCCCGAAGCAATTAAAGACCTGAAGAGGGCTGAGACGCTGGCAGAGACGCTGGACGACGAACTGCTACAGAACAAGATCTACGAGCGACTGGCCTATTGCAACTACAGGAGTAACAATACGCCGCAGTTGCTGAGATACTCGCAGAAGCTGTTGGGCAGCAGCAGGAAGATGAACGACAGCGTGATGGTAGCCCGCAGTTATTTGATGGTGGCATCGGGTTTTGACTTTATGGGTATGAAGGACAGCGCGCGCATCTATGTGTTGAATAGCTTGGACTGGATAGATGCCTTGAACGACTCGCTAGGTAGAAATGACGTTCTGGAAAGCGTGGCCATGATGTACCAGGATGCGGGGGAAGTGGAGAAGGCCGAGCAGTACCTGACGGACTGGGTGCTCAATCACTCTCACCGTGGGCGTGCATACGCCACCTTGGCATATATCCGTCAGAAACAGGGCAGGTATAAAGAGGCTGTGAGCTGTGCCCAAAAGGCATTGGAGGCAGCAGACCATAATATCCATACACAATCGCTCGACTTGCTGGCACAACTCTATAGCCAAATGGGTGACAGCAGTCAGGCCTACGCCATGCAGCGACGAAGCAAGGAGTTCTCCGACTCGCTGGCGTCGGCCCGCAAGACAAGCCAGATGGCCGACTGGCAGATGAAGTACGACGAGGAAAGGCAGTCGAAGGAGTTGTATCGCCGCACGTCGTGGATGCTCTTGACGATAATCACACTGGCCGTAGTGGTGGCTGTGGCCATCGCACTCGGATCATGGTGGCACCGCAGGAAGGTTCGTCGCCTGAGTTTCAGACTGGACGAGGACGCACGGCGCATCAGCGAACTACGCACGAAGATAGAGCAACTGGAGAAGAGCGGGGAGGATAACGAACAGGAGATGGCACGATTGAAAGAAGAACTGGAGAACCGCATGGAGCGCATATCGGGCACACTGCTGTTGGGCACGCAGATGTACAGCCAGTTGCAGCAGCACCAGTGCATAGCCCAGGCCACGGCCAAGGAACTGCAGTGCATGGTGGACTACTTCGCCCAGCTGCGCCCCAAGCGCTGGCAGGAGTGGGAGCGCAAGTACAAGAACCTCTCCACCGCCCAGTACGTCTTCCTCATCATGCAGGACGACCTCCGCTACGACGACGAGGCCATCGCCGCCGCCCTCGACGTGAAGCGCCCCTCCGTCCGCAGCATGCGCTCCCGCATCAAAGGGCGTGAGAGATAGCACATTCTTCCTCATCCTCTACGAAATGGGAATGGAAGATCGCTCGGCGACGTAGGAGACGCTTGTTCCACGAAGTGGTCTCAAGAAGGACGTGCGCCGCATCATGGGTATCACCCAAGAGGCCATCCGCTCCACAAGGTACAGGATTTCACAGAATGCAAGAAAGTAGGCAAAAGTCACACGAAAAACCCTCGGCGAAACCCTAAATTCGGGCGCCGAGGGTGAAAGTCTTCGCTCGGCTCTGCCGCTTTCTTGCGCTCCATGGGTGCTCAGGCGCTTTGCGGAGGTCTTGCAAAGAACCTAGGTAAAGAGTTTTTGGATTAAAGGGTTTAACTTCATTGTTATTTTATGCGAATTCTTTGATTGTCATCGAATTTTGTCACGACTCAATAGAGATAATTAATTTTCTCTATTTTCGCTGTTCCAAAATTTGATTATTCAGAAATTATTCGTATATTTGCAGCCGAGAACAAAAAAGATTACGATTATGAATCCTACAATTGACACATATCGGTTGACAAGTATGGAGGAGCCTTCGGATGCTGTGCTTTCACAGTTGATGAAGGAGGCTGCCGAGGAGGCTAAACGTACAAATGAAGAGGCTACCACCCGCTTCTTTGAGCAGATGCGAGAGGATGCGCAGAAGATTTCAGCCACATGGTAGCCACTGTTCACAAGCCCGTTAAAGAATTGCCCAGTTGGGTTCATACGATAATCCCTTAATCCACCCCTATACACCATCCCTTTCCCCCTCACCGACGAGAGGGATATTTCGTTTTGGGGATATGGTGTCAGGTGTTTCATTTCAGTAATTTAATCTGAGGGCGAGCAGTGCGGTGATGATAGTTCTTTGCTTAGCAAAGCGGCATAGCCGAGCGTTCTTGTTCATATCTCATTCGATGTTTAGTGCTTTCTTAATGAGCGGTTCCAATTCCTCGGCATCTGTGGAGGTGGAGAGAATGGTGCCGTCGCGGTCAATGAGGAACATGGCACCACCAGCATTGTCAGCTCCGTTCTTGCGCCAAACCTGATTCTCGTCGTTCAATTCCAACAAGCTCTGCCAGGGATAGCCGTCTTTCTTGGCAGCGTTCTCCATTGCCTCGCGGTTACGCTCACGGGCTATGGCAACGACTGTAAAGCCTTTGTCCTTGTAACGCTCATAGACGGGAATCATGGCCTTGCTATGGCGACGGCAAGGGCCACACCACGATGCCCAGAGGTCAATGAGGACGACCTTTCCTCGGATGAGTGAGGAGACGGGAACGAGCTGGTCGTCGATATTCCGTACGGTATAGTCGATGTAAGTCTTGCCGGGTTGTAAGTGGTAGGCTGTTTCGGCTGTGGCAATCTGCTGGTGGATGGGATGATTGGGATAGAGATTAATGAACTTGTCGTGATAGAGCGTCAGGTAAGGCTCCCACTCCGATGGATTGATTCCATAGACATGATTAAGAATCTGAATCGCATCAAGCACATCGTAGAGTGTCCAAAGCATGGGATGTTCTTCGGCGTAGGCGAGGCGGAACGGCCGGAGTCCATCGGTGATGCTGTCGCGCTGTTGTTTCAGGTGCCAGCCCTTCGTCGTGTACATTTCATTCCTGTTCTGCATGTAGTGGTCTACAATCTGACGGACGGAATCGACGTATGCCTGTGGCAGACTATCCACATTCCACGTCTTCGCCTCATTAATGGCCGAAATGAAGTCCGCCTTAAAGAACTCTGCCCTGCGGTCAGGATTCTCCAATTGGTCATCGATTTCCCGAACAGGATTCCAAAAACGCACATCCTCTATGCTGTCCTTTGCGGTGTGTTTACGGCCTTCGTCACCATTGGTCGTGATGCGTGGCTTCTTGTCAGCAAACATCGTGACGTTCACATTGCAATTCTCGGCAAGGAACTTGCCCACGAACCGGCTTCCCGTCTCGTATTGCTTTAGGAAGAATACTTCATAAAGCCTTGGGAAGTCGGTCTCAATGTCGTAGGTAAACTTACCGTCTTTGGCTTTCACATGAAATCGAGGCTCGTCTACAACACGCAGGTCTGTACCTGCCTCGCAAATGATGATTTCGTCGCCCCATGCGTCGGTCTCCAATGTCCCTTCAACATGGCATTTGATTTGCGCCTGCCCCGCCACCCAGACGAGGGCGAGCAGAAAGGCTACGGGTAGGCGACGGAACGTCGGGAATGCGGTGATGATGGCTTCTTTTTTCATTATTCTTTGTTTTTATACGTTTTGTGCTGCGAAGTTCTTCGTACTGTCGAAACGACCAAGGTCGAGCGACAGAAAGTAATACGAAAAAGCTTCGGCGAAACCAAGAAAAAGGTCGCCGAGGGTGAAACTCTGAAACTAGTGTCAATACTGTTTTTCCCGAATTTCTGTTCCATCGTCAGTGGTTGTTTGGCTGCAAAGTTACTAAATTTCCTACGAAAGCGTTCATAGCGAGACCTAAAAAGTGTCTGCCGAGGTGAAAGTCTAAACAAATGTTCATGGGGTTTTGTGTCATTTCGGGGGGTACGACTGAAAAAACGACTCATTCCGTCGGATTCCATCGGGGCTATCTGATATAAGGGCAGTGCCAGATTGATACTGACATCTGCCCTTATCGAGAGAGTATTTATGGTTTGTCATTTTGTCGTCACCATATAGACATCGTGGGTGTCGCCATCTCTACTTGCTTTCATGGCTGCT
>Ga0326511_10004660_pt1 | contig 10875 bp, 5 predicted proteins | sample 0_2496_0518_D_FD_203701 | JGI IMG/M metagenome (GOLD analysis project Ga0326511, IMG submission 203701) | Bovine rumen microbial communities from UC Davis, California, United States - 0_2496_0518 | ecosystem: Host-associated > Mammals > Digestive system > Stomach > Rumen | place: USA: California... | reverse complement strand
GAAAGCATGTACAACAACAACAACCAGAGCTTTGCCACCACATGGCGTTGGCGCAAGAACGGTGACGAGACTGTTATTCCGCGTGCCCTTAACAACTACGGAACAGGTTATAACAGCTACAACTCACTGATGAGCGACCGCTATATCGAGAAAGGAAACTATCTGCGTATGCAGTATATCCAGCTCAACTACGAGTTCGATGCCAAGAAGCTGAAGAAGTACCATATCAACAACATGAAGTTGTCCGCTTCATTCAACAATCCGTTTGTATGGTCTAAGTATACGGGAGTTGACCCCGATGTGTCTCCCGGCGGTTTCGAATGTGCGGTTGACCAGAGCAAGACTCCTGTAAAGAAGTCATTCACTTGCAACTTAATGATTGGATTCTAAAAAAACATACAGATGAAAAAGATAAATTATATATATAAATCTGCTTGCCTGTTCGGGTTGCTGGCCGTAGGATTGGCCTCATGCGAGGACTACCTGACAATCTATCCTACAGACCGTGTGGTTGAGGAGAATTTCTGGGAGGACATGAATGACCTTAACGGTGTACGTTACGGTGCCTACAAGCAAATGGCAAACACAGTAGATAAGATGTTTATATGGGGCGACCTCCGTTCTGACTCTTACACGCTGAACAATCCTACGGAGGAACAGGGTACCCACAATGTCTATAGCAACATTCTGAGCGGTATGCCGGACTCCAGTATGAATGTATTTGACTGGGGTGGCGTTTACAACACCATCAACCTGTGTAACAAGGTACTGGAACATGGCCCCGAAGTATTGGAGAAGGACAAGCAGTTTACCACGACAGAGTGGATTTACATGCGTGCTGAAATGAAGGCGCTCCGTGCCCTTAACTACTTCTACCTGATTCGTGCGTTCAAGGATGTGCCCTATACCACCAAGACCATCAATAACGACACACAGGTAAGGCAGTTCAAACTCACCAGCCAGCTGGCGATTCTGGACTCCATTATCCTGGATTGCGAGAGTGTGGCCGGACAGGCACGTACCAGCTTTGCGAACAACAGCGATACCAAGGGTATGATTACCAATGCGGCTATCTATGCGATGCTGGCCGACATGTACCTGTGGCGCGGCTCACTGCACCAGGGACGCGGTATCAAGAAAGACACCGTGGTAGCGGTTCGCGAGGATGGCAGCATCGACTCCATCCCCCACACCTATGAGGGTGAAAACGGCGACTACATGATAGCAGCCAGGTATGCCGACGAGGCGCTGCGCGAACACCACGGACAGGTGGAGGATTACTTCAAGACCCTGGGTGCCTTCAGCACTACAACGGAAATAATCAGCTATGACCTGGACAATGTGGACCTGATCAAGAACGATTTCAGAAGCGCCTCTACCGTTGCGCCCAGACTTGAGGCCCATAACCTGATCTTCAATACAGGTAACAGTATCGAGAGTATTCTGGAGCTGCAGTACAACAATAGCGACGGATTGAAAAACGGAATCGTGAACTTGCTGTACGGATATACCAACAAGACTCAGCTCAAGGTAGCAGAGGATGCTATGAAGAATGCCCACAACAACGACGAGAAGAACCAGAAATACGATACCCGCCTGTGGGTAGGCTGCCAGACCTACATAAACGAGACACAGCCTAAATCCGGATCTTACTGTCTGAAGTATTCATATCCCAGTATTGTTTTTGAAGGAGCGTCAACATCCCGCAAAATCAGATATGTGATGAATGACTTCGAACTTATTTCGGATATCTTAGGTGCGATTTCAAGCGGTAAAGTTGAATCAAGCATTGATTACCACAACTGGATTATATACCGCACCACCGATGTCATGCTGATGAAGGCTGAGGCATTGGCTTGTGTAAAGGGAAAAGACGATGAGGTCATGAGAATCGTGAACGCCATCAACCGCCGTTCATATTGTGACTACAACACAGATGAGAAGCCTGCGGAGAACTTTACAGACAAAACCAAGACTACAGGTAACTTCAAGCAGTCTGCCGACATTGTACCCAACAACAAGAACAGCAAGATCTCACTGCCCACCATTCCCAAGATGGTAGCCACAGTAATGAACCAGCGCCAGATTGAGCTGCTGGGCGAAGGCAAGCGCTGGTTTGACCTGGTCCGTATGGCAGAGCGTTACAGCGACAACAGCAAGGATCCTGCCGATGAGCGCGAGAATCCTGAAGGCGCCGTAAAGGGTGATGCCAACTACGTAGGCAACGGACAGACCGGTATGGCCGCTGTAGTATATTACTTCATGAAGAATTCCGTTGGCGAGCAATCCTGCGGTACCCTGTATAACAGATTCAAGAACCGCTGGGGACTGTACTGTCCAATCTATTATGAAGAGGTTAAGGCCAGCCGCGGAGAGATTCTTCAGAATCCTGTATGGAACAAGTCAAGATATGAACAGTAAGTTTGTATGAAATAGATATCAGGAATTAAAAAGAAATATCGAATATGGCTAACAATAAATTCAACAAATACATTGGGGCAATTGCCCTGGGAGCAGTCATCATGGCAGTCCCCAGCTGTTCCGATGATCACTTTGACCCCGAATACAACGGAGGTGACAACCCACAGGCTGTTGACGCTACCAAAACACTTTGGGAGCATATCTGCGAGAATCCCAAGCTGACCAAGTTCAGGAAAATCGCCGAGACAGCCAAGTATTGGAAGGACGACACCCACCCCGTAGCAGACTGGACATATGCCGACATTCTGAAGAGCGGCCAGATAGCTACGGTATGGGCACCTGAAGACGATGACTTCCCCGACACAGAGTACCAGAAATGGCTGAACATGTGCGAGACAGAAGGCTACAACGTTCAGCAGCAGTTCCTGGGCAACCACATTGCCTTGTGGCGTAAGAACGTATCAGACAACAACACAGATACCATCAAGATGATTAACGGCAAGAATCTGGTATTTGACAAGTCTGAAAGTGAGAACGTCAATATTCAGGGAATTCCCCTCAAAGAGAAAAACACCCCTGCGATGAACGGTGTCCTGCATACCATTGGGGGAATAACACCCTTCCACTACAACTTCTATGAATACCTGAAGTTCAGTCCATCACTGCCCCTGTTGTCTGAGTATGTGGTATCAAACGATACGACAGAATTCTACAAGGAAGGCAGTATCGAAGGTCTGCCTGACAAGAACGGAAGGCCCCAGTACGTGGACAGTGTGTACAGGAAGAGAAACCTGTTGTTTGAGAATTCCAGATATCTGCCCAATTCAGGCGGAGAGAAGTGGGATATGTACTATGAGTGCTTCCGTGCACGCATTAACCAGGAGGACTCGTCCTTCGTTATGGTAATGCCCACCGACGAGGCGTTTGCGAAGATTAAGCAGAAAATTGCCCATCTGTACAAATATCCCAGTTTCTACGAGGACAAGTACGAGAATGAGGCCAGCGAAAGCAACAAGGTGGTTACACGTAACATTACTGATCCTGACTCGCTGATGAATATGAGTATGCTTATGGATCTTACCACACCGTTGGTATTCAACGTACGCCAGCAGCCCAAGACAGGCAGCAAACTGTGGGAGGCAGATGAGTTCATCAAGGACAAGGGAGCCTCAGCCAAATACCTGCTGAACACCTACGGCGATACCCTTCGCACCACAGACACCTGGGACAAGACCAGTATCTTCAACGGTAACATGGTTAAGATGAGTAACGGTTACGGCTATGAGGCAACGGAATGGGCTTTCCCAAGGGAATTATACAATCCCGACATCGAGGTGGAGGCTAATGCGGGTACAGTCTATTGGATGAAGAATTCCAATATATACAAGGCCGGCACCGGCTCCAAAACCATCTCGTTCAACAATGACAAGTTCTCATACATTGCCGACAGATACGGAAAGGTAAGCCGCAACGACTTCTACTATATCGCACCTAAGGAAGCTACAACAAACCCTACGATAGAATTTGCCCTGACAGGAAACCTGCCCAGTACATCCGACATTGTCACATCCGGCCAGTATGCCGAGGTGATGAGCGGCAAGTATGACATCATGGTGGTTATGGTTCCCTACTGGTACACTACAATCTCCGATGCGGAAACCGTTCCGGAGAGATTCCATGACCAGGCATACATCGATTCCATCGCAGCCACCAAAAAAATGAGTTTCTCCGTCAAGGTCCGTAACAATACCAACAAGGGTAAGGCAGATGTCCTCAGCAGCTCATCTCCCGTCTTTGAGTATGACGGTACCAAGGTGGACACCATTACCGTATGGAAGGACTATGAATTCCCCTATTCCTACAAGAATCTGCGCTTTACCTATCCTACCCTGCAGATAACAGGTGCGACCAAAAAGAGCGGTAGTGGCAGCACAACTGTAGCCAAAGGATTCATTTTCGGCCTTTACATTGACCGCATTCTTCTGAAAAGCAAAGAAACCGGTGAAGTAACAAGTCTCGACCCTCAGTAAAAGAATAAGATGATGAAAAATATAATATTTGATACATTCATGCACAAGACACTGCAGACAGGTCTGTGTTTCCTGTTGCTTTCCGGTTTGAGCATTCCCAGCGTATATGCTCAGGACGAGTTGGAGAGTACTGAAGGAGAAGGAGAAGAAGAGGTAGTAGTTCGGAAGGCCAAGAAGCCTGAGAAGCAGTACAAGATGAAAACCGTCAAGGGTATTATCACCGATGATGCGACCGGCGAGCCCATGGGTGGTGTGCGAGTACAGGCTTTCGGTCTGGAAAGGTATTCTACCCTGACCGAGGAAGACGGCTCCTACACACTGGACATTCCCGTATTCTCTGACGCTATATATGTATATGCCGAGGGTTACAACCCCCTGCAGTGTGCGGTAAAGAACGGAGAGGCCAACGGAAGACTCATCGACGTCAACTTCAATACCTATTATACCGAGGGAACTACCATTACCTCACAGAGAAAGGTGACACTGACCGAAACCAGCAGTGTCAGCATTGACGAAGACATCGAGCGGAAGCTGGCCGGTGATATCCATGCGGTACTGCGTAACGGAACCCCCGGAGTCGGTAACTTCATGACCATTCGCGGCGTCAACTCCATCAATGCCAACGTCCAGCCCCTGATTGTCCTGGACGGCAACATCATTGACCCGCAGTATGACCGCATGGCCACTCATGAAGGTTTCTTCAATAACATGCTGGCCGGCATTGATCCTGATAACGTGGAATCCATCCAGGTACTGAAGAATGCCACCGCACTGTATGGAGCCAAGGGCGGAAACGGTGTGATTATCATCAAGACCAAGCGCGGCAAGAGCATGGCCACTAAGATTAACGTGCGCATCTACGGAGGAGCTGAGCTGATGCCCAAGACCCTGAGCATGCTGAACGGCAACCAGTATTCTGCCTACCTGAGTGACGTTGTCAGCTCACTTGACAATATGGACATGAGTGCGATCAGCGGCTTCAGGTTCCTCGACAAGAGCCCTGCCAACTACTACCGCAAGGTGTTCAGCAACAACGAGAACTGGCAGGACGGTCTTTACGAGACAGCCATGACCCAGAACTACAAGTTAAGCGTAGAAGGTGGTGATGACGTCGGTATGTATGACCTGTCATTAGGCTATACCACCAGCAATGCCACAGCCAAGGGCACAGGCATGGACCGCCTGAGTCTCCGCTTCAATACCGACATCGAGATATTCAAGAAGCTGACCACCGGTCTGGACATCAACTACAATCAGGTAAGCTATAACCTGCTGGACCAGGGTTGGAGCGAGGATTACTCAATGCAGAACATCGGTTCTCCCAACGTACTGGGTGTGGTACAGGCACCTTTCATCAGCCGTTATGCCTATTACTATGACGAGAATGTTGCCAAGAACAACCCCGGTATCAATCCTTCAGACTGTCTGAGACTGTCAGGTGAGCTGTCAGGTAAGTATGCGTCCGAATTCAGTTCCAACTATATTGCGAATCCGTTCCAGTTCAACGACATGATTTACGGTACGCATATCAACGAGTCACTGCGTAACCCCTTCTGGATTATCAGAAACGGTGAGGGCAAAATCAAGAACTATGCCCAGAACAGCGTTATCGACATCAATGTAAGTCCCAAGTGGGAAGTAACCCCCACCCTGACCATCAGTGACCGACTGAACTTCCAGATTAACCGTTACAGTGACAGGTACTATCTGCCCGTTAACGGAACAACTCCCTACTACCTGAAGGACCTGGGTTATATCACCAGTATGCAGAAGACCCTCTTCTCGAAGGAAACAACCGTAAACAACGACCTTCGCATTGAGTGGGCCAAGAACTATGGTGCCCATACGGTTGACGTGTTCGGAGGATGGCGCTACAACACCTATACTTACAGTTATACCAATATCAACGGATATAACAACAAGAATGACAAACTGCCTGTCATGAACTCCGAGATGGATTACGTGAACTATACCGGTATCAATGACAGCTGGTCTGACATGACCTATTACCTGAATGCAGGCTACAACTACAAGAACCGCTACTTTGCGGAATTTGCCGTAAGTGCCCAGGCAAGCAGCCGCTTCGGTTCAAACACCAAGTCCGGCATCAAGGCATTCGGTGTAAGCTGGGGTATCTTCCCGTCCCTGCAGTTAGGCTGGATTATCAGCAACGAGAAGTGGTTCAACACCACAAAGGGTGTGGACTACCTGAAGCTGACTGCCGGTTTTGACATGAGCGGTAACGACAATCTGGACTACTACGCATCACGTACCTACTGGGAAAGCCAGCAGGTTACCAAGAATACGGTAGGTCTGTTCCTGAAGAACATTGCCAACAGCGGTATCCAGTGGGAAACAACTACCAAGTGGAACCTGGCCCTGGAGGGCAGCTTCCTGAACAACCGCCTGCAGGCAGGAATCGACATCTTCTGGCATAAGACAGACAACCTGCTGACCCTGAAGGACCTGAACTACGTGGCCGGTATGACCAAATACTGGACCAACGAGGGACAGCTCACCAACAAGGGTGTGGAAGTGAATGTCAATGCCGCTATCATAAACAGCAAGAACTGGAAGTGGGAAATGGGTGCCTCACTGGGACACTACAACAACAAGATTACCGAGTTGCCCGGTACCCAGGTCAACACCATGGTTCTTAGCGATGTAAACGGAGGAAACGTTCAGTACCTGCACGGTTATACCAACAGTGTTTATGGCCAGGACAACGTACTGACTGCTGTAGGCTATGCCGTAGGCAGCTTCTACGGATGGCAGACAAACGGTGTGTTCAAGGATGACGAGCAGGCAAGCCAGGCCGGAGCATTGGGCTACCTGAAGTATCCTACCGGTATTGCCGATGAGAGCAAGAAGTACGCCAACTTCCAGGCCGGTGACGTAATCTTCGTGGACCAGAACGGTGACGGTGTCATTGACAATGCCGACAAGGTAGTGGTAGGCAATCCCCACCCCGATATCTATGGTAACATCTTCTCAAGCCTTACCTGGAAGAACCTCCGCCTGGATGTGAACTTCAAATACAGCCTTGGCAATGACATCTACAATTACCAGCGTTCAAGGATTGAAGGCCTGAACACCACCTATAACCAGACAACCGCAGCCCTGCGTCGCTGGACCTACGAAGGCCAGGTAACCGATATGCCCCGTGCCTGCTACAAGAACTCTGAGGGATGGCGTAACAACGAGCGTATGTCTGATCGCTGGATTGAGGACGGCAGCTACCTGAAACTGAAGAATGTACGCCTTACCTACAAGGTTCCCTATTCTAACAGCTGGCTGTTCGGACTGAAAGTATGGGGTGAGGCCAATAATCTGTTCACCCTGACCAAGTACCTGGGAACAGATCCCGAGATGAGCAGTCACAACGGCGCACTCTATCAGGGTATTGATACTGGCCTTATTCCACGCGGCCGTAATTTCAACTTAGGTGTAACCATCAACCTGTAATCAGAAGAATATTAGATTATGAAAAAGAAATCAATTATAAGCCTGCTTATCTGCTGCATGACACTGGGTATGGTTAATACGTCATGCCAGGATATGCTGACCCCAGACAGTGAACGCCACGCCTATGAAGTGGCACAGGATACCCTGTACTCCTATTGGGGTATCATAAAGTCTCTGCAGAATGTGGCAGAACGATATGTGATTCTCAATGAGTGCCGCGGCGACCTGGTAGATGGTACCTCGTACGTCAGCGACACCATTGCGGCCATCATCAATTTCGGTAAGAACGGATACGAGGACAAGTACAAGGACGGAGCATGCGCTTACCTGAAGGTAAGTGACTACTACCACGTAATCAACAGCTGTAATGCCTACATAGCCATGTGCGATACAGCCAGAAAGGTATCAACCGGCCAGGGAAGCAGCTACATGCTGCGTGAGTATGCTCAGGTAATGGCAATCCGCGCATGGGTGTACATGCAGCTTATATACGCCTACGGCGAAGTGCCCTTCTACACCAAGCCGCTGCTTACCACCGACGAGATCGACAACTTTGTAAAGAGCGACAAGAAGGTTAATGCCACCACACTGGCAGAATATCTGGGTCCCCAGCTGGACAGCGTGAATGTGATACTGGAGAAAATGTTCGGTGAGGACAAGTATCCACAGTACGGAAGCTATAAGAATATCTGTCACAGTATGCGTGTGATGTTCCCGATAGACGTAGTGCTAGGTGACCTCTATCTGCTGAAAGGTGACGACCAGGCTTGCGCACAGGCCGCCGGTTACTATTACAACTTCCTGAACAGCAAATTCTGCGGTCCTCTGGAAACCACCAGCTACTATAGCACCGGTGATGTTGAGACACAGTCCGACGAACCTCAGTACGCACACACCGGAGTTCCCTACAATGAAACGGGAAATTCATATTTACGCGGCCGCTACCGTAATGAAGCCATCACCTGTATTCCCAGCAACACCGGTAAACTGGAAGGAAAGGTATTTACAGACATCAACCGTCTGTTCGGTTTTGAGGCAACACTGCATTCAAGCGGTAGCGGAGACCAGGCCAGCTCATCCGTCAGCCTGGATTACTATACCAACGGATACCGTCGTGAGCTGATTCCCAGCAAGGGCTATGAGGCATTGTGCGACAGCCAGAATTATGAATGTTACATCGGACAGACATCCGACGAAAGCACAATGGAGCTGATTACCCTGCCCGGCGTAGGTGACGCACGCCGTTCATGGATATACCGCACAATGGGAACTGTAGGTAATCCCAGAAGCTCACAATACAGCCTTCCTGTAGGAGACAACACCCAGTACGGCAAACTGGTCAACAAACAGTGCCCGTCAGGATTCAGCACAGTATATCCCCTGATTTACCGAAAGTCAACCATTTGGTTGCGCTATGCCGAGGCTATCAACCGTGCCGGATTCCCCAGCTATGCATTTGCCATACTGAAGACAGGTCTCGTGAGTGACCATAGCCATTGGTTCCCCAGTGCGGTAACCGAAGACGACTACAATAAGGCTTTCTCATATCAGGAAGGTGTGGATATTGACTTCGGTGCACAGGACAGCCTGTATTGCTACATCGAGGAAACTGCCGACACCACTTACAAATGGGGGTCAGTGGTAGAGGAAGGCAAGAAGATCAGCACCTTTGCAGAACTGGTAACATACGTTGACAGCATCTGGCAGGCACAGGCCGATTCCATAAACGCTAACATGGAACCAGGCGGAACTCCAATAGAAGCCAGGACATTCGACCTTGAGAAAGACATCAAGAACGTAAAATTCTATGTGAAGCGTTTCAACAACTATCCCGCATTCGGTATCCAGAAGGCATGCTGGTACCTGGATCGCAGAGAGATAGAGAAAGCCACAGCCAGACCCTGGCTGACCTTTACCACCCAGGTAAACCTGCGTGGCTACTCCCCGACTATTTATGCCGACTATAAGAGAGAGACCTTCAGTAACTATGGTTTCTATAGCAGAGACCCTGAGAATGTGCCCGGCGCTTCCAAGACTGAAGATTACCTGACCATTGGTGTACACCAGCGCGGTTGCGGTATCCTCAGACCCGGTGATACCGAGCAGCAGAGCTCATACAATTACGTTGACATGGTTACCAAAAAGATTAAGGAGAACCACGGTGTAACAGTAACCAAGGATCAGATTTACGGCCAGGATCCGGAGAAGTCAATTGATCCCGAATGGGTTAAGGAGGCTGTAGAAGACCTGATTATTGATGAGGATGCATTGGAACTGGCCTTTGAGGGCTGCCGATTCTCAGATCTGGCCCGTGTAGCCATCCGTCGCGGTGACAACAGTTTCCTGGCTAAGCACGTGGCAAAGCGTAGCGGAACCATGGACATGAAGATGTACAACATCCTGCTGAACAGGCAGAACTGGTATCTCCCCTTCCCCACTGAATAACTGACCAGTCAAATATTCCTAAGAGCGCCCGGAATAATCCGAGCGCTCTTTTTTTTAATTCAACTTTCGGAAGTTGAAAGAGAAGTTAAAAAAAAAGAAGTTATAAAGGAAGTTATAAAGGAAGTTTTAAAGGAAGTTATAAAGGAAGTTATAAAGGAAGTTATAAATGGAAGTTATAAATGGAAGTTATAAATGGAAGTTAAAATGGAAGTTATGCGCTGTGCGCAGGGAGTTAAGCCAGCGATGCTGGCTGGACGATAGTATTGGATGCTGGCTGCATATATGGTATTGTCCTTTTATAACTTCCACGATCGCAGCGAGTTAACTTCCAATTTTACTTCCATTTTAACTTCCGAAAGGAAGCGAAGCTTCCGATACTTAAACAATTTACAACATGAGCCTGATTGCCGATTTATGCAATATTCTGCTGCCGCGCAGATGCGTGGTGTGCGGCCTGACGCTGGAACCAGCCGAGCAGTATCTGTGCGCATCCTGCTCTGTCCGCCTGCCGCGC
>Ga0326511_10004659_pt1 | contig 10876 bp, 4 predicted proteins | sample 0_2496_0518_D_FD_203701 | JGI IMG/M metagenome (GOLD analysis project Ga0326511, IMG submission 203701) | Bovine rumen microbial communities from UC Davis, California, United States - 0_2496_0518 | ecosystem: Host-associated > Mammals > Digestive system > Stomach > Rumen | place: USA: California... | reverse complement strand
TTGAGGAAGGCGACTGGGACGACTACGACCTTGCAGACGGATTTATTATCATCAAAAAAGACGAGGCATGGGTAGCTATGTACAACGCAAAGGAAGTCTTTTCGGTAGTTCTTGAAAAATAGGAGGAATAAAGCAATGATTAAAACTTACAAGTACAATGACACTACTCAGCTCTCTCCACACTTTAATGTGCAGGAATTTCGTTGCAAATGCGGACAGGCTCACGCCATACTCATAAATACTGACCTCGTTGATAAACTTGAACAGCTTTTCACTGCTCTTGACTGTTCTGCAATTGTCATAAATTCAGGTCACAGGTGTACAAGTCACGACAAGGCGGTAGGCGGTTCGGGTACGGGTCAGCACGTAAACGGCAATGCTTCTGATATAGTCTGCTATGACAAGTCGCACAACAAAATCAATTCTAAACGTGTTGCTTGTGTCGCTCAGGACTTAGGTTTCGGCGGTATCGCAAATATTGACAGCTCCTACACGGCTACTCATGTGGACGTAAGAACTTCAAACTTCTGGAAAGGTGACGAGGTTAAGGGTACTTCTTCAAGCGTTACCTCTAACTTCTACTCTTACTACGGACTTGCCAAATCAGATGTTTACCCGACTGCAAAGAAAGATATTATAGAAATTTCTATAAATCTCAATGGCAAAACTTATTCAGGTACTTTAACAGAAAAATAATTTGTTTTAGTATTGTAAAAATACAGTCACCTATATACGTGGCTGTATTTTTTATTTTTATGTACAACAAAGATATTGTGTAAAACTTCAATACCCCGTAAACATTAAAAATCCTAATGCTAAACTCGCTAAGGCAATTATGAGTCAGCTTGGAGGTCCTGACGGTGAACTTGGAGCGTCACTCCGCTATTTAAGTCAGAGGTACGTAATGCCCTATGCGGAGGTAAAAGGACTTCTCACCGATATAGGTACGGAAGAACTCGCTCACGTTGAAATAATATCTACCATAATCTACCAGCTTACCAGAGGTCTTACAATAGACCAGATAAAAGAAAGCGGATTTGATGCCTACTTTGTAGACCATACAACGGGAATATACCCTGCTTCGGCTTCGGGTGTACCCTTTACAAGTGCATACTTTCAGTCAAAGGGAGATATAATAACAGACCTGAGTGAGGACATGGGAGCTGAACAGAAAGCCCGTACTACCTATGACAATATACTCCGCCTTGCTGATGACCCCGATGTGCGTGACCCCATTAAATTTCTCCGACAGCGTGAAATAGTACACTACCAGCGTTTCGGCGAGGCACTGCGTATAACACAGGATAATCTCAACTCAAAGAACTTCTACGCATTCAACCCGTCATTTGACAAAAAGTGCAGAAGTTAAGCAGGAAAACTTATTAGACTTCTTGTGAAATAAATACGCTGATGTCGGGGGACACTGTCCCCCGAACCCTCTGCCAAAGGGAACAAGTTCCCTTTGGAATCCCTATTTTTTAATAATTATAATTGCAATTCGTTGAACTCACGTAATTTTAATTTTGCAAGAGGTCTATTCAAATTTAAGAGCGAGTGCAAAGAGAGGTCGCCTTTGCTTATTTACTGTATTCGTCATAATATACAAAATTTAATTGTAAATCGTCATTTTGTTCTACGATTATTTTTTCTGAAAAGTATTGACATTTCATATAAAAGCGAGTATAATATATATTGTTGATTACGGAACACAAGTCGTCTGGGTGTGGCGCAGTTGGTAGCGCGCTACCTTGGGGTGGTAGAGGCCGTGGGTTCAAGTCCCGTCACTCAGACCAGCGTAATAACATTACCCCTATAAAAGCTGTTGTAGAAATACAACAGCTTTTTTGTTTGTTACGATTTGAATTGAACGGAAATACATTAAATCCATAATTATCCCTGACCAATTCACCCCCTACAATATTTTACTGATAAAGTTGAGATTTTTGTTGAAAATTACAGAAATTTATGATATAATATAAAAAAGTATCTCCCACACCCTCAAAAATTTAATCGTACAGGCATAAACCAGAAAAGTGAGGTTAAAAAATATGAGTAACAACAATGAACGCTTATTGCGTTTCTATCAGCTTTACGAAAAACTCTCATCTGCTACCGCAAATATCAATAAAGAGCCTGATATACCCCTTATTGAGTCACTGCTGAACGAACTGGCAGTAATGTTGCGACTTTCAAAGGGAGTAACTAACTTCTACCGCAGTCCCGCAGACGAAAAAAACAGAAAAGGTGAAACAATGATAAGCTACGATACGGGAAAAGACGGAATACCTGTACATACAGTAAGATTTGAAACAAAATTTGCATCAATTGCTGAAATGACTATTTTCATGACTGAGGACGAAGAACCACTGAGTGAGAATGAACTAAGTAAAGCTGACCTCGTTATGCGTACTGTACTCGCATACATAAGCCGAAACAGACTGCAAAATATAGCTGCTGAACTCGCTTTCTTCGACGATTCGGGCTACCGCAATATACGCAGTTTTTTTAACTACTTCACAGAAAGAAGTCACCCCGGCGGTCTTGACGGTATGACCGCAGTAAACTACAACCTGCGTCACTTTTCACTCATTAACAATGAGTTCGGCAGAAAAGCAGGTGATACAGTAATACGCAACCACTACACGCACGTTGAAAGCATGATTGGTGAAAACGGTATACTTTCAAGACTCGGCGGAGATACTTTTGCCTGTATATGCAGACAGTCACTTTTGCCCGAACTGCTCGGATACCTGACCGAAGCAAGCGTACCCTATGACAGCAAGGGAAATACGGTAGAAATTACCGCCTGTGCAGGAGTATTCAATATACCTGACGGCTACTCGGTAAAGAATCCAAACGACATAATGGGAAAAATTATGCACGCCTACCGAATAGCTCAGACGGGCGGAAATGAACAGATTATTTTCTATGACGACAAACTCCGTGTACAGAGAGAAATGTCAATGCGTATACAGCAGATATTCCCTACTGCCCTGAAAAACAGTGAATTTCAGGTATTCTATCAGCCAAAAGTTAATACTCTTACGGGAAAACTCTGCGGTGCTGAGGCTCTGTGCAGGTGGTTCAGAAAGGGTGAAATTGTACCCCCTATGGACTTCATTCCCGTACTCGAACAGACAAGCGACATTTGCAGACTCGACTTCTATATGCTCGACCATGTATGCAGTCACATAAGAAAGTGGCTTGACGAAGGCAGAAAAATAGTGCGTATTTCAGTAAACTTTTCTCGCAAGCACATGATGAATGCTCAGCTTATTAACTCCATAATCGAAATTATTGACCGACATAACGTCCCTCACCAGTACATAGAAATAGAACTGACAGAAACTACCACTGATGTACAATTCCGTGACCTCCGCAGGGTAGTAAACAGACTGCACGAAGAAAATATCTGTACCTCCGTTGACGATTTCGGCATGGGTTACTCCTCTCTTAACCTGATAAGAGTTATCCCCTGGAACGTACTTAAAGTTGACAAAAGTTTCCTTCCGCTTGATGACGAAACCCCTGACAGTATAAGAAGTGTCATGTTCAGGCACGTTGTAGCGATGGCAAAGGAACTCGGACTTGAATGTATAGTAGAGGGTGTTGAAACTCCTGCACAGCTTGAAATCCTGAGAAACAACAACTGCGAACTCGCTCAGGGATTCCTCTTTGACCGCCCTCTGCCTGTTGACGAGTTTGAAAAGCGTCTTGACATGGAACAGTACCCTATTGAAAATATTCAGAAAAATTAATGGGGAATATTGAGGTTATTGTCGGGAGACTCTGCCCCTCAATCCCCCTGCCAAAGGGTACACCGCACCCTTTGGAATCCCAATTTTATAAATTATTGTAAATTCTTCGGACGAAAAATTTTTATAATGTTGAATGAAACATTAATACCATAAATAAAAACAAATTACATTTACATTAAAATACCGTAAGCTCAAAAATTACGAATTAATGCAAAGGAGAGGTTATTTGTCAACTACCCCCACTTACGCTCACTTCGTTCGCTAAGAAGTGGGGGCTTGTCACTATCCGGTAGTGAAAACGATTTTTTTAAAATCTCCTACCTTTTTAGAACACTGATATACAGCGAACTGACGTGACATCGTGGACGGTTGACAACGCCCCTTGCATACAAGATATACTCATACACAACTGCTTTTTGCAGAAATATTTTATCATTACGCTTAAGATTTTACATACTGTACGATTAGACAGTAAAACCTGCTATCTTAACTTTTCAAGATGCATGTGAGTGCCTTTTCTGTCAGTAACGGTTTTCTCACAAATCTGTCTGATAATAGTATAGCATATTTATTTTTATTTGTAAAGAACGAAAGGAGGGAGCGGCATTCCTCCCCGACCTAAGAGGTCGAGGTATCCTGCCGCCTATTGATGAAAAACCCCAACAGCGAATCACTTTCATTCGCCAGTCTTGCACTTGCACTCGCAGGCGATTACAGGAATCTGTTTGTCATTGATGCCGAAAATGACAGCTACATCGAATACAGCAGAGGTGCGGAAGAACAGCTTGTACAGGTAAACCACGGCGAAAACTTCTTCAAAGATGTACGCCGTGACTCTCTTGAACAGGTATGGTGTGACGACCAGCAGTTATTTCTTAACACTTTCAAAAAAGACTCCGTTGTAAAGTCACTCGAAAACGGACAGTCCTTTTCACTCACTTACAGGCTGAATATCGAAGGTACTCCACGCTACTTTTTTCTTAAAACTATACGTGCAAACAACCGAAATATAATCATAGGCGTTCAGGACGTAGACGCTCAGAAAAGAAAGGAACTCGAAGCAGAAAAGACAAGCAGAACTTACTCCGAAATAGCAAAGTCACTCGCAAGCCTTTTTGAGGTAATTTATCATATTGACATCGAAACAGGTCACTACTCCGAATACAGTGCAAGTGAACGCTACGCAAAACTCGGATTCAAGAGAAGCGGTGAGAACTTCTTTGAAAGAGCAAGAAAAGATGTGCAAAGTGTAATCCACCCTGATGACTGTACCTATGTAATGAATCAGCTTAAAAGAAACAATCTGCTTAAAAGAATACGTTCATCAGGTTCAGTCTCTATTACTTACCGTCAGGTACTTGACGATGAAATACACTTTATGAATCTGCTCGCATTCCGTCAGAAAGATGATGCAGAACATATTGTAATAGGAGTAAGAAACATTGACGAACAGAAAAAACAGGAGTCCGAAAGAAAAACTTACTCCCATATAGCAGGTGCTCTGGCAAGCCGTTACGAGGTTATCTACTATGTGGACATGGACAGCAATGAGTATACACAGTACAGTGCAAGTGACGAGTACTCAAAACTGGGTACTGCAAAACAGGGTGCTGACTTCTTCCTTGACGCTTTTGAAGATATTAAAAAGTACATTCACCCTGACGATATGCACTACATAATATTTCAGCTCGGAAAGCAACAGCTTACTCAAAATCTCAAAAAAACAGGCTCTGTTACTCTTTCTTACCGTCAGACTCTTGACGGCAGATACCAGTACATGAATATGGTAATTGTAAACCCTAAAAACGACCCCTGCCATATTGTAATAGGTGTTTTCAATACTGATGCTCTGGTACGCCATGAACAGTCAATCCGTGCGGAAAATCAGACATTCAGTGATATATCAATGGCTCTCGCTCACAAGTACGAGATAATATACCATGTAAACGTAGTAACTAACGAGTATGTGGAATATACTGCAAGTGAACAGTACGCAAAGCTGAAATCAGGGGCAAAGGGTGAAAATTTCTTCAAAGATACTCAGGAAAACATAAAACATGATATTTACTTTGAAGATATTCCTATGATGTCTGTTTCAATGCAAAAGGACAATCTGCTGAACAGCCTTTCTTCTTTCGGAAAAACTTTACTTAACTACCGACTTTTAGTTGACGGAAAACCTCAGTACGCTTCCCTTTACGCAGTACGTCCGCAAGAGGACTCCGAACACATAATTATTGCAGTCGCAAACGTGGACTCTGCTAAACGTATGGAACTCGCTTACCAAAATGCCATTGACATGGCTAACAAAGACGCTCTTACAGGAGTAAAAAACAAAAGAGCCTACGTTCAGGCGGAAGTCGAACTCGATGAACAGATTGAAACAAGTGCAGGTACTGAATTTGCGATCGTAATATGCGATGTGAACGGTCTTAAACAGGTAAACGACAATCAGGGTCACAAGGCTGGCGACGAATTTATAAGAAAAGCCTGCTCCATTATCTGCAATACCTTCAAGCACAGTCCTGTTTTCAGAATAGGCGGTGACGAATTTGCAGTAATTCTAAAAGGTCAGGACTACCAAAACCGCAAAATCCTTATGAATCAGATGCATGACTTCCTGCAAGACAACAAAAAAGACGGCATGGAACTCCTTGCCTCCGGAATCTCTGACTTTAAACCCTCTAAGGATATCCGTGTTCAGGACGTTTTTGAACGTGCTGACTCTCTTATGTACGAAGACAAAAAAATATGCAAGTCTCATTCTGCATTGTACTTCCAAAATACTTCTCTGTAACAGACTTCCTGCGAAATAAGTATGCTGATGTCGGGGGACTCTGTCCCCCGAACCCCCTGCCAAAGGGTGCATACACCCTTTGGAATCCCAATATTATAAACTTTTGTAAATTCTTTGGACGAAAATACTTTGTTTTAATTATGAATTACAAAACAGCTGTGTAGGGGCGACGTTCCGTTGCCCGTCTGTTTGTGCTTAATTCACATTTTGCTGTCAAACTCATGTAATTTTAATTTCGCAAGAGGTCTGATTTCGGCAAAATAAAAAAGACGGGCGACCGCAAGAGGTCGCCCTTTATTTTATGTATTTGATTCTTCAATAACAGTCGGATAAACTTTCGCATTGGTGTAAACCAGATAATCTGTCGGCTTATTGCCTATTGTTACTCCGTCCTTGTCAAGCAGTTCCGCCTGCAAAACTACCTGATAATTCGAGTATTCGGTAAATCCGTCACCCGTAACTGCATAGTACTGAATATCTGCCTTGTATATCTTGTCCTCCGACAGACGTATCGACTGCTGACTTGACGTTGTTTCTCCCGTTTCACTTATTTCTGTATTTTCCGTAGGACTTACTGCTATTTCGTAAATATACGTGTTATCAGTAAGCTGTGAAACCGCTGTAAGAGGTGTATTGTCAATTTTTATGCTTACATCTTTAAGATACTTTGAAATATCGTCTGTTTTGACGTACTCTGCCTTAGTAACAACACCATTCTCAACTGTATCCGTTTTCTTATTGAGCGTCAGTGTAAAACGTATCTTTTTAGTGCCTGCATATGCAATATCTTCAATTGCTGAGGCATTGAACAACGCTTCGGAATTTATCTCCATTTTAGTTTGAGTATCACCCTCTTTTTTTACAGATGTTTTTCCGTTTATACCAAGTCTGGAATAGTTTTTGCTGTCCTTTCCGTTGGTATCATTATCATCTGACTCCTTTACCGCTTTGTAGGAAAGAATTGCTACACTTACCGACTCCCTGTAATAGTACAGAGGATTGGCTACAAACGGCTCTGACATACTTGTATATGCAAGACGGTTGCTGTCATAGGCGAGATTTGAGGTCGCTGACACATTTACTCCAATACCTGAATTTGATGTGCTTTTTTCAGGAAATTCAGCTTCAATATCTGAGAAAACCATACTGATGTCAGCGGTAATTGTTAGTTTATAACCTGGTGAGCTAAGAAGATTAGTCATAATATTAGTAGTTTCTACAAGTATGTAATTGTCCTCTTGATTTATAGTACAATCAACTGCATCTCCGTTTCCAATCGTATAATTAGCTTCACTTTTCATATTGTCATAACCTGCAATCTCATTTACGACACTTCCGTCCTCACCGTAACAGTTAAGCATAATATCAAAAGCGTGATACAAGTCTTCATTTGTTAAATACTGCGGAGCATTTGTATTTGTAATCTGAATCGTTGTCGTTGCCTTTACGTCTATGTGGTTGTTTGTATCAGTAATCTGCTCCTGCTTGCTAAGCTCATAAGAAGTTTCCTGTTTGTACAGGTCTGCAATCAATACATTGTAAGGTTTGTCAGCAGTGCAGACAGCAGAACGTGTTCCGTTCAAAATGTCAGGCGAATTTATAGTATAATAATACAGTTCACTGTTGTAATTACTTACTTTCGGAACATACATACTGATATAGTAGTCCTCATTCAATTCATAGGTACTCGGAACAGCAAGGTCTACACTTCCTTTACCGCCTGCATACTTATAATAGTGCTTTACTCCACTGCTGTCAATTCGGTACACATTATACTCACTTTCCTGAACTTCATGTCCCTCCTCAAATGTCTGCTCACTATACATTCCTTTTCCTGTACCGTCAGACGGTGTTTTTTCCTCAATAGCCTTTGCAATCATGTCATTGAAAGTGCTTACCGAAAAAGCAGTATCAGTATTGCCCTTATTCTTATTAAATTTTGTCAGTTCAATCTTCCAGCCTCCCAAGCCTGTTGATACAGAATAAAAATCTCCTGCCGAAGCATAGTATACCTTATCTGCACCGCCGTTGGGGTCAACAAGTACCATATAAGTATCATCCGGTAATTTGGAAGAAGCCTGCTGAGTATTAAAAGTAACGTACTTGTCATGATTCCATTTTAAATTTCCGCCTGAAAGAAGAACATTAAGGTCATCAGCATTATAAGTAAACCTGATGTACTGCGTAACCCACGTTTTAAGACTGTCAACGTGCAGACTACTGCTCTCCATAGCTTCTTCATAGCCCGAAATGCCATCAGTAGACGGATATGAAACTGAGTGCGTATCAGTAAGTGCAGATGCTGAAAAACTGAACGTCATCTGCTTTATAGTATAAACAGGTACATAAAGGTGATAAGCAATCTTATTTGTATTGAACGGGTCTTTAAACTGAACGTCAACCAGTGTGAAAGTATTCTTTTTTACTGAATCTGCATTTTTATCATTATTTAGTCCAAATGAACCCTTTGAAGTCTGTGTAATTACTCCGTTTTCCGTTTTGATTACGGGAGCAGTCCATTTAAGTCCCGAAGTACCGTCAGTTATACTGAATCCGCTTCCGCTGTACTGGCAGGTTTTTACATCAATTGTATAGTAATCACTGTAATCAGTATAGTCAGTCGAGGTATTAGTAACAAGCTGAATGTAGCGGTTTATCAGATTAGTTGTTTCTGAATTGTCCGTATTCGATATGACAACAACTGCAAAATCGTCTGTACCTTCAAGTGTTTTTCCTATTTCAGTATAATAAGTGGAAATTCGGTCACCGTCTGTGCCTGCGGTACGGCTGAGATAATAGTCAATTTTTTTGTCACCGCTTATTTTTGCATCTTCTTTTGCATTAAAGGCACTGAATGTAGTGTAGCGTCTTGTATTTCCTATGTCATTGAGTTCCGAATAAATTTTAGATGCCATTGTTTTGTCGCCTGTTTTTCCGTCATAACCTGTAACGGTTGAACCGTACAGCACCGCTCCGTCTCCTGAGATGATTTTTTCAGTACCGACTTTCGACTGCGGATTGATATTTATATACGGGTACTTTGGCATAGGTACATTGTCAGTACTATTGTAGTCTGCTGTATCGGGGGTTGAATCTGAGGTAATATAATTGCTTTTGCCTGTATAATCGGCAAACACGAAAGAAGTATTATTAAGTATTACACCATTACCGATGTTTTGATTAAATCCTGAACCATAGATTGCCATGCCAGAAAACTGAATAGATGTTGCTGTATCGTTCCTATCCATATGTCCTATCCAAGCACCCATATTAGAGGTATCTGTTGTTATAGTGGCGAGCTTTATATTGTAACCAAGTATTCTATTTGCTTTACCTTGCATTACACGACCAACTGCACCACCTGCATAATTATTACTACCACCAATTTTACAATTTTCAACAGAGCTATCATGGATATAACAAGTGATACTACTGTTGTCTTTGAATGAATTACAATATCCGACAAACCCTCCTACATAGCCTTTGTTGCCAGCAGTTGATGAAAGATTATAATTGGAAACTTTGCAATCTTTTATGAGAATATTAGGATTACCGTCTGAATATACGTTTCCAAGAGCTATAAAGCCTCCTACATAAGAAGCACCATCAGCTCCATTATCACTAAGCCCAACTCCGATAATTGTATTGTTTGAATTAGTATTTCCAACCATTTTACAATTATCAAGTTCTATTCTATATGGAGCATAGTTATTTATCCACTTTCCTCCATAAAATCCGCCAGCAAAATTACCTTTCAGATTAATATTTTCAACAGTACAGTTTTTAAATATCGCTATACAGCTTGTTAGAGCTGTACCTGTATTTTGGTATGGTTGCATAGTGCCAACTATTCCGCCTGCAAATCTAATCTTGTCTCCGCCGATAGTTACCGTACAGCCATTTGATGCTTTAACTTTCATATCATAGGTCTTACAGCCGTTACCAGCAAATCCTACAAGACCTCCTGCTGTAGCAAAGTATTCTGTATTCTCTAATGCAAAACCAAATGATTTTATTGAAACTGTTGAAAATATATTTGTATTATCGTTATTGTCAGCCTTATCCGTTCCATAAATGACAACTCTGCCTTCTTGTACTTTACCCACAAAACAGCCAATGCCATTTCGAGCCTGTGTTGTTGATGAATTTTGACTGCTTCCTGTCATTTTAACTGAGATATTATCTGCACTGCATTCGGATATTGTTACCTGCTTTGTATTATCTTTTATACCCGAATATCCTAAAAGTCCTCCTAAAAAACTTGAACCGCTAATTGAAAAGTCTTTAAGTTCTATATTATCGAAACCTAACCACATTCCAT
>Ga0326511_10004656_pt1 | contig 10880 bp, 9 predicted proteins | sample 0_2496_0518_D_FD_203701 | JGI IMG/M metagenome (GOLD analysis project Ga0326511, IMG submission 203701) | Bovine rumen microbial communities from UC Davis, California, United States - 0_2496_0518 | ecosystem: Host-associated > Mammals > Digestive system > Stomach > Rumen | place: USA: California... | reverse complement strand
ACAGAATGGATAAATATACTCCGGCTTTGCTTGATAAAGGTCTGAAAGCAATGATAGGAAAAGGTGCAAGAAGCAGTGAAGTAATAGAGTCAATGGTTAAAAACGGCTGTGTTTATTTTGCGGCAATAGGCGGTGCTGCTGCACTTATATCCAAAAGTATAAAAAATGTTGAAACACTTGCTTACGAAGATTTGGGAACGGAAGCTATATATCGTTTCACCGTTGTTGATTTTCCTGCTATAGTTGCGATAGATTCAAAAGGAAACCTTGCTGCACCGTCACTGATAAAAAAATGACTTAAAAATGAGGCTGTCGCACTAAGAAAAGCGGCAGCCGCTTTTTTGTGCAAAAAAATAACGAAGAGCCTTGTCAACTCTTCGTTACTCCAAATACTCTCTTATTCTGCTTTATCGTTTTCCTTGTCCTTTTCTTCAGGCTTGATAAAGCTCTTTGCAAGATTCATAACTTCTTTTCTCTGCTTCGGATTAAGATTCCTTACTACAAACAAAAGCTCTACTTCATATTTAGTAGTAGCATGAGTCCTGTACTTGTAGCTGTCCTCATCCTCAGGGCCGGAATGAATTTCGGCAATTGCATCCTCAAGCTCTTCTTCTACACCTTCGAGGAGCTTTTGATAATTGATGTTATAAACCTTTGCAAGTTTTATAAGTGTGTTGATGTCAGGCTTGGTTTTACCTGTTTCATAATAGGTATAAGTAGATCTTTCAATCTTCAACCTGTCTGCCACCTGTTGCTGAGTCAGACCACACTCATGTCTGTAATACTTCAGCCAGTAAGAGATCATACTGTACATGATTCTTTACCTCCTTAGATAAATTTTTGACAACCCTGTGTATATATTATAACGCACTCACGACAAAAAGTCACGTTTTTTTTTTGATAATATTTCTCAATTATCCTTTTTTCGCTTGATAAAACCTGATTTTTTTGTAAAAATTGTTATATTTTTTTGATTTTTTTCTAATTTTAGTAATACGAAAAATATTTTTTGTGCATTTATGGATATTTTTTTCATTATTAGTTTATAATTTTTATTTATTTTAACAAAATTTCCAAAAATTGTACAAAAATCGTATATTTTTTACAAATTTTATGATTAACTGCAATATTCCTCAGTCAATGCTTTCAATTCTTCTTCGCTTGCTACAACTATCCCTTTTTTAAGCATTTGTGCATCATGCATAGGAAGATCGGATATTCTCCTTTCACTTACGAAAAATGCTTCGCTGCTGTCCCCCTTAAATGCTGCTACCATGCCGTTCTGCTCACCTAACCTGTAAGTGATGGCAGTATCGCTAAACCGACCTGTACTATCTTCATTATAACTTTTTGCCGGAGTTGAATACATCGCTGAAAGAATTAAACATACTATTAAAAAACTGCCAGTAAAGCTTATGAGATATTTCATTTTTCTTCACTCCCCTGAAAATATAATTCCCTTTTTTTTGCAGTTTCATTCAAAAAACAAACAAAATTCAAGAATAGCAGTTCCCATGCTTGAATACCTCGGAATTTTATGATATAATATCATATATTTGTTGTTAAAACCCGATGAAACAGTCTGAATAAACGGAGGGCGATATATTTGAGAAAAACAGATATAAGTAATTATAATGACGAAAAAGTTTCAGGTTCATCCGTTTCTGCGGGTGAGGCAATAGGCGGATTTTTTGCATCAATATGGAGAATCATTGTTACGGCACTTATGATACTGATGATAACAGGATTTGTTGTTGCAATATCACTGATATTCTATATTATATCTATTGCCAATGAGCCGCTCGATGTAAATCTTAACAACATAAAGATGAATCTGACCAGCTTTGTTTACGTTCCAAAAGAAGGAACAGATGACGAGTATGTCGAGTATCAGGAGCTTTACTCAAGTGAAAACAGAGTATGGGTAGACTATAAGGATATTCCCAAAGCAATGATAAATGCCCAGATAGCTATTGAGGATAAAAGATTTGAAGAACATAGCGGAGTTGACTGGTATCGTACAGGGGGAGCTATCTTTACCCTCGGAACAGGAGGCAGTCAGTTCGGCGGTTCAACAATTACCCAGCAGCTTATAAAAAATATTACAAACGATAATGACGTAAGTATAAACCGTAAGCTCAGGGAAATATTCCGTGCACTTAAGCTGGAGGAACAATACAGTAAAAACGATATTATCGAAGCATACCTCAATATTGTAAACTACGGTGCAGGCTGTCGTGGAGTTCAGTCTGCCGCCAACCTTTACTTCAATAAAGATATAGGAGATTGCAGTATTGCTGAATGTGCCGCTATTGCAGGCATAACTCAGAACCCCTATGCATATAATCCCCTTGTTTATCCTGAAAATAACAGAAAACGCCGTAATTATATCATCAACGAAATGTATGACCAGTATATGATCTCGGCTGATGAATACAGACAGGCTATGGATGACTCCGATAATCTGAAATTCATAGGTTACGTTATGGAAAATGATGACGAGGATGAAAGCGACTGGAACTGGTATATGGACAGAGTATACCGTGATGTTGTGAGAGATCTGCAGCCTGCACTGAACATTACAAGAGATTATGCAGAGACAATGGTATATAACGGCGGTCTTAATATTTATTGTGCCATGGATGTTAAGCTTCAGGAAACAGCTGAAAAGAAAGTGCGTGAATGGCAGACTCCCGCTGATAAAACCATACAGTGTGCATATGAAATGATAGATTTCACCAACGGAAGAGTGCTTGCAACAGTCGGCAGCAGAAATGAAAAAGACGGTCGTCTTCTCTGGGATATGGCTACTCAGTCGAAATTGCAGCCGGGTTCAACAATCAAGCCTGTTTCATCCTATTGTATAGCACTTGATAACAAACAAATAAACTATTCTTCACTTATATCGGACAGACCTGTATCAGACTGGAGCTATGACGGATATTCAAATACCCCCGGCCCTAACAACTGGTATATGTCATACTACGGAGATATAACCGTAACAAGAGCTCTCAATATTTCTTCCAATGCCGCCGCTGTAAGCGTACTGAAAGAAATAGGTCTTGATACAAGTTATGAATTCCTTACTAAAAAATTAGGATTCAGTCATCTTGATCCCGAAATGGATAGCCAGAACCTTGCAGGTCTTTCAATAGGCGGTTTTCATGGCGGTGTAACAGTAGAAGAAATGGCTGCCGCTTATCAGATATTCTGTAACGGAGGATATTATTATAAACCGTTTACCTATTATTACGTTACCGACAGAAACGGAAAGGTCATTCTCGATAACCGTGATATAGGAAAGCCCACTCAGGTTATCTCAACAGAAACCTCTACCATTATGAACCGTTTGCTCCATGATATTGTAAATGCAGGCGGCGAAGCTCTGGGCTACCGTGTAAAAATAGACGGCTGGGATATGATAGGAAAAACAGGTACAACCGATAATGCTTGTGATAACTGGTTTTTGGGAGCTTCCCCCTATGCCGTTGCGGCTGTATGGGCAGGACATGAAACATCAAAATCAATTCCGGTTGAGGAACAAAGTCAGGTACATTTCCTCTGGCGTGATATAATGGAGGAATACCTGAAGGATAAACCACATAAAGAATATAATCTCGGAGGAGATGTCATTCAGAAGAATTATTTTCTCGATGACGGAAAGGTGACCGATTATACCGTATCAGGCAAAACAGCCGTTGGATATTACACAACCGATAATATGCCGGCAGTATCGACATATAATCCGAATAAACCGAAACCCGAAAGCAGCAGTGAAAGCAGTGAGAGTTCGGATGAAAGTTCAGACGAAAATTCAGATGAAAGTTCAGACCAAAGTTCAGAAGAAAACACTGAACCCGAACCGGAGCCGGAAACCGAACCGGAGCCGGAACCCGAACCTGAACCCGAACCGGAGCCTGAACCCGAACCGGAGCCGGAACCCGAACCGGAGCCTGAACCTGAGCCGGAACCTGAGCCAGAGCCGGAACCTGAACCAGAGCCGGAACCTGATGGTGATTGATGGTAAGTTTAAGGGTGATTTATAAAAATATAAAGTTTTCATCAAATTTAAAGGAGTAGTAAATTATGGTACAAGTTGCAGTTATGGGACACGGAGTAGTTGGCTCAGGTGTGGTAGAAGTTCTCGAAAACCACCGTGAGAGCATTGCAAAACGTGCAAAAGAGGAAATCAATATAAAATATATCCTTGATATAAGAGACTTCCCCGACAGCCCGTACGCTGAAAAATTCACAAAAAGCTTTGACGACATACTCAATGACGAAGAAGTAAAGGTCGTTGCAGAAGTTATGGGAGGAGTAAACCCCGCCTATGACTTTACAAAAAAGCTTCTTCTTGCAGGCAAAAGCGTGGTTACATCAAACAAGGAGCTTGTTGCAACAAAAGGTGCAGAACTTTTGCAGATCGCAAAAGATAACAATGTAAACTATCTTTTTGAAGCAAGCGTAGGCGGAGGTATCCCAATAATACGTCCGATAAGTCAGTGTCTTGCTGCAAATGATGTTGTTGAGATAGCAGGCATACTTAACGGAACAACAAACTTCATACTTACAAAAATGATAAAAGAAAATATGTCATTTGAAGATGCACTTAAAATGGCACAGCAGCTCGGCTATGCAGAAAGAAATCCCGAAGCTGATGTTGAAGGGCATGATGCCTGCAGAAAAATCGCTATACTTGCTTCACTTACTTACGGCAAACATATTTATCCGGAGCTTGTTCATACTACAGGAATCAGTGCTATTGCACTTGAGGATGTTGCCTATGCATCAGCGTGGGGCGGAGTGATAAAGCTTATCGGTCAGGTAAAGGCACTTGATGATGGTACAGTCGATATATGTGTTGAGCCTATGTTCATCGAAAGGTCAAGTCAGCTTGCCGGAATTGATGATGTATTCAACGGTATTCTTGTAAGAGGAGATGCAACAGGTGATGTTGTATTCTATGGAAAGGGTGCGGGAAAGCTCCCGACAGCAAGTGCAGTTGTTGCAGATATAATCGACTGTGTGAAACATCTCAAAGCAAGAAAATATCTCTATTGGGCAGATGGAGATGCTTCACTTGTAAAGCCGTATGAAGAAACTTCCTTTGCTGTATATTTCCGTATAGAAACAAATGACAAGGCTGCTGCTGAGGAAAATATTTCAAAGATATTCGGCACTGTAAAGTTTATAGCACGCTCTGAAGCACCCGAAAACGAACTTGCATTCGTTACAGATGTAATGACCGTTGCTGATCAGCTTGCAAAGGCTGAACAACTCAGCAAGACAGGTGCAGTGATCAAATCAAAAATCCGTATTTCGGATTTATGATATACCAAAGAAAAAAGATTTGGGGGAGAAAAAATATGAGTTTAATCGTTCAGAAATTCGGCGGAAGCTCTGTAGCTAATGCCGAAAGAGTCTTTAATGTAGCGAAGATCGTAACCGATACCTACAAAAAAGGCAACAAAGTAGTTGTAGTTGTTTCCGCACAGGGCGATACAACAGATGACCTTATCGAAAAGGCTAACGAGATTAACCCTAATGCTTCAAAAAGAGAAAAGGATATGCTGCTTGCCGCAGGCGAACAGATTTCAATTTCACTTCTTGCAATGGCAATCGAAAAGCTCGGTTATCCTGTAGTATCACTTCTCGGCTGGCAGGCCGGATTCCAGACATCATCCGCATATACATCAGCAAGAATCAAGCGTGTAAGAACAGACAGAATCGTTAAGGAGCTTGATAAGAACAACATTGTTGTTGTGGCAGGATTTCAGGGTATTAACCGTTACGAAGATGTAACAACACTCGGCAGAGGCGGAAGCGATACAAGTGCTGTGGCAATAGCAGCAGCAATGCACGCTGATCTTTGTCAGATATTCACTGATGTTGAAGGTGTATATACAGCTGACCCGAGAAAAATCTCCAATGCAAAGAAACTCCAGTATATCTCTTACGATGAAATGCTTGAACTTGCTACTCTCGGTGCACAGGTTCTGAATAACAGAAGTGTTGAGATGGCTAAGAAATACAATATTGAACTTGAAGTTCTTTCAAGCTTTACAAATAAACCCGGTACAATAGTTAAGGAGGCAGGAAAAATGGAAAAAATGTTGATAAGCGGCGTAGCAAAGGATACAGAGGTAGCGAGAATTTCAGTAATAGGTGTTCCGGACGAACCCGGTCTTGCATTCAAAATGTTCTCAAGACTTGCAGCAAAGAACATCAATGTTGATATAATCCTTCAGTCTATCGGACGTGACGGTACAAAGGATATTTCCTTCACAGTAGCAAAGAGTAATGCAGCAGAAGCAGCTCAGATAATGGAAGATTATGTAGCAAACGTAGGAGGAAAAAGTGTAAGCGTTGACGAAAAGGTTGCCAAGATCTCTATCGTTGGTGCAGGTATGGAAAGTCATTCAGGTGTTGCTACAAAAATGTTTGAGGCTCTTTATGATGCTCACATCAACATCCGCATGATTTCCACAAGCGAAATCAAGATCTCTGTTCTTATCGACGAGGATAATGCTGATGCCGCTGTAAAAGCTATCCACGCTAAATTCTTCGACGAAGACTAATATTCAATGTACAGTTAGTTGCTGTCGCGAATTTAATACGCTTATTTAAATTATGGCTGTTGTGCTTTTTTATTCGCACAACAGCTTTTTCATTTTTAAAAGCTTAAAAATTTTAAAGGTTTATTTTAAGAATGATTTAGTGGTCATTCATATTTTGTTAATAATGTCAATTTATACTTTTAAACCAAAGGAATGGAATTTTATATTTCCGGATGACTGCGGCGGGTACGATAATTCATTACAACCCCTAGATTATCTGTACCCGAACGCAGGTTTCCCTTTTTACCCTTATATCAAAACTAATTAAGTAACCAAATATCATATATAACTAAATATTATTAAGGGGGAATATTTCAAATGAAAAACAAAAAACTTTGTCTGTCATGCTCACTGCTGCTATGCTGATCTCTGCCATGTCTTTGGGTACTTCGGCTTATGCGGCATCATCCGACAGCTTTACCTATACTCAAAAAGGGTAACAGTGCTGCCGAAATCAAGTGCAGCTCTGCAATAAGCTATGCCGTATCTGATGATAAAAGTATCGCTACGGTCACAGTAAACGCCTGCATACGGTCATACGCCTGCTTCTGCTGTAACAGAAACAAAAGACGGTATTACATATTCTGTAGTATATTGCTCCGAATGTGGTGAAGAACTCAGCAGAACAGCTCTTGAAACTGCACTTGAAAATAATTCGTCTGTCAGTGCTGAAAGTATCGCACTCGGCAACAGTGTAACTCTCAAGGGTTCTGCGTCTGGCGGTACAGGAACTTATACATACGCATTTATGTACAGAACTTCTGATTCTTCAACATGGAAAACAATAGGCACAAAATACGGTACAGCAAGCACCGTAAAATTCACTCCTTCGGCTGCCGGAAATTATGACATACTTATCAGCGTAAAGGACAGCAGCGGTACTGTGAAATCATTCGTGTTTACTGTTACTGTGACAGGTACACTTCTTGAGAATAAATCCACAATAAGTTCAACTTCTGTATCTGCAAATACTGCTGTTACGATTACAGCTGTAGCAAAAGAAGGCACTGCACCCTACTATTATACCTATGAATACAAAAAATCAACCAATTCTACATGGACAACAATAGGTAAACGAAATAATACAAATACTTCTGCTTCATTTACTCCTACAGAAAAGGGAGAATATAATGCAAGAGTATATATCAAGGATGCAAGCGGATTTGTTACAGTTAAAAACTTTAATGTAACAGTTAAATAAAATCAGATCCCTGCACAGACGGTAAAACGCCTGTGCAGTTTCTTTTTACTTTTTTGATAAAAAATTATAAATACTTATTGAAATTTTGCCGAAAAAATATTATAATTGTATTGTTGGAATGGACAACATTCCTTGAAAATTCTACATTTTCAAAGCAACCAAAATCCGTAATGATGATACATACGGATAACGAAAGGAGATCGCAATGATTTACACAAAAGAAGTAGAACTTATGTGCCCTGTTGCTAAGGGTGCAAAGCATGAACCTGCTCCTATTCCTGAAGAGGGTAAGTGGGTAAATGCAAAGCAGATCGGAGACATCTCAGGTTTTACACACGGTATCGGTTGGTGTGCTCCTCAGCAGGGTGCATGTAAGCTGTCCCTGAACGTAAAGAATGGTGTTATCGAGGAAGCTCTTATTGAAACTATCGGATGTTCCGGTATGACACATTCCGCAGCTATGGCTGCTGAGATTCTTCAGGGTAAGACTATTCTTGAAGCTCTTAACACAGACCTTGTCTGTGACGCTATCAACACCGCTATGCGTGAGCTGTTCCTCCAGATCGTATACGGCAGAACCCAGAGTGCTTTCTCAGATGACGGTCTTGCTGTAGGTGCAGGTCTTGAAGACCTTGGTAAAGGACTCAGATCTCAGGTAGGTACAATGTACGCTACAAAGGCTAAGGGTGTTCGTTACCTTGAAATGGCAGAAGGCTATGTAACAGGTATCGCTCTCGATGAAAATGACGAGGTTATCGGCTATCAGTTCGTAAGTCTCGGCAAAATGACCGACTTCATCAAAAACGGTGACTCTCCCAACGAGGCTTGGGAAAAGGCTAAGGGTCAGTACGGACGTGTAGCTGACGCTGCTAAGATCATCGATCCGAGAAAGGAGTAATAAAATGGCTCTGTTTGAATCATATGAAAGAAGAATTGACCAGATCAATGCCGTATTGAATCAGTACGGTATCGCTTCCATAGAGGAAGCTGAGAAAATCACAAAAGATGCAGGTCTTGATGTATATGCTCAGGTAAAGAAAATTCAGCCTATCTGCTTTGAAAATGCCTGTTGGGCTTACACAGTAGGTGCGGCTATCGCTATAAAGAAGGGCTGCCGCCGTGCTGCTGATGCTGCTGCCGCTATAGGCGAGGGACTTCAGGCTTTCTGTATTCCGGGTTCTGTTGCTGACCACAGAAAAGTTGGTCTCGGTCACGGCAACCTCGGCAAAATGCTCCTTGAAGAAGAAACCGAATGTTTCTGCTTCCTCGCAGGACACGAATCATTCGCTGCTGCTGAAGGTGCTATCGGTATAGCTGAAAAAGCTAACAAAGTACGTCAGAAACCCCTCAGAGTTATCCTTAACGGTCTCGGCAAGGATGCTGCTCAGATAATCTCCCGTATAAACGGCTTTACATTCGTTGAGACAAAGTACGACTACAAGACAGCTACTCTTAACGTAGTATATGAAAAACCCTATTCAACAGGTCTCAGAGCTACAGTTAAGTGCTATGGTGCTGACGACGTTCAGGAAGGTGTTGCTATCATGCATCACGAACACGTTGGTGTATCCATCACAGGTAACTCAACCAACCCCACACGTTTCCAGCATCCTGTTGCAGGTACATATAAGAAGGAATGTGTTGAACAGGGTAAGAAATACTTCTCCGTTGCATCAGGCGGCGGTACAGGCCGTACACTTCACCCCGATAACATGGCTGCAGGCCCTGCTTCCTATGGTATGACTGATACAATGGGTCGTATGCACTCTGACGCTCAGTTCGCAGGCTCAAGCTCAGTTCCTGCTCACGTTGAAATGATGGGTCTTATCGGCATGGGCAACAATCCTATGGTTGGTGCTACTGTTGCTGTTGCTGTAAGCGTTGAAGAAGCTGCTAAAGAAGGCAAATTCTGATTCAATCAGCAATGTGCAATTGATTGTTAAAATTTCATAAGCTGAATAAAAAAACGGCTGTTGTACTGATAAAAAGGTACAACAGCCGTTTTTTCATACTGATAAATTCATTATTGCCTGCAAACAGATTCTTGCGTGTTTTTCAAAATTCTCTGTACTTATGCTTTCATCTGCATCATGGATATGTGTTTCATCTCCTGCAAATGCAGGCCCGAAAGCAACTCCTGTATTTTTAAGTGTTCGTGCATATGTCCCTCCGCCTGTTGAATAAAGTTCGGGCTTTTCACCTGCTGCAGCTTCATATGCTTCAGATAAAAGTTTTACTATCTTTGAATTTTTATCTGCTAAAAGAGGGAGTTCATGATTCATTATTTTTGTTTCAAGACCGTCTTTTTCCGCACGTTCTTTGATTTTCTCGAATATCCTGCTGCTGTCCACGGTTACGGGATAACGTATGTCAATCAGACATCTGCAGCACTTTTCGTTTATATCTACCCTTCCGACATTTACGGTGAGTGCTCCGCTTTCTTCATCAGAACAGTTTATACCAAGGGAAAGTCCATTTGTTTCAAGTCCGATTGCATCATCAATAAAGCTGCAGAGGCTTCCGAGTACACTTTCACCAAAATTTGCGGCAAGTATTTTTATAAGATGTGTCGCCATATTAAGACCGAGTTCTGGGGTCGATGCATGGGCAGCCTTACCCTTTGCCCGTATAACAAGACCGTCAACCGTATATATAAAATCATATTCTCCAGGTCTCGCATCAGCATAACGACGCAATCTGGTATCTTCGCTTTCCGTACAGTCTACAAGTGCATACGCTTTTGCCGGAACAGCATTAACTGCATTACCCGACTGAAATTCTGTAAGTATTGTTCCGTCATGCCTCGGTGCTGATACTTCCAGCTGCATTATACCTTTTTCACTATAACATATACCGTATTCAGAATCGGGTGTAAATGCCATAGACGGCATTTCCTCAACTGCAAAATACCCTTCCATATCAGTCATTCCTATTTCTTCCGATGCTCCCAATATAAGCCTTATACGACGTTTTGGGATTATATTATTATCTTTGAGTGCTTTCAGACAATAAAGTGCGACTACAGCAGGGCCTTTATCATCCACTACTCCTCTGCCGTAAAG
>Ga0326511_10004655_pt1 | contig 10881 bp, 12 predicted proteins | sample 0_2496_0518_D_FD_203701 | JGI IMG/M metagenome (GOLD analysis project Ga0326511, IMG submission 203701) | Bovine rumen microbial communities from UC Davis, California, United States - 0_2496_0518 | ecosystem: Host-associated > Mammals > Digestive system > Stomach > Rumen | place: USA... | reverse complement strand
TGTGCCTTCTTTCCTGTAATTTGACAAACTTTCGACATTTCTATCTACTTTTTATTTGTTCCTTAATTATAACTTATTCCAAACAGGGTGCAAAGGTAGTCATTTTTAACGAGAAATCTATTACTTGAAATAACAAATAATAAGTAATTAAGTTTTTTTAACCATATCAAACCGTTTCTTTCATGCTATCAGCATCAGATTTCAAAAAATCAAGGAACATTTGCATAGCTTTATTGGTGGCAATAGCCAAGTTTATGTCTCGACCATGATCCTCCTGCACCATTATGGAAACTTGTCTTTCCATTGTACCACATGCCAACCAAATTGTGCCAACAGGAATATCCTTAGATCCGCCACCAGGACCAGCATATCCCGTAGCTGCAATGGCGTAATCAGTATTCAACGCCTTACATGCACCTACAACCATCTGGTTAGCCACTTCCTCGCAGACAGCAGATTTCTCTTCCAACACCGTGGCATCAACTCCCAATAGAGAAATTTTAATCTCATCAACATAAGAAATGATGCCACCTTTGAAATATTTAGAGGCTCCAGGAACAGAGATGATGGCCTCAGCAATGCGTCCACCTGTACAACTTTCTGCTGTACTTACAGTTTTTTCCATTTCCCACAGCAGTTGACTAATTTCTCTGCTGATAATCTTGCTTTCAAAATCCATCTTGATATCTGACTATTTTACAATTTTACTATTTCACTATTTAAATGTCACTTTCGAGAATGCGGGTGCATCAATCGGACACGTTACACCATCTTGAAATTTATAGTAACCCACAATACCTATCATAGCCGCATTATCGGTTGTATAACTGAACTTCGGGATGTAGATGGTCCATCCAAAGCGTTTGGCATAGTCATGAAAAGCATTGCGCAGACCATTGTTAGCACTTACGCCACCAGCGACAGCCACATGCTTAATCCCAGTCTGTTTTACAGCCAACTTCAATTTCTTCATCAAGATATCTACAATGGTCCATTCCAAAGATGCGGCTATATCTTCTTTGTGATGTTCTATGAAATCGGGATCTTCCTCTACCCATTTACGAAGGTTGTAGAGGAATGAGGTCTTTAATCCAGAAAAGCTGTAATCCAATCCTGGAATATGGGGTTCCGAGAACTGATAAGCTTTCGGGTTCCCCTGACGAGCTAATTTGTCAATAATAGGCCCCCCGGGATAACCCAATCCCATAACCTTCGAGCATTTATCGATGGCTTCACCGGCAGCATCGTCAATGGTCTGACCCAACACTTCCATATCATTATAAGCCTTAACTAATACAATTTGCGAATTTCCTCCCGATACCAATAGACAGAGGAAAGGCAATGGAGGTTGCGAATGGGCATCTTCTGATTCTTTGATAAAATGTGCCATCACATGACCTTGTAAATGGTTGACATCTATCAAAGGAATTCCCAGTGAACGGGCGAATCCTTTTGCAAAATTAACGCCAACCAACAAAGAACCCATCAGACCAGGTCCTCGGGTGAAAGCCACTGCGGACAGTTGTTCTTTGGTGATACCTGCTCTTTTTATAGCTTCATGTACCACAGGCACAACATTCTGCTGATGCGCTCTCGAAGCAAGTTCCGGTACAACCCCTCCATAGGATTCATGTACAGCCTGTGAAGCTGTGACATTCGACAATAGTACACCGTTCTTTAATACTGCTGCAGAGGTGTCGTCACAACTGGACTCTATACCTAATATATATATATCCTTATCCATTAATACGATAAAATTTCCACACCTGTCTCAGTCATTAATAGAGTGTGTTCCCATTGGGCTGACGGCAATTCATCTTCCGAGATTACTTCCCAACCATAAGGATCGTCTGCGTCGACAAAGACTTTCCAAGTACCCATATTAATCATTGGCTCAATGGTAAACACCATTCCCGGGACTAACAGCATCCCATCACCACGCTGAGAGAAATGACATACTTCCGGCTCCTCATGGAACTTCAGTCCTACTCCATGACCACACAAGTCACGCACAACGCCATAGTGATACTTTTTGGCATGTTTCTCAATAGCACGTCCTATCTCGTTAACACCATGCCAAGGCTTGGCTACTTCCATACCTATTTCCAGACATTCTTTGGTCACCTTAACAAGTTGTTCCTTTTCTGGAGTCGTCTTCCCTATTATATACATACGCGAGGCGTCAGCATAATAACCATCCAGTATCGTTGTGAAATCAACATTGATGATATCACCTTCTTCCAAAATATCATCAGCCTTTGGAATACCATGACACACAACCTCATTTATACTCGTACATACACTCATAGGAAATCCCTCATAGTTCAAACAGGCAGGTATAGCTCCATGCTGTTCGCAATATTCGCGACAGATATGGTCAATTTCCAAAGTCGACATCCCGGCATGTATGGCTTTCCCGACAGCGTCTAACACCCCTGTGTTCACCACGCCTGCCCTGCGAATACCTTCTATCTGTTCTGGTGTCTTAACTAAATCACGCGTAGGCACTAATGCACCTTTGTTCTCCAGATACATAATACGTTTATCCAGTTCCGTAGGTTGTTCTCCAGATTTACAATGCCATCTTTTCTTCATGATTATTCTATTTTTCGAGTGCAAAGGTACTGCAAAAAAATGGGACTGCCAAACGACAGTCCTATTTTCTTTAGTTTGAGACGGAACATCAACCGATCAATTGTTGACACTTCCTCCCACAATATCAAGCAGTTCACTGGTAATGGCCTGCTGACGACTCTTGTTGTACTGCAGGTTCAACTGACGTAACAGTTCGTCAGCATTATCGGTAGCAGTCTGCATAGCCACCATACGGGCAGCATGTTCAGAAGCCACGCTATCCAAAAGCGCCGTGTAGAGCATCAGATGAGCCAATTTAGGCATCAACTGTGACAAGACGGTATTCATGTCCGGCTCTACTATGAAGTTGTCATTTAGGGGAGCGACCTCACCTTCCTTAACAACCTTTTTCCGACGGTTCTTTTTCAGATAGTCCTGCGCTTTCTTGGTAACAACATTACTAGTGAGATCACGTTCATGGTCACGTTCCAATTCACTTTCCAAGTCAATGGGCAGGAATTGCTTCTTCGTCAGAATCTGAGAACCTGCAGACTTGAAATGATGATAGATGAGTTCCACGCGATCCACCTCACCATTCTCAAACTTAGTAGCAAGTTCCATGACGATGTCAATACACTCACGCACATTAGGATGATCTATCAAGGCAGCATAATCTCCCTTTACATCATAGCCCAGTTTGCGTGCTTTTTCAGCCACTTTGCGTCCTATGGGATAAATCTCCACACTACCCTCTCCCAATTCTTGGGTGTAGGCCTCATAAGCGCGCTGCATAAGTTTGATGACATTCGCATTGAAACCACCACAAAGCGATGAATTGCTGCTGAATACCACTATGGCCACACGATGCACAGGACGCTCCTGATCAAAGACGGTCTGTGCTTCAGCCTCTGCAGCAAGGAACGACTTGAGAATATGCTCAAGCAACGACTCGTAAGGCAGCATGTTCTGAATAGCCACCTGCGCATGATGTAGCTTCGACGAAGCCACCATCTTCATGGCAGAAGTAATCTTTCGCGTGCTGTTGACCGAGGCGATGCGGCCTTTAATTTCTTTCAGGCTTGGCATAGGCTATCAAGCTTTATAGGTTCCTGCAATATCGGCCATAGTGGCCTCAATCTTCTTCGTCACATCGTCGTCAATCTTACCGCTAGCCAAGGTTTCTATTACCTCAGGAGCCGAAGAACGTAATTTGTCCAAGAACTGGTTCTGACATTCACGGACTTTATCGATAGGAACGTCACGCATCAGTCCATGCACACCACAGTAAAGAATAGCAATCTGCTCACCTACGGGCATTGGACTATACTGAGGCTGAATCAGCAACTGATTGTTCTTACGTCCACGGTCCAGTGTCATAGCCGTCACAGCATCCATATCGCTCGAGAACTTCGAGAAAGCCTCCAACTCACGATACTGAGCCTGGTCAATTTTCAATGTACCAGCAACTTTCTTCATGGACTTGATTTGTGCCGAGCCACCCACACGAGACACCGAGATACCTACGTTGATGGCAGGACGGAAGCCACGATTGAAAAGATCGGACTCCAAGAAAATCTGTCCATCTGTGATAGAAATCACATTGGTGGGGATGTAAGCTGACACGTCACCGGCCTGCGTCTCGATGATAGGCAAAGCGGTCAATGAGCCTCCACCCTTCACATGACCTTTCATACATTCGGGCAGGTCGTTCATCTGCTCAGCAACCTCCTGTTGCTCGTTCATCTTGGCAGCACGCTCCAATAGACGAGAGTGCAGATAGAACACATCACCAGGATAAGCCTCACGTCCAGAAGGACGACGCAGAATCAGCGACACCTCACGATAGGCTACAGCCTGCTTCGACAGGTCGTCGTAAACAACAAGAGCGGGCAGTCCACGATCGCGGAAATACTCACCGATGGCAGCACCTGCAAACGGAGCATAGTACTGCATGGCAGCTGGATCAGCAGCAGTAGCGGCCACCACAATGGTGTACGGCATAGCGCCGTGCTCCTTCAGAGTCTGAACGAGCGTAGCTACTGTACTGGCCTTCTGACCAATGGCTACATAGATACAATATACAGGTTTACCTGCCTCGTAAAAACTCTTCTGGTTGATGATAGTATCAACAGCAATAGCGGTCTTACCAGTCTGGCGGTCACCGATGATTAACTCGCGCTGGCCGCGTCCTATGGGAATCATTGAGTCGATAGCCTTCAGACCCGTCTGCAACGGTTCCTTTACTGGTTGACGATAAATCACGCCAGGTGCTTTTCGGTCCAATGGCATTTCAAAAGCATCCTTGAGGTCGATGTCGCCCTTTCCGTCAACAGCCTGTCCCAACGGATTGATAACACGGCCCAGCATGTTGTCGTTGACACGAATGGAAGCAATACGCTTTGTGCGCTTTACCACCATACCCTCCTTGATGCCCGATGTAGTACCCAGAAGCACACAACCCACGTTGTCTTCCTCCAAGTTCATCACGATAGCCATCGTACCATTCTCGAATTCGAGCAGTTCGTTAGCCTCGGCATTGCGGAGTCCATAGATACGAGCCACACCATCACTGACGGTGAGCACGGTACCTACCTCATCGAACTGTTCGGCATTCTGAATGCCTTTCAACTGTTCGAGCAGCACCTGGGATACTTCGCTTGGTTTAATCTTATCTGACATTGTTTTTTATTTTTCGTTATTACGTTATTACGAACTTGCGCTATAACGTCATTTCTTTAGTGTATTAAGAATGTTGTTGAGTTTTGACTTGACACTGGCATCCATGCGATACGTGTCATATTCGAGAATAAATCCTCCGATAATATCGGGATTAACCTCTGTCTCAAACTCCACAGTACCCTGAGTCTTGCTCTCCACCATTTGGCGCATTTTCTGCTCTGTCTGGGCAGATACACGGGCAGCAGTGGTGAGTTTACCACGGATGACGTTCTTCTGCTTACGGTAAAGCGTGACGTACGAGTTGGCCATAAACTGAATCATGTTCTCACGGTCTTCCTTCAGCACTAAGGCGAAGAACGACTGGGTGAGCTGGCTGACCAACTGACCCGAAGCTGTGGTCAGCAGAAGCTGCTTCGCCTCCTTGGAGAGCATGGGATTGTCTATCGTCTGGCGCAATGCGGGCACGTCGATGTAGCTTTTGGCCAGGGTCTGCATCTCATGATACACCTGGTCGTCAAGCTTTTGGTCGATAGCACTCTTGAGGAGTGCCCTCGCATATCTGACCGATATTACTCCAAAATCCATACGCGTTACTTTAATACTTGTTTATTTAGCAGAAACTTCATCCAGCATACGGTCAATCAAATCCATCTGTGACTTGTCGTCTTTCAGGTTCGTACGAAGAACCTTCTCGGCAATATCAACACTCAGTGCGGCAACCTGTGCGCGGATGTCTGCAATGGCGGCCTTTTTTTCCTGCTCTATGGCAGTCTTGGCCTCTTCCATCAGTCGGGCACCCTCAGCACGAGCTTTCTCCTGAGCTTTTTCTACAATGGCGTCGCGTGTATGAGCAGCTTCTTTAAGAATCTGAGCCTGTTTCTCGCGAGCCTCCTGCAGGATGGATTCACCTTCCTTCTCTATATTGGCTAAGCGCTCCTGGGCCTCATGGGCCTTGCGAAGACTTTCGTCTATGTATTTGTTTCGTTCATCCACCATATTGATGATGGCTGGGAAACCATACTTAGCAAGCACCCAAAAGACCACCAAAAACGCCAACAGCATCCAGAAAAGAAGTCCTGGATCGGGTGTGAGAATTGATGGTAATTGAGTGAAATCCATGTGCTGATATATATTAAATCAAGAATGCGCAAGCAGCAATAGCAAACAGGGCACAACCCTCTACGAAGGCTGATGTCAGAATCATCTGGGTGAAGATCTGTCCGGAAGCTTCCGGCTGACGGGCAATAGCGTCAACGGCGCTGCCACCAATCTTACCAATACCCAAACCTGCACCAATAACAGCAATACCAGCTCCAATACCGCAGCCCAGCTGTGCCAGACCTTCAGCGGCCAATAACAGTGATGTAATCATAACTTTTAATTTTTTAAATTGTTAATATTAATGTTTTAGTTTATTTATTATTTCCGATAGTTTAGTGACCATGTTCCTTGTGTGCCAGTCCGATAAACACGGCACTGAGCATAGTGAACACATAAGCCTGCACGAAAGCCACCAGCAACTCAAGAGTATTCATGAAGAGCAGCATGATAGCACTAAACAAGTGCAGTCCGGTTCCCATAGCAGGTCCCAGCGTCCAACCCAAGAAGATGACACACGTGAAGGCCAATATCATAGCGTGTCCCGCCATCATATTGGCAAAGAGACGAATCATCAGCGCAAAGGGCTTGGTGAACACTCCGAATAACTCTATAGCCGGCATGATGGGAATGGGTGCTTTCAGGAATACGGGCACATCAGGCCAGAAAATATCCTTCCAGTATTCACGGTTGCCAAACAGGTTGACAGCCAGGAACGTACACACAGCCAGGAAAAACGTGATGTTGATGTTACCCGTCACGTTAGAGCCGCCAGGGAAGATAGGCAGCAGTCCTAACAGGTTGGTAAAGAAGATGAAGAAGAAGACCGTCAGGAGATAGGGAGCATACTTCTTGTAATGCTTTTCGCCAATGGATGACTTGATGACATCATCGTTAATCATCATCACCAGCATCTCCATAGCCCCAACAAATCCACCAGGAGCTTTGTCGGTCTTATCATGTTTCTTGTACCAACGGGCACAACAGAGGAACACCACCAGAAGCACGGCCACGACAATCCATATCTGCAGGACGTTACGTGTGATGCTCAGATCCAGAGGGCGCACAGCCGCACCATCAACACGCTCATAAATCTTACCGTGAGCCTCTTCATTGAAGAAGAAGCCGTCGGGCAACGTATGGGCGGTGCAGAAGAACCACTCACCAGTCTGACTACTCCGTATGATAATAGGCAAGTCAAAACCGATGTGCTTGTCTCCAATGGTGGTGATATGCCACTCATAAGCATCAGCCAAGTGCTCCAGCACAAGTTCGGGAATGTTCAGCGCCTCACCATCCTCTTTCTGCTCATTGGCCATGAGCGGAAGAGGTAGCAATGCCAACATCAGCAAGAGACATATTGACTTTAATTGTTTCATTATAAATAACTGGTTTTTAAACCTTTATAAACGTTTAGACATTCTCGAAAAGAAGATAGAGTGATGTATGAGAGAGACGAAGTAAAACACGAAGAACACAATGAGGAACACCATGATGTTCTCTTTTCCCACAACCAGATACCACACAGACATAACCAGCAGGGCTCCCAGAAAACGGAAGCCGGAGACACCTGTGAAGAACGAGGGTAACATATTCCGATGCTTCAGTGCTACCCAACGCCATACCAATACTGTGGTAATCTCAAACACCAGAAAGAACAGTGTACCTACTATCTGAGCAGCCAACAGATCATATCCCCCAAGCTGCATGGCAAAATAGCAGCCCAGATTGATGGACGTGACAAGAAAGAGGCTCATCACTATAAAGTTGATGCACTGCTTTGTGATATTCATTCGCGCGTTCCTATTTATATATTACTTCAGTTCCACACACACACTCACAACGTTTTTCTGTACTTCTACGAAGCCACCGATGATGCTGAGTTCCTTCTTCTCGCCACTCGGCAAGTCATAGACAACCTTACCCTTTTCGAGCGATGAAATGATTGGCGCATGATTAACCAGTATCTGGAACTGGCCTAAGGTTCCTGGAACAAGAACACTCTTCACCTCGCCTTCAAACTCTATCCTTTCGGGAGAAACTATCTTCAGCTTTAGCATAATTGTCAATTATCGTTTATCAATTATCAATTAGCCATTAGCAGCCTCCAACAGTTTCTTAGCCTTTTCCTTGGCATCTTCGATAGTACCCACGTTGAGGAATGCCTGCTCGGGCAGGTCATCTACCTCTCCGTTCAGAATGGCATTGAAACCCTTGATAGTCTCTTCGATAGGCACCATCACACCGGGCAGACCCGTAAACTGGGAAGCCACGGCGAAAGGCTGGCTGAGGAAACGCTGTACACGACGGGCACGGTTTACCGTCAACTTATCCTCATCCGAGAGCTCATCCATACCCAGAATGGCGATGATATCCTGCAATTCCTTATAGCGCTGCAGAATCTCCTTCACACGTTGTGCACAGTCATAGTGAGCCTTTCCTACTACTAGCGGGTCTAGAATACGAGAGGTACTTCCCAGCGGGTCTACTGCGGGATAAATACCCAACTCGGCAATCTTACGATCCAACACTGTGGTAGCATCCAAGTGAGTAAAGGTGGTAGCAGGTGCTGGGTCCGTCAAGTCGTCGGCAGGCACATAGACAGCCTGCACAGAGGTGATAGATCCCGACTTGGTAGAAGTAATACGCTCCTGCATGGTACCCATCTCCGAAGCCAATGTCGGCTGATAACCTACGGCAGAAGGCATACGGCCCAACAGGGCAGACACCTCAGAACCAGCCTGGGTGAAACGGAAGATGTTATCGATAAAGAACAGGATATCAGCAGCACCGCCATCTTTACCACCGGCATCACGGAAACCCTCTGCCACAGTCAGTCCAGACAATGCTACAGAGGCACGTGCACCGGGAGGTTCGTTCATCTGTCCATAAACCAGAGTAGCCTGGCTCTTCTTCAGTTCTTCAGGATCAACAAGACTCAAATCCCATTTTCCCTGATCCATTGCCTCACGGAACTTATCACCATAGCGGATAACGCCAGACTCAATCATCTCTCGAATCAGGTCATTACCCTCACGGGTACGCTCACCAACGCCAGCGAATACCGAAAATCCGTTATGACCTTTGGCAATGTTATTGATGAGCTCCATGATGAGCACGGTCTTACCCACACCGGCACCACCGAACAGTCCAATCTTACCACCTTTCAGATAAGGCTCCAGCAGGTCAATCACCTTAATACCAGTAGCCAGCACCTCTTTCGTGGTCGACAGTTCCTCGAACTTTGGAGCTTCACGGTGAATGGGGTAAGCCCCCTCCATGTTAAGCTGTTTCATACCGTCAATAGGCTGACCGATAACGTTCAGCATACGACCCTTAATCTGTTCGCCTGAGGGCATAACGATTGGCGTGCCCAGGGGCGTTGCTTCCAATCCGCGCTGCAAACCGTCGGTATTATCCATAGCCACACAGCGCACAGTATCCTCACCGATGTGCTGCTGCACCTCGATGATGAGTTGTTCGCCGTTGCCACGTTCAACCCTCAGGGCCTCGTGAATTTTAGGGAGCACCTTTTCCGCATCCTGTCCCTTGGTGTCAAAGTATACATCGATAACAGGACCGATGATCTGGGAAATGCGTCCTACAATTTGTGACATAAGCAGTTAAATATTTAAAGTGTTATTGTTTTAGTAACAGCCTTGCAAAGATAGGAAAATTATTTCAAATAAAAAAGAACATTTCCGATTTTTTTCAGAAAATGTCCTTATTTAGCAATATTTGAGGAAGAACAGAATGCTTTTTCTGCTTTAACAAGCCTTTAAAAGCCCAACATATTCACCTCAACCCATAGGATGACATATCCCAACAGCCAACCCAACAGCACCTTGGGAGTGACGTGTTTCACGTACCAGGCCATTGACACATGCTCGGCACGCATCAAAGCCAGTCCGCTGATACTACCTATCGACAACAGCGTTCCTCCCACTGCTGTGGTGTAGGCAATGATTTTCCAGTAAGCCCCGTTTGTAGCCACATCCCCTACCCCTACGGTATAAAGCGAGATATTCGAGATAGCAATGGTAAAGCTGTCAACGACAGAACTCAGGAAACCGGCACCGATACCCATCATCCAGATGTCGTGGATATACGTGTCAAACCACGCTGCCACATCATTCCAGACACCGGTTTCTGTCACAACGCCCATACCCAGCATGATACCCATTACAAACAGCAACTGCTGCAACACACCATATTGCAGGGAAATGGGAATGCGTCGCTGGGTACTTTGGTCAGAGGCTATCAGTTTATGGTTAAAGGCCTCATTCACCACCCACAACACACTCAGCACACAAAGTGCACCGAGGAAGGGAGCCAATTTAGTGATGTTGTGGAACGTAGGAATAAACCACAGTCCCCCAATACCTACAATCAGCATCACTACACGCTGCCATCTGTTCAGTCGCGTGTCATCACCGCGGTAAGGCGACGGATTCCAGGAAGTATCCAGTCTGTCTGGCAATTCTCTGTTAATCAGGATGGTTGGCACAACCCACGCTAAGATAGCTGGGA
>Ga0326511_10004653_pt1 | contig 10883 bp, 9 predicted proteins | sample 0_2496_0518_D_FD_203701 | JGI IMG/M metagenome (GOLD analysis project Ga0326511, IMG submission 203701) | Bovine rumen microbial communities from UC Davis, California, United States - 0_2496_0518 | ecosystem: Host-associated > Mammals > Digestive system > Stomach > Rumen | place: USA: California... | reverse complement strand
CCAAATCAATGGGACGGTCGTGATAGATTCCGTTCCTGCTTTTCTTTGTTCTTCCTAAGAGGCGTTCAATCTTCTGTGTTACCTTCAGGCATTGAAGAGGGGAGAGACTGGTTTCCACAAGACACGCAGCATTCAGAAAAGTGTTTTCGCTATCGAAGCCCCAAGGTTCTGTTTCCATGAACGATGAAACACGCAACACCGAGCCGATGTTCTTATTTATAAGTTCAAGGGCTCGGTTTAGCGTCTCTTCTTTATTGCCCAGATTAGAACCAAGGGCTATATATAGCTTGTGCATTAATCCTGCAAGATTAGCATGGCATCTCCGTAGGTGCCAAAACGATAGCGGTTCTCTGGATCGTTCTCGTTGAACTTCAAGGCTTCTTTATAAGCCATCATTACCAAATCATATCCGCCGTAGGCACAGGTAAGCATTAGCAGTGTACTGTAGGGCAGATAGAAGTTGGCAATCATGGCATCGGCTAAAGTGAAGTCATAGGGAGGGAAGATAAACTTGTTGGTCCATCCGTCAAACTCTTTTAGCTTCCCGTCTGCACTCACAGCAGACTCCAGCACTCTCTGCACAGTAGTTCCCACAGCCACAATCTTACGCCCCTCAGCTTTAGCTGTATTGATGATGTCACAGGCTTCCTGATTCACATGCATCTCCTCGCTATCCATCTTATGTTTAGTCAGGTCTTCTACATCTATCTCACGGAAGTTGCCAAGACCGCAGTGGAGTGTCACAAAGGCAAAGTCAATGCCCTTAATCTCCATCATCTTCATCAGTTGGGGGGAGAAATGAAGTCCAGCTGTAGGAGCAGTAACTGCACCCTCATTCTTGGCAAAGATACATTGGAAGTTTTCCAGGTCTTCGGGTGTTGTAGGACGTTTGATGATGTGTTTGGGAATGGGAGCTTCTCCTAATGCATAAAGGGCACGCTTGAACTCTTCGTGAGGTCCGTCATACAGGAATCGGAGTGTGCGGCCGCGACTGGTGGTGTTGTCTATTACCTCAGCCACCATCGACTCGTCCTGACCAAAATAAAGCTTATTGCCGATACGGATTTTACGGGCAGGGTCTACCAGTACGTCCCATAAGCGCATCTCCTTATTAAGTTCGCGTAGTAGAAAGACTTCAATTCTGGCACCAGTTTTTTCCTTATTGCCATATAGGCGGGCAGGGAATACTTTTGTGTCGTTGAAGACAAAGACATCCTTCTCGTCGAAGAACTCCAGCACATCGCGGAATGTTTTGCGATGTTCGATGTATTTGCTCTTAGCGTGTACCACCATTAGTCGGCAGTCATCGCGGAATGGGGTAGGTTCTTGAGCAATTCTTTCGTCAGTTAGTTTGTACTTGAATTGTGATAGCTTCATGAGATTTTGCGTAATGTATTTCTTTAATCGTTATCTGACTCTGTTTCTTTCTCTATTTCTTGTTCTTCAAGCCAATCGGAGAAGTCCTTCATCTTCATGCAATCCTCTACTCTGATATCTCCAACTTTTGTTCTGCGTAATGCTATCAGATGAGCACCACTTTGTAACGCTTCCCCGATATCTCTGGCCAATGCCCTAATGTATGTTCCTTTGCTGCAAACTACTCTGATTGTCATCTGCATAGCCTCAGAATCAAAATTTTGTAGGTCAATCTCATCAATGATCAGGGTTTTGGCTTTCAGCTGCACTTCCTTTCCCTTGCGGGCTAAGTTGTAGGCGCGGTGCCCGTCAACTTTGCAGGCTGAGAAGGCTGGCGGTATCTGTTCTATTTTTCCTTTGAACTGTTCCAGTACCTCTTGTATTCTCTGTTTTGTGATGTGTACTGTTGGAAAGGTGGCATCAATGCTTGTCTCCAAGTCGAAGGAAGGTGTTGTGGCTCCCAGTTGCAGTGTGGCAACATATTCCTTAACATGGGCCTGCAACTCATCAATTTGCTTGGTGGCTTTCCCTGTGCAAATGGTTACTACCCCTGTTGCCAGAGGGTCTAACGTTCCGGCATGTCCTACCTTAAGTTTCCTAACTCCAATCTTATGACACAAGGCACTACGTACCTTGGCCACGAGATTAAAGCTAGTCCAGTGGAGCGGCTTGTCAAAGTATAATATTTCACCTCTCTGAAAATTCATTTAATCAACCATCACTAATGAATGACCACTCCAAAGTAGTCCCAGTATTATGACACCGACGATAATACGATAGACACCAAATGCCTTGAAGCCATATTTGGTAAGGAAATCCACAAACCATTTCATGGCTAGCAGAGCTACTACAAATGCTACTACACACCCCAAAGCCAGCATAAGCAGGTTATCGGGTGTTGCCCAGCTGGCGTCAGCCTCGTCACCGAAGAACAGCTGCAATACGTCCAGGGCCGTAGCTGCGGCCATCGTAGGAACGGCCAGGAAAAACGAGAACTCAGCGGCGGCGCGGCGTGTAAGCTCTTGGGCCATACCGCCTACTATCGTTGCCATAGAACGTGAAACTCCGGGAATCATGGCTATACATTGGAACAGCCCTATCCCCAAGGCACGCCTTTCAGTAAGGAGTGTCTGCTCGCTGCCTTTGTTGAAAAGACGATCGCAAAAGAGCATGAAAATGCCGCCCAAGACCAACATCAGAGCCACCACCTCTACATTCTCGAGGAAGCGGTCAATAAGACCCGACATCTTGCCAATAAGTCCTATAATGATTGCAGGAACGAAGGCCACCAGTAGTTTCCAGTAGAAATCCCATTTGAACAGGAATGCCTGGAGCCAGGTACTACCGGCAGGAGCAGGTGTATGGTTCAGACGGAAGAAACGGTTCCAGTACAGGCATACCACCGATAGGATAGCACCAAACTGAATGATGATGGTAAAAGCCTTAACGAAAGGTGTACTCTCTACCCCCAACAGGTTCTGCGTGATGATCATGTGGCCGGTAGAAGATACCGGCAAGAACTCAGTGAGTCCTTCTACTATGGCAATGATAATGGTTTCAAATACTGACATATTTACGCTTCCTTACTTGTTTCAATACCCTTTCTTTCTGCTTTTGACTTGTACATAATGGCTACCATGATGAAGATGAATCCGGCCAGACTGACCAGTGGAGCCACCTTAATGCGGCGAGCACTGAAGATATCGGCATTGAAAACACCCTCGTGGCTTCCTTCGCCAGCCATCAGTATAAATCCAACTATAACTATGGCCATTCCTATGGCCAACAGGATGTAGTTAATCTTTGTAAATGCGAAATTACTCATCTTTATTCTTAATTATAAATTCTCAACTCTCTAATACAGTCTTCTTGATTTCTTGTACAATTGCTGTGTTACAGACACATAGGTACATGCTGTTGTGATAAACAGACCCACAGCCAGCACGCTGCCGGCAACAATAAGCATATTCTGTCGAGTGACATAAAGTAAAACACCCTCGTCGTATTTTGCGGCCCACGTAACCATGCCAAAAAGTATGGCAATAGCCAGAATCGCAGAAATTAATCCTATCCAGAGGCTATTAATCAGGAAAGGTCTGCGAATGTAGCTCCACTTGGCACCCACCAGTTTCATCGTGTGGATGATGAAGCGGTGGTTGTATACTATCAGTTGGACAGTAAGGTAGATGAGGCTTAGCGAAACGAAGATTAATAGTACCGCTATGCCCAACAAAACAAGCGAAACGTATGTAAGGTTGCGGTTCAGGTTCTCCACCAAATCTTTCTGGTAAACGACTTCATCCACTTGCGGTGTATCCTCCAGTTCCTTCTCAATCCATAAAAGGCTGTCGTTGTTGGAATACTCTGCTTTTAGGCTAACCTCCATGGAGATGGGGAAGGGGTTGGCCTCAAGGAACTCAGACGGGTCAATGCCCATACTTTCCACGTGTTCCTTCAGCGCCTGTTCCTTGCTAATATACTCTATGCAGTTTACGTAAGGCTTGGCGTGAAGTTTCTCCTGCAGCTTCTGTGCTTCTTCCGTGAGAACGTCTTCCTGAAGAACCACAGTTACAACCAGATTCTCTTTCACAGACTTGCCCACTACGTTGGCAGTAAGTGTAAGTAAGAGAACCATTCCAAGCAGTATCAGCACCATAGTGGTAATAATGGTATTGATGAATGCCAGTATTCTCCATGTTGTTGTTTTCCTTTTCTTGCTACTCACTTTTTCACTATTCCTTTAAGTGTTGCACTGCTACTCTCGGTTATCATTACACGCACAGTTTCGCCAATATGGTGCTGGCCTCTGTCTATGATAACCACTTTGTTCTGCCCGGATCTGCCAAACAACTGCTCTCTGCTTCGCTTGCTTACGCCTTCTATCAGCACATCGAATTCCTGGCCAATGCAGTGTTTGTTACTCTCGGCTGAAAGTTCGTTCTGTAGGGCAATGAGCTCGTTCAGCCGGCGCACTTTCACATCTTCTGGAATATCATCCGGTAAATGTTTGCTGGCATATGTGCCTGGGCGTTCACTGTACTTAAACATAAAGGCACTGTCGTACTGGCATTCACGCATCAGACTCAAGCTCAACTGGTGATCCTCTTCCGTCTCGCTACAGTATCCTACAAAGATGTCTGTGCTAATGGCGCAGTCGGGAATGGTTCGACGGATGGCTGCTACACGGTCCAAATACCACTCGCGTGTATATTTTCGGTTCATTAGCTTCAGAATCCTGTTGCTTCCGCTTTGCACTGGCAGGTGTATGTGGTGACAGATATTCGGCTCATTGGCAATAACATGCAGCGTTTCGTCACTCATATCCTTCGGATGAGAAGTGGTAAACCTTATTCTCATTTCAGGTACCTCACGGGCAACGCGTCTCAATAATTCGGGAAACCCAATTGTGGATTGTGAATTATGAATTGTGAATTTATATGAGTTCACATTCTGTCCCAGCAGTGTTACTTCCTTGAATCCTCTGTCACGCAAATCACGGCATTCGCGCATAATGCTTTCAACATCCCTGCTTCTTTCCCTTCCTCTTGTATAGGGAACAATGCAGTAGTGGCAGAAGTTGTTGCATCCGCGCATAATAGTAACAAAACCTCCTATGTGCGTGCCGCATATGCGCTGTGGAACAATGTCTTTGTATGTTTCTGTGGTGGACAATTCCACATTAATGGCTTTTTGTCCACACTCCACCTGAGCAATCAGGTCAGGAAGTGACATGTAAGCGTCTGGTCCGACAACTATATCTGCGTGGTATTTTTCGATCAACTCTTCTTTTACGCGTTCAGCCATGCAACCTAGCACACCGATGATAATCTTGTGTCCTTTCTTTTGCAAGCTGTATAGGAATTCAAGTCGACTGATAATCTTCTGCTCGGCATTGTCTCTAACAGAACAAGTGTTCAGGAAAACAGCATCCGCCTCATCCATGTTATCCGTCATCTCGTAGCCAGCCATTACCATAACGCTAGCCACGACTTCACTATCGGCTACATTCATTTGGCAGCCGTATGTTTCAATCAGTAATTTCTTCATTTAATACCGAAAACGCGTTATCGCGCTGCAAAGGTACAACCTTTTTACCATATTTTCCTTTTTTTTCTTTAGAAAAACCTTTCCGAGAACCTTATTTGAGTTAAAAAGTGTAAATTTCGGAATATTTCTGGATTATTTTCTTGGCAGTTTGAGCAAATATCACGACTTTTGCGCTAACATTAGATTTTTTCATAGTTAAGGTTTAGTTTTAGAGGGTAAGGGAGCTGTGAAGTCCCCTTACTTTCTTTTTTACCCGTTTTGAATGCTTCTTTTACCTAAGAATGTAACATTTATACATGCACAGGAGTCACTTTCGAATGCAAAATAATCATAATAATTTTGTTCTTCCCGTACTTAGTTGTATATTTGTCCGGCGTTTTGAAATAAAACAAAAAACCATATAAATAGCAGCTAATGTAAACTGGATAAAATTATGAAACACGTTCAATACAAGACACAAGGCACATGTTCTCAGTTGATAGATGTGACAGCCGACGATAACAATGTCATACAACAGGTTTACTTTCTAGGTGGATGTAATGGTAACTTACAGGGAATCTGCCAGTTGGTAAAAGGAAAGAAAATAGACGAGGTAATAGAACTTTTGGACGGCATCCGATGCGGAACAAAAGGAACGTCTTGTCCAGACCAACTATGTAGGGCATTGGAACAGTTGAAATAACTTTTTTAAGAAATATTATGAAAAAATATCTTTCCTTTTGCGTCTTTGTGCTGACTGCATTGGGTCTAAAGGCAGACAAAGACGTAACGAATTCGTACATCGAAAATCCCGACTTTGAGGCTCGCTTTGCCGGTTGGTTTAACAATGGATTCTACTATGTTACCAACCCTAACTTCGGTCAGAAACATAGCAGAATCTATATGGAGCGATGGGTGGCATCGGGCGGTAAGATTCCTAATGTAGAGATATGTCAGGACTTGTATCTGCCCGCAGGAACCTATCAGTTGTACGCCGGATGCCAGAATATTCAGCAGTCTGGCAAAATAGAATCATGCACAGGTGCAATTCTCTATGCCAACGACGAAAAGGTAACAGTCACAGAGAGTCAGAATTATAGTTTGACTTTTACCGTGCTGCAGGGTGTTACCAAAATCGGCTTCAAGGTAACCTCCACAAATGCCAATTGGGCAGCGATAGACAACGTCAGGCTGAGGCTCATGGATACCAACATCGAGGCAGAACATGCTGAGCTCCAGAAGTTGATTGATAAGGCTACAGAGGTAATCGGGGATGGTGAAGGCGAAGGAGTTGCGGAACTGACTGCTGCAATCAATGGAGCCAAAGAACTGATAGATGCTGGCAGCAACGATAAAATAGACTCCTTGGCAAAAAACTTGAGCGATGCCACGCTGAACTATCGTATTCTGAACGCATCAGGCGGGTCACCTAAAATAACAACCAACAAGTTTGTCGCTGCAGGAACGACCGTTCTGTTGGGACGTATGACAGCAAGTGCTACCGGAGTATTGGAAAGAGGCTTTTGCTGGAGCACACATCCCGAACCTACAATCTTCGACAATCGCTCTACGCGCAGTTTCTCGGCCAATGGCGAAATATACCGAATGGAGAAGCTGAAGCCGGGAACCATGTATTATGTTCGGCCCTATGTGCTGACCAACAAGTATGTTTTGGCATACGGCGATATAATAAAGGCCCCCACACTGCCTAAGGGAACGGTGACGGCCGACTATGACAATGGGGGCAGTACAGAGGAGAACTATCGTATTGCTTCTGCCGTTGAGGAAATTAAGTGGCTGTATAATAATCTGTCGTATGTGAGGGGAATAAACCTTAGCGTTCACTACAGCGCAGGCACACCTACAGCCGACTGCTCTTATGGCGGCTGGATGCGTGTGGGTGCCAACGAATCATACCAGCAGACAGGAACCATTCTGCACGAAACCAATCATGGTGTGGGTGTCGGGACAAGCGATATCTGGTGGAACGGCAACTACCGGCAGGACGGTGACCGGGGAAAATGGCTGGGCCCGCGAGCTACACAGATGATACGTTTCCTAAACAAGGATAATACCGCATACATGACAGGAGACAACACACACATGTGGCCTGTCTCTTCGTACAGTGGTCCTAATTACGGAATAAACGGATCGTGGGAAGATAGCTATAACCCGGAAAATACCTTGTTATATTATGGGAATGTACTCATCACTCATGCAATGCATCAGGACGGACTGATATGCTCTTCCTCGGTCGGATTTGCTTCGCCAGCTTATACCTTCGAGCAGGATGAAGAGACTAAATACTACATCAAGACAACAGATGACCTGGGCAACGAGACCTCGTTGCTGACCGTAACCGAGAGTGGGGCTCTGATACAGAAGGAGGTTCGGGCAGCAGAGGCGCTGGAGAACGACAGCTTTGCCTGGAATGTTATCTATTTCCCAAAGACTGCTTACTATGCGCTACGCAATGTAGCCACAGGCAAATTACTGTCTTATTCAACCCAGTATAAGACGATTGCGCGTACTTCACCCACAGCTTCAGAGCAAGTGCAATTGCTCCCTTCGAGAACAAACTTCAGAAAGGGGAAACTCACAACTCCTTCATATTGGATAACTATCAAGAAAATAGCGCTGAGGGTTGCCAGCAAAACGATTGTAAATGGCACGAGTTTTGATGCTTCCGACAAAAATACCAAACAACATTGGCTCCTGCTGACAGCAGATAAGTTTGCTGAATTCGATGAATACTGTGTAGAGAAAGGAATAGGCATTGAGGATGTGAAAAGTGATGAAAGTCTCACCCCAAACTCCTCTCTGAGGGAGGGCGAGGCCATCTATGACCTTTCTGGAAGAAGAATCAATTCTCAGTTCTCAATTCTCAATTCTCAATTTAAGAAGGGAATTTACATTCAGAATGGGAAGAAGATTCTGTTTTAATTCATAATTATCAATTCTCAGTTCTCACATTTCAATTAATTTTTGTAATTTTGCAGCCTGAAATTATTAACAAGGTATGGAACAAGCATTATTCATCTATAACACGCTGAGCAGACAGAAGGAACTCTTCCGTCCGCTTACCCCCGGCAGGGTGGGAATGTATGTGTGCGGCCCTACTGTTTACGGCGATGCACACTTGGGTCATGCCCGTCCGGCCATCACCTTCGATATTCTTTTCCGTTACTTACAGCACATAGGCTACAAGGTGCGTTACGTGCGCAACATAACGGACGTAGGCCATCTGGAGCATGATGCCGACGAGGGCGAGGACAAGATTGCCAAGAAGGCCCGCCTGGAGCAGTTGGAACCCATGGAAGTGGCTCAGTACTATACCAACCGCTTCCACGACGCCATGGCTGCATTGAACTGTCTGCCTCCCAGCATCGAGCCCCATGCCACAGGCCATATTATGGAGCAACAGGAACTGGTGGACCAGATTCTGAAGAACGGTTATGCCTACGAGAGTAACGGCAGCGTGTACTTCGATGTAGAGAAATATAATAAGGACCATAAATACGGAATTCTCTCGGGTCGTGATCTGGAGAACATCAAGGATGCAAGCCGAGAGCTGGCCGGTGTAGGCGAAAAGAAGAACCAGGCCGACTTTGCCTTGTGGAAAGCAGCTCAGCCCGAGCACATCATGCGTTGGAAGAGCCAGTGGAGCGACGGATTCCCCGGCTGGCACTGCGAATGTACGGCTATGGGACGCAAGTATCTGGGCAACCACTTCGATATCCACGGTGGCGGCATGGACCTTATCTTCCCCCATCACGAGTGCGAGATAGCTCAGGCTGTGGCCAGTCAGGGAGACCAGATGGTTCACTACTGGATGCACAACAATATGATTACCATCGACGGAAAGAAGATGGGCAAGTCATACAACAACTTCATCACCCTGCCTCAGTTCTTCGATGGCAGCCATCCCCTTTTGCAGCAGGCTTACAGCCCCATGACCATCCGTTTCTTCATCTTGCAGGCTCACTATCGCAGCACAGTGGACTTTGGCAACGAGGCCCTTCAGGCTTCCGAGAAAGGCTTTACCCGACTGATGGAAGGTTACAAGAACCTGACGCGTCTGCAGGAAGGACAGAAGGTAAAGGGAATGCCCTGGATCGAGCAGCAATATGTTGATGAGTTGCGCGAGAAGCTCTACGAGGCAATGAACGACGACCTGAACACACCTATCGTTATCAGCAACCTGTTCGACGCCTGCCGTGTTGTCAATACCCTAATCGACAAGAAGGCCAGCATCAAGCCCGAGGTAGCAGAAGCACTGTTGCAGCTGTTCCGCACCTTTACCTTCGATATCTTAGGTCTGAAGGAAGATACCGGCAATAGCAACAAGGCTCGTGAGGATGCCTTCGGTGCCGTAGTAAACATGTTGCTGGAGCAGCGTCAACAGGCTAAGGCAGAGAAGAACTGGGCCCTCAGCGACAAGATACGCGACGACCTGGCAGCCTTAGGGTTCGAGGTTAAGGATACCAAGGACGGCTTCAGTTGGAGCCTGAATGTGTAATCATAGCAACGCACTGTAAATTTTCCCGCAAAGGCGAGATTTGGTATCAAGGACAGAAATTGCTACTATTAAGGGGTACCAAAATTTCCACGTGTGGAAAAATATATTTCTCTAACTAGGCTAACAAATATTATCCTTAATATGCTTTATAAGGTATACAACAAATAAGAGAGGCATGATTCCACACCTCTCTTATTTATCATAACGTCAATCGTTCCGATTTTTGTTTACTTTCCTTCGTTGGCTATTTGCTCGTCAACAGCCTTGATCTTCTGAGCTAGGAGGGAGAGCTCGTCACGGAGTTTCTCGACTTTCTTCTTCATGCTGTCAACTAACGAGTTGCCCTTCTTGCTATTACTGGAGAGGAAGCCCAGGTTGTTCTCGTAGGTGTTCAGTTCGTCGCGCATACGTTCGTAAGCACGCATCATACGCTGTCGCTCGTTGCTGAGGCTGCCGCCTTCCTTCTCGAGCTTCTGAGCCAGATTGTTGCGGAAGTTGTTCAGATGACGCTTAGCCTGCGAAGCATTCAGGGCTCCGTAAATCTTGTCGCAAACTTCGCGGTAGTCCTTGTAGAGCTTATCCTTATCGCGGAAAGGCACATGTCCCACCTCATTCCACTTCTTCTGCAGCTCCTTAACCTGCTGCATGATTTCGTCTCCTCCCTTTTCGGCAAGCTCCTTCAACTGTTCGATGATGCTTAGCTTCTGTTCCTTATTGGCATTCTGTTCATCGCGAACTCCTGCTGTTGCCTGCTGGCGGGCTTCGAAGAAGTGATCGCAAGCACCTACGAAGCGTTTCCAGAGTTCTTCGGAATATTTGTGAGGCACATTGCCAATCTCCTTCCACTGCTTCTGCAGGTTGACAAGGATGTCTCCTGTGCTGCGCCACTCTGTGCTGTCCTTCAGGGATTCGGCCTTCTCCA
>Ga0326511_10004652_pt1 | contig 10885 bp, 12 predicted proteins | sample 0_2496_0518_D_FD_203701 | JGI IMG/M metagenome (GOLD analysis project Ga0326511, IMG submission 203701) | Bovine rumen microbial communities from UC Davis, California, United States - 0_2496_0518 | ecosystem: Host-associated > Mammals > Digestive system > Stomach > Rumen | place: USA... | reverse complement strand
AATTTCATCGACGTCACTTAAATGGCGATTCAACTCACTCAGCGCATAGCCCGCCGTGCCGCTCTGATAGGTCTCCGTGGCGTCATAGCTGACCCCGCCGGCGTCCGTCGTGCCCGGGTCTCCCTTGTCTCCCTTTGGCCCCTGCGGACCGGTCGCGCCGGTGTCTCCCTTCGGTCCCTGCGGACCGGTCGCGCCCGTTTCGCCGGTTGCACCCGTGTCGCCCTTGTCACCTTTCGGGCCCTGGGTGCCCTGGGGGCCCGTTTCGCCCTGCGGACCGGTTGCACCGGTGTCTCCCTTCGGCCCCTGCGGGCCTGCAGGCCCGGTCGCGCCGGTCGCCCCGCGAGGAATTCCGAAATTCAGTGTTACGGCTCCGGTCTCCGGATCAACCGTCTTCTCCACACTGGCTGCGGATCCTGCCGCCAGCGTCTCGGCCTCGACGTCCATGTCCTGGATCGCCTCCGCCGCTGCCTCGGCTCTCCCGACACCGGAATTCAGCGCGGCAATCAGGCTGTCGGCCTGCGTCTGCTGATCTGTGTCGAGTTCGATGTCCGTCCGCTCTGCCCGCTCGTCCACCGGAATTGTGATGTCATATCGCGTCTGGACGTCTCCGCCGCTCCCCGGAATCACGACGTATACCAGCACGTTCCGCCCGTCCTGCAGGAACTTGTCCGGAATCTCCACGCCGTCCGCTGCGGTGCCGATCATCGTCAGCGTCGCCGTGTCCCCGACGTTGCAGAAGTCCGCCTCGTAATACTCCGGCACGTTCTCGCCCGTCAGAACGAGGATCTGTTTGACGTCATACTGGTAGTTGATCGGATCAAGCACGATGTGCCGCTCTTCGCCGATCTGGGCATAAACTTTGTTGTAGATCAACTGATATCACTCTCCTTCATTCATGCTATCAGGTACGTCGCGTAAAAATTGATGGTATCGTTAAGCTCTATTGTTCCGTAAAATGATAGGCTGCTGCCGTCCAGACTCAGCCTCTTTTGGTTGATGTCTGTCATCACAATCTGCTGTGCCGGTCTTTTCCCAGCTGCGACTGTTGCGACACTATGCCAGATGTTCGTCGATATCGCCGCGGTTGCCCTCGCCGTGAGTCTGAGCATTGCCACCTTGCCCCAGACAGCATAGTTTGCTGTCTGAATTTGAAAACCTGTTGCCGCCGTCGCAATGTTTGCGATCACGGATGTAGTCGACACGGCAGATTGTCCCGTGCCGCCCTGTCCGATAGTGATTGGGAGGTTCCCTGATGACCCGAGACCGAGCGCTTTCCTCCATGCGGAAGGTTGATTCATATCGACGGTTGCGGCTCCGGCGTCCGACATATACAGCCCGAGATAGTTGTTTTGGCCTGTTCCGGAGACGATGTTACGGCCGTAAAGCTGGATGCCTGTCTGGCCGTTTGCTCCGGCCACGGCACGAATCCAGGCGATCGCCTCGCCGATGGAGTCGAGGATTCTGAACTGCATGGTCCAGTGGTTGGCCGCAGGTCTTGTGCCGAGCGTGATGACGGGATCTTGTATACTGACATTGCTGTTTTTCATGACAAGGCCTCCCGTCATGGTGTCGCCGGTTTTACTCACCTTGCCGCTGTCCTGGGTCGGTATTCCGATCTTTCCCAGCACAATATAGGTTCCGGAGTGCTTCATCACGACGACTCTGGCCCCTGTCTCCGGGACATTCCCTCCGGAAGCAAGCATCTTGTAATACTTGCTCATTGCCGCGTCCTGGCCGTCAAGCCGGATGCGTAGCCCGTTTTCCTGACTGACCGCCGTAACTGTCCCGAGCAAAAATTCTGCGCTATCCAATGCTGTACACCACCTTCTCCAGCTCGTGCGTCATGATGCCGCCCGGGCACAGTTCCATCGTCCATCCTTTTCCCGTATAGATGCCGACATTGTTTTCCGTCTGTAGCGCAATCACATCCCGGATTCCGAAGCCTGCCTGCAGCTGTGTCTTGACCTGGACCTGTTCGATGGTCATCATGCTTTCTGTGACCTTCTGGTTTGCGTAGGCCTGCAGAGCCATCTGAGAAGCGATGTTCTGCAGCTTCTCAACCTTGACGATCCGCCGTCCTCTTCTCATAATGGAAAATGGGCTTTCCGGATTCGTGTTCTCCGCCACGGCCTTCATCGGCTCCGCCTTGTCCGCGTTGGAGCAGATGCAGATGTATACATTCGGCACGTCGTAAACGTCCGTGCTCCGCGCGATCTGCGGCTGGATGCTGATAATTCCGATTTCCTTTTGGTTTCTTGGATCCGGTTTCTTTTCTGTGAAGACGTGCTGGACGTTTTCCGCGACCGGTCTGATCTTTGGCATCAGGATTGCCGCGCCGAGTGCGTCGAACCACACATCGCTGTAGTTGATCTCTTTCAGCAGCGCGTTGACAATCTCGAGGTTCGATGTTCCGACCTCCCAGTCCTCCCGGTCTTCCGTCAGTACGGAATCCGTCTCCGTTCTGGAAACCAGTTCGATTCCCGATTCCACAAGAAGTGATTCAATTACGTCGAGATATGGCGTCCCTGCGCTGTAATACGGCTGTGTCGTTTTCCTGCTGTCCCTCACGCGCCACGTTCTGTCATACGCTTCAATGTCGACGGTTACGAGCTGTCCTTCCGTGTTTGTTTTCACCGTCGGCACAAGAAGCACACCCAGGCTTTTCTCCTCACCGTCTCTGATCAGCACTGGCTTGATCTCGTCATTCATCCAGTCAATTTCGACGTTTCTCCCGTCCGCGTCCTTCCCCTTGGCGAGAAATGTCCCTCTGAGTGACATTTTGATCTGACTGCCGCTGTCCGCCCGCATGGTCGGAACGGAATTGCCGTAAGGATAGATTTCGGCAAACTCCGCTCCGTTTCTCCTGACCCGGAAGCGGACTTCTTCACTGACTGTCATCGAAGTCCTCCCAGTCGATTTCGTGAAGCGTAAATTCATACGCCCTGTAATATGTCTTCTTCGCTGTTTCTCCGTAGCTTTCCATCACGGCGATGCAGCATGTTCCGTCTCTGATCTTTGCCACCACCGGCTCTGCGGCAAGCCTCTCGAAACGTTCGTACAGTTCTGCCTCCCTGCTGAGGATAACGGCTTCGCAGGAGATCGTATGATCCCGGAACCTGCTCCTGGTCAATGTCGGGTAGTCGCGTCCCGCGATCCTGTTCAGGTGCGATTCCTTTGCATACGTGTGTTTCGGTTCTTCGCTTCCTTTGAGCCTGTACCGGAGATTGACCTCTGTCAGGCCGTCTGCGGTCGCGAGATAGATATACTCGACCGTGGTTGTCGCCTCGACCGTTTCACTCCGGCTGTAGTTTCCGTCCGAAAGCCGGTTAATGACGGTGTACTCGTGTGTTCCGATGGATAACCGGTCGACGAATCTCGTGTTCTCGGTGCGACCGATCAGTTTCCCGTCTCGGTAAATGTAGAAATCCGTTTCCGTGTCGCCTGCCTGCCATTCCAGCGTGACGTTGATGTCGGCGTTTTCCTGCAGGCTGATCGCCACTCCCTGCGTGTTTTCGATTGAGACCGTCGTCTCTTCCCAGTCGCTCCACAGGTCCACCGTCCCGACAATCCGAAGTCTGATTGTGTGCACACCGTCCCGGAAGTAATCCGGCACCGCGAATTCTTTTTCCGTTCCGGAATATGGTCCGAAGTTCACTCCGTCGATTTCGAGCTGGAAGCCCTGCTGGTCGTTTGCCTGCCACCGGATGACGGAAAACGGCACATTGGAAGCCGTCAGAGCTGTGATTGTCGGTGCGATGATGCAGACAAACGACGCGCTGCTCTCCGGTCCTGCAATGCTGTCGACGTTGTAGGCCTGCACGCGCCAGTTGATTTCACCTGACTGGAAGGTTCCGCTCTCGACCGTGTATTGCGTGATCGGGTCGGTCGTGTCGATGATGGTGTGCCAGTGCTGCTCGTCCTCGGTCGGGAGCTTCCACTGCAGGATGACTCTGCTTGCCTCGAATCCGTCTGCCGTTGTGAGCGTCCACTGGAACGTGATCTCTTTGGATCCGTCCACCCCGCTGTTGACCGGTGACTTGACCACCGCGTGCACCTGCGCTGCGGTCGTGCTGAAGCTGTATACGCTTGACTGCGAACTCGTTCCGCTTGAATCGGATCCGGAGATGTACCACTCGATCTCGGACGCCACCGGGAATGTATTGGCCGGAATCGTAACGCTGGTCGTGCTTCCGGATGCTTCTACCTCGTTGTAAGCAGATTCACCTTGAACACGCCAGAACAGGCTTGCCGATCCCTGTGGGATGCTTCCTCCGCTCGCGGCGAAATACCATGAGAAAGTGATCTCGTTCCTTGGGTTTGTGTATCCTGATGTCGGGCTGCTCTGCGGCGTGATCTTTGTGGTGGACGTATTGAAGTTCTGCACGGAGGTCGACGAACTGTGATCCCCGCTGTCGATTGCCGTGATGTACCAGTAGACCGTCGCGTTCGTTGGGAACGTGAGTGCCGGGATTGTAACCTGCTGTGTGTTCCCGCTGATGCTGATGGACCTGTATTCTTCTGCCGAGCTCAGGCGCCAGTAAAAGACCGCTGATTTCTGATCGTAGTTCCCGACGGATGTGGCGAGCTTCCACTTGAATGTGATGTCTGTGCCGGAATAAACGTTCGAGCCGGAAGGATAGATGGTCGGTGTGACCTGAGGTGAAACCGTTGTGAAGGTTGCCGGGTTTGTCTCTTTGACCGTATCGTCTTCCGCGGTCACTCTGAGGTACCACTGGATGGTCGAAGATGTAGGGAATGTGTAGCCCGGCACGCTGAGGCTCTGCACGTTCTCGCTTCCTGGTATCTCGTTGTAGCTTGCCCCGCCCTGCACACGCCAGTAGAGTACCGCTGATTTCTGTGCTGCGGACCCCTGAGTATTGGCGAGTCTCCAGGAAAACGTGCTCACATCTCGCGGTTCGACGTTCTGTCCGCTCGGTGCCGATGTCGTCGTGAGTGTGTAGGCAAGGGTTTTGAATGTTTTTGTTGCGCTCGTCGATGCCGTCCCGGTTGCATCCACGCCTCTGAGATACCATTCGATGGTTTTGTCTGCCGGGAATGTGTAACCCTGGACTGCGATGCTTTGCGTGCTGCCACTTGCCTGGATGCTGTTCCATGCTTCCGCATCCTGCACCCTCCAGTATAGTTCCGCTGAGCTCTGCCCGAAGTTGCCGCCGCTGCTTGCAAAGTGCCATGTGAAGCGCTTCTCTGTCCGGTTGTCGACGCTTGTTCCGCTCGGGAAGCTGTCCGGTGTGATCGTGGTCGTGAGTGTCGTAAAGCTGTAGACGTCCGTCTGTGTTACGTTGTTATTTTCGTCCGTGCCTTTGACATACCACTGGATCGTTGACCCTGTCTGAAACGTATTTGCCGGAATCGTGGCGTATTTTGTGTCGCCGGATACCTCCACTTCGTGGTAGCTGGATTCCATGGATTTTTTCCAGTAAAGGACTGCCGACTTCTGTTTCCATGTCTCACCGACGCAGCTGTATGTGCCGTCATGCACGTAATCCCAGGCGAACGTCTGTGCGGCGCTTGGATTGATGCCGTTCCCGGACGGATACTGCGTCATCGTGACTTTTCCGTTGACAATCACGGCGTCGTCATACGTGACTTCGATATACGGAAGCGCTGAGTTGTTTGTCAGCGTATGAAGTTTTACCTTTCCGCTTGTGTTAGTGTATCCGGAATACGGTGGCTCGTTTTGTAGCAGGACATGTGTCGGTGCCCTGAGCATCGTGCTTGTGTATTTTGACAGATTTTCCGCTGTTGCCGTATCCGGCACCAGTTCAAAATCCTGATATTCGTATGGTGAACCGTGTATTGTCGCCGAATTCAGGAAATTTGGTCCTTTCAGGATCGGTTTGTTGCTGTACTCCAGTGTAGCCGGGTTAAAGCTCTCTTCGGAGTACATCATCGTATAATGTGACCTCTGTATGCCTTTAAAGAACGCGAATGTTGCCTTTGCATAGTAAATTCTGTTTTTGAGAAGCGATGATGGGAACGCGTCTACTGTAAAGAACAGTTCGCTGCCGTCCCAGTTTGGGCCGGTTCCATACCACCGGTTCATTTCAATTTCCGTCAGTCCGGAAAGATCTGTGACGCCGACAGGTGTGCCAGAGTCAACATACCCCCATTTCCTGACGTATAGTTTTACGGTTTTCTGTGCCATCTCACGCCATCCTCGCTCTCACCTGCCGGCTCTGGTACCACTGCAGGAGCTCTTCCAGCTCTTCAATCCCGTTGACCGTGATGTTGTAGGTGTTCGTGCTCGCGCCCGCCGCTGCGGCCGGTGCCGCCGCTGCCGCGAAGGTCGGGCCGATGCTGAAGCTCCTCTGAATCTGATCGGTGATCAGGTGCTCGTTGTCCCGGATTCCCTTGGCAAACAGCTGCATCATGTCAGGCGCGTAGGTGTGGAAGTCGCTGAGAGGGCCTTCCTTCGGCTCGGAGAATCCGAGCATGTTCTTGATGCCCTGTCCGATGCTCCGGACCGTTCCCATCAGGCCGCTCATTCTGGACGTGATGCCGCCGACAAAGTTCTGGATCAGATCCGCGCCCCACTGCTTTGCCTGCTCGATCTTCTCGTGGATCGCGTCCTTAATCTTCCCGAGCACGTCCCCGATTGCCTTCACGACGTCGCCGATGCCCTGCAGCAGGCCCTTCGCAAGTTCCACGACCAGCTTCGTCCCGCTCTCCAGCAGCTGCGGCAGGAACTCGAGAATTGCCTTCAGCAGGTTCCCCATGATCGTCGGCACCTTCTCGATCAGCGTCGGCAGTGCCTTGATGAGGCCCTCCGCCACCGCTCCGATGATCTGGAACGCCGCGTCGATGAGCTTCATCAGCGTGTCCGGCTCCGTGAGCTTCTCCACGATGGTCAGCGTCACTTCCACCACCGCCGGAATCAGCTCCGGCAGCGCGTCGATGATGCCGTCAATCAGCGCGAAGAGAATTTCCGTGCCCGCCTCAATGATCTTCGGCAGGTTCTGAATCAGGTGCTTCGCGAGCTCCGTGATGATCGGGATCGCCGTCTCCGCCAGCTTCGGCAGGTTGTCGATCAGCGCCGTTGCCAGCGATTCCACAATTCCCAGTCCGATTTCCATAAATTTCGGCAGCTGCTCCGTCAGGTTCCCGAGCAGGCTGTCAATTCCCTGAGATATAAGACCAAGCCCGGCCTCATTGTTGCCGGTGAACAGCTCCGCGAGGCCGTCCATCGTCGTCTTGATTCCGGGCAAAAATTCTGATGTTAATCCTCTGGACAGTCCCTGGAACGCCGTCTGCATGTCCTGCAGGCTGTCCTGATATGCCGCGGCCGCCTTGACCGCTTCGTCCGACATGACGCCGCCGAGCTCGTGCACCCGGTCGCGCATGGCCTGTGTGTCCTCTGCCGATGTGTTCAGCAGGGCGCCCAGCTCCGTCGCGCCTCTTCCCAGCAGCTGGCCCGCCACATAGGTCCGTTGCGTCCCGTCCTCCATGTTCTGCAGGCCCGCGATGGTCCGCTCAAAGAGTTCCTGCTGATTTAGCGTCGCAAGGTCCTCCTCGGTGATCCCCAGCGTCGCGAATGCCGCGTTTCCGCTCTCCGCCGCGTTGGCCAGCGTCTTCATGCTCGCCTTCATGGTCTCCATGCTGGTTCCCGAGTGCTGCATCACGGCGTCCCATTCCTGATACGCCTCCGCCGTCATGCCCATCTTCTGCGACATCTTGTCGATGTTGTCGCCGTACTGTGCGGTTGCCGACGCGCTCTTGACCACGGCCGTTCCCATCGCCACGGTTGCGCCCGTGACCGCCGTCACCGCCGTGACCGCGCCCTTGGCGGCTCCGCCGAAGGCCGAGGCCCACGTTTTTCCGCCCTTTTCTCCCGCGCTGCCCAGTTCCCCGTCAAGCGCCGACGTGAGGTTGCTCCCCATGTCCTTGGTTGTCGGAACGATCTGTACATACGCTTTTGCGATTTCTGACATCAGATATACCCTCCTCTTCTGAGGATCTCATTTCTCGCGGCCTCGAAGTCTTCGCCGCTGTCGTAGACTACAAAGTCCCGCTCCGGTTCCGTCTGTTTCTGCCCGGTCAGGACCTCATACATTGAAGGCGGCGGGTTCTTCCCGTTCACACCGTCCTCCGTCTGTCTCCACGCGATCACCCGCACCACGTCCAGGATGAGTGCGAGGATCAGCACATTGTCCGGATACTTCTGTCCGGTGATTCTGCGCTTCGATCTGGATTCCGCCGGCAGACCGTCCGCAAGCGCTGCCTGTGTTGCCACCGGCAGCGCTTCCCATTCAAACAGGTGATAGTATTCCGCGAAGTCGCAGATCAGACTGTCCCTGTCCTGCCGGAAGACGGACAGCAGGATTATTTTTTTTTATCAATCAGCTGCCCCAGCAGTTCCTGGATCTGATCGCCCGCTGTCTTGACCCGCACCTTCCCGCTTTCGTCCCGGATGCAGTTATAGAAGTCCTTCTTCTGCTCCGGCGTCAGCAGGATGTCACAGATTCTCGTCAGGCCGATCGGGTTTTTCCTCGTGTCCATCAGTTCCAGCGCGTCGAGGAACTCCATGTCGTCCGCCGCGTTCTCGTCGATGTCCGCCTCAAAGCCGCAGCTCAGTTTCACATGTGTCATGATCTGTTCCTCCGCCCGTCATCAGGATCCGCTCGAGGCGGCCTTGAGGTACTCGTAGTGGTACTTTCCGGCGCTGTCGCTGGTTGCCTTGATCGTGACCGGATACCCCACCGGGTCGGTATCGTTGTACACCACGTCTCCGATTTCGGTGATCACGCCCTTTGGAATGACGGTGCGCTTCAGGGTGCCGCCCTTGAGAATCATGTCGATGACCCAGCACCGTGCCTCATGCGCTTCCGTGCCGGAGGCAATCGCGATGCCTGCCGTGAGGCTCCCGGTCACATTGTCCTCGCCGTAGATCTCCTTGAGCACGTTGATGTTCATCATCTCAATGAACGTCAGCTTCCAGGTCTCGGACTTGTCGTCCTCCGTGACCAGAACGGTATCCCCGCCCCATGCCTTGACCTCTTCGGAGTTGACTTCCTGGCTCTGCGTCACGCCGTCTTCGGAGATGTAGCCCATTCCCGCGAATCCGGCCGGCAGCGCCGTCACGGCGTCCGTCGGCGGCGTCAGCGACGTCGCGCCCACAAAGACCGCTCCGCCGACTTTCGGTTTGCCGGTGGATACATAGGCTTCATTGTTGGTTTCGCCTGCCATATTGGTTTTCCCCCTTTATGCAAAATAAACCAAGTCGATCACGGTCTGGTACCGGTAGCGCTTGGTCCTTGTGTCCGTGAAGTTGTAGGTAGAATTCACTTCACAGCTGATGATGGATTTTTCCCGGTACTGGATCTCTCTCATGAGGTCCAGTACCTGCTCATTGAGTGCCGCCGCGTCCAGCATTGTCGGGCCGTAGCTCTGCACGGCCACGGTTGCGGTCCGCATCTCTGCGCCCCGCTCGCCGCCTCCGGTCCGCTCCAGGACGAAATAACGCTCCGGCTTGTCCTCCGGCTGCTCCATGTAGGCCGGGCAGCCTGTGGCCTCTTCCAGGGTCCTGAGAAGGATCGGTTCGAGCATCATCCGCCCACCGCCTTCAGCAGCGTATTGTTGTCCATATTGTCCTTCATGGCTTCCTCCGTCTCCGTGTAGACCGACGCAATCACGCGGGTCCCGGCCTGATAGACGTCCGTCGCGTATCCTTCGCCGGCTTTCTGCGCCACCTGGTCCGCGACTTCCTTCACCGCGTCGGCGATTTCCTGCGAGTGCAGCAGCTCGCCGACGCCTGCATAGTTGAGCTCTATCCGGTAGTTACTCAATCCGCTGCACCCGCACTTTCATGTTCCAGGACAGCGGGATCAGTGCCTCGATTCCTTTCGTCGGCTTTCCGACGATGCGGAAGCGCTCGCCGAAGAAGTCCACCCGGCATCCGGTTTCCCAGGCGTGCGTGTCTCCCTTCGGGATCGCAAGCGTGTAGTCCGCCTCCCGGCTCACCAGGTCCGTCGCGTCCAGCAGCTCCGACCCGGTTTCCCCTGCCGGTGTGACCAGGACGTTTTTCACCTGTACTGCCGTTTCGTCGTACCGCGGCTTGTTGAAGGCGTCCACGCCGTTTTCCGTCCGCTCCCAGAGCGTCACCGTGATTCCTCTCAGCATCTCAGTCCATCTCCTCGAAGCAGCCTTCCGGCACCAGATCCTCCACCGGGCTCCGGCTTCCGATCGTGTTTCCCTTCTTGAGCATCTGCTTTTCCATTTTCGCGAGGTACAGTTCTCCGGAGGATCCCGTCGTCGGGTAGCTCCACGTCTGGCTGTAGCCGAGCGCTGACTGTGTGCCCTGGTTGGCTCCCACCGGAACGCCGGTGTCTTCTCCGTCGCCCAGCACCCGCAGCACCATCCGGCAGGAGACGATTTTCTTCGCGTCCGCCTGCGCCCCCGGCGCGTACAGATCGATGATCACCGCCGCGTCCTGCAGCAGCTTCTTTGCGAGGTTCAGTTCATCGTTTGAGAGCTTCCGCAGCGTCCGGTTCTGGACGTCGTTTACGGTCGCATAGCTCGCCATCTTGATCACTCCCCGGCGTTTTCCGCCTTGTCTTCCTCAGCCGCCTTTGCCGCTGATTTCTTCCGGCTCTTTCTGGCCGGTTCCGGCTGAACGCCGGTGCCCTCTTCAGGCACCGGCTCCCAGTTTCCGCCGGAAATCTCGCAGGCCGCGTCAATGACCGCGCCCGTTCTGTTGTTCCGGTATTTCATGTCGTCAGGACGTCTGGCCCGCGGTGACGGTATCGACGATGCGGCAGAAAGAGCCCGCGTCGAGGATGCCCCAGCCGATATACGCTTCACTGCGCAGCTCGATCTGGTTCTGACGCTTCAGGTCGCCCTGACCGTCCGGATCGCCGAATTCGATGAT
>Ga0326511_10004651_pt1 | contig 10886 bp, 9 predicted proteins | sample 0_2496_0518_D_FD_203701 | JGI IMG/M metagenome (GOLD analysis project Ga0326511, IMG submission 203701) | Bovine rumen microbial communities from UC Davis, California, United States - 0_2496_0518 | ecosystem: Host-associated > Mammals > Digestive system > Stomach > Rumen | place: USA: California... | reverse complement strand
GAACAAGCTCCGTATGCATATATTCAGCATGTTGCTGACCCGTTCTGGGATGCTTCCAGTCAGTTCGGAACGATAATTGCACAGGGCAATCCGGATGGCGAAGATCTCCAGAAATTACTTGACAGAATGGTCGGAAAAATTATTCTTCCTGTCAGGACTGATCAGTAAAACAGCGTACGATCTCCATCGTACGCTATGCTAGTGCGACTAAAATCAGGAAAAATGCAGGAATCAATCTGCAATTTTTCTCTGATTTTATTCTAGCACTTTTGGATGAAAAAAACAATGACATCGCATGACATGTTAAAAAATGACGATATTTCAAGTTTTTCTGATATTTTCAAAAATCCTGTGTCACCCTTTGTCGCCGGATTGCGAAAGGGAATTTTTTTATTTTTTCACTTTCGCAATCGCATGACATTACATGAGAGTACGAAATAAAATACAAAATAGATTTGACAAATAAAATAAAATATGTTATAATAGTCAAAGATGTGTATGTTGCTGATTCCGGAAAGGAGGAATATAAATGCTGAATCATCAGAAAATTGTTGTTCTTTGCATGTCCAGATTGTTCGATCCGGAACATCAGAGATTTGTCATGATGCTGAATGAAAAATTCAAAAAAGAAAAAATCAGCCTCTGGATTTATCATATCAGTACTGATCTGTATTGGGAAGAGGAAAATCTTCATGCTGAATCTTCTGTCTTTGATCTGATTGATTATCAGAAAGCTGATGCCATTATCCTGATGGATGAGAAAATCAAAAGCCGGACAATTTCTCAGAAAATTATTTCAAATGCTCATGAAAATCATGTGCCTGTGATTACTGTCGATGCCGAATATCCGGAATGCTCTTCCGTATGTTTTGATTATCAATCCGGCTTTGAAGCCATCGTCCGGCATGTGATGGAAGTCCATCATGTCCGGAATCCCCATTTTATGGCCGGTATCAAAGGCAATCCGTTTTCTGATGAAAGATTACAGGTATTTAAAAAAGTAATTGCTGAATATGATATAGATTTTGATGAAGATTCTATGGTCAGTTACGGACTGTTCTGGGCACAGCCTGCCGCTCAGGAAGCCGAAAAGTTAGTGCAGAGAGAAATTCTGCCTGATGCTGTCATCTGTGCCAATGATATTATGGCGATCAATGTCGCTTCTGTATTCCGGAATCATGGCATTTCCGTTCCGGAACAGGTGATCGTGACAGGTTTTGACGGCATTGATGAGATTTATTTTTCCGTGCCGACAATTACTTCTGCAAAATGCCTCAGCAGTGGCCTGACAGATAGTATTTATCAAGCCGTCATGGATTCTCTTGCTGATTCTGAAATTATTAAAAAAAGTTATACAAAGCCTTTCCTGCTTCTCAACGATTCCTGCGGATGCGGTACACCAGAAAATGACAGACAGATTTTTAATTTCAATGATAAATTCTATCGTTATCAGGATGATACTCAGGTATTGCACAGCATCGCTGAAAAAATGCAGAGCTGTGCTACTTCCGAAGCTGTCTGTTCTGCGATCAGATTCAGAATACTGCTTTGATTGTGAATCATTGGTGTACGGATTCTTCTGTAAATTATTTCGAGAATCCTCCTCAACAGCCTTTTGATGAAGATATGTTATTATTCTTCCGTTCTGGTGTATGGGGATTTCAGCAAAAGAAATTCAAACGGACGGATATTATTCCTGATCTGGATGAAATCATGCAGAAAGGCTTTCCGCTGATTTTTGATGCTGTCAGCTTCTTAGGCATTCCGCTGGGATATTTATGCTTCTATTTTGATAATTATGAACTGACAAATTATTGTAAAATTCCTCAGCTTGTGAATATTATCGGTCAGGGACTCGGTGGGTTCATGAATTGGCAGTATCAGCATTATCTCATGAAACAGCTCGAATTTATTTATAAATACAATGCTCTGACAGGTCTGCTCAACAGATTATGTTTCAGTAAAGAATTTTCCGCTCTGAAAGAGAGTCTGCATGGAAAAACTGCTCCTATGGCAGTGATTCTCTCCGATCTGGACGGACTCAAGAAAATCAATGATCAGTTCGGTCACAATGCCGGAGATAATGCGATCAGAACAGTGGCAGAAGCCTTGAAACATGCCTGTCCGCCGGATGCATTATGCGTCCGGTTCGGCGGTGATGAAATGCTTGCTGTGATCGCAGGTGAATATCATGTTCCTGATATAATTCAGAAAATTCATGATTATCTGGATGAATACAATCAGCATTCGGGTCTGGAATATAAAGTCTCTTCGAGTGTCGGAGGCTATACAGGGGAACTCTCGGCAGATACTGAATTCGGTCAGATGATTCAGAAAGCCGATGCCGCTATGTATGAACAAAAACAGGAAAAACATAAAAAAGTCCGGTAAGCCGGACTTTTTTCATATTCCGTATTTGATGCTGATTCTCTCCAGTTTTTCGCCGAAAACCGGTGTTAATAATATTAAAAATATAATATCAGAAATAACATAAGAAATCGTATACGGAATTGCTGTGATCAATGCCGAGCCGTACAGATTCCAGTCAAAGCCTTTCGCATACCAGAGTACTGTCCAGATGTCCATTGAGAATGAATAGAAAATTCCTGCTATGATGCCATAAAAAATCAGAATCAATTTATTTTTCTTGAGTGATTCAGCGAATATTCCGGCAATATAGCCGATCATTCCCCATGCAAGCATCTGAAATATCGTCCATGGCCCTTGTCCGAAATAGAAATTAGATAATATCGCTGTCAGTGCTCCGGTCAGAAAGCCTGCTTCACTGCCCAGATAGATCGCAGTGATCACAGTCAGGGCAATCATAGGTTTCAGAATCGGCAGAAATCTGCCAATAAAACACAGAGCCGTCATGATGGAAACAATCACCATCCGGCGAGTACCTGTTTTTTTCTTCTCGAATCCCGATGCAAATAAAATCATTGACAATACAGCTCCGATCATCGCAACAGGCAAGTAATATTCGCCTTTGAGTATCACTGAACCTATAAAAACCAACAGGGGAAATAACAGAAACGGAATCAGTTTTTTTAAAATATTTCTTGATACAGAATTCTGAATATAAATCATAATTCGCCTTTCAGTTCAGATCATTGCCGATTTCACAGCTGTACAGCCATTCTATGAAATCGCCGTCTTTGAGATAATATTCTGCACAGCCGACCGAAGGCAGTTCGCCGTTGACTCGGTACATCCAGCCGGATAAATCGCCGTATTGCATCTCATAAAGATAATTAATACCAGAGATATAATAATTACTGTTATGTTCCATCTGGATTCCATAGGCCTGAGCGGTCTGCGTTAAAATATCATAGACCGTTTCGCCCTCAGCGAGGGGGATTTCTGTCCGGTCAAGAATAATCCCGTTTTCCGGAATATATTCAGAATCAGCTTTATTTATCAGCGTATCGCATCGAATTGTAATTATCACACTGCCAATTGAATTTTCTTTCTGAATCTGATGATAATACTCTTCTGCTGATTGAATCCGGATGAAAATAACAGCTCCTGAACTGATCAGACAGATTATGCCGAGAAAAATAAAATTCTTGAAATTTCTCTTTTTCAGAATCCAGAATATCACAGAAATCAACAGGCCGATACTCCAGAGAATCACAAGAATCATGATTTTTTCCTGACTGATTAATTCTGATTTTTTGATTTCCTGTGATTCCGGAGAAATTACGGAAGTTTCTGTTGTCAGAATCATACTTGTCTCTGTCGAGGTCACAGAAGTATCTGAAACAGATGAACTGCTTGTTTCCGTTTGTGAATAAGAAGTCGTAGTTTCTGTAGTACTGGAAATGATCGCTGTGGTTTCTGATTCTGATTCTGAAATATAATATACAGTCGAAGTCTGTTCAGAAATCGAAGTAACGGAAGTTTCTGTTTCAGGAATCTCAGAAATTTCTGTCACAGTCGTTTCGATGATCTCCGGAATCAATTCCGGTTCAGGAATTATAAATTCAGTATCTGATAATTCCGGTTCAGGTTCGGGAACAGTTTCCGGAATACAGGGCTTGTCTAAGATATATAAAGGACTCTGCCCGTTCTGGAATCTCTGATACGCTACGAATGTGTAAAAAGCCTGTATCGTAGCAGTCGGATTAGAAATTTCATCATGCGTATGACTGTAGCTTCCGTCAGAAAGCCGATAAGCATTCATGCCATCTAAAAGCGTGTTCCCGTTTTTGATAAATCTTTCGTCTGAGAAAGCATCCATTCCGAGCGAGGCAAGAGCTGTCACGACCTGAGCTGTACTTTCAAGATTTTCCGTTCCGAAACTCTGATAGCCTCCGTAATCGAGCTGATGCTCTGAAAGAAATTGCAGAGCCGTATCACAGGCATTCTGAATCTCTGGATTTTCATGATAATGCACGGCTAAAGGCTGAATTGTCATAGCAGTGACATCAATATCGCCGACAGTTCCCATGACAGCCCATCCGCCGTCTGATAACTGCATGGATAATAATTGATGAATTACATCATCAATAGAATCATTCTCACAGGTATAGCCGTTATTCATCAGATGCAGAGCATAGACCCAGCTCATAATGCCCTGCTGTCCGACAGAATCTGCAAGCGATTCTGTAATATAAGGCGAATCATCTTCGATCGAAGCGAGAACAAGTGCATATTTCAGTCTTGAAGAGGCAGAATAAATCTCATGTTGATCAAGATAACTATGCAATGCATTCTGATAAGATGAGAAATTATAATCATCACACTGACTCAGTGCGAGAATATACCATTCTGAGGAGATACCGGCATTTTCGGTCAGAGTCGTATCAATCCAGCTCTGAACGGAATCAGAGCCGGATTGTGTCAGATGATAAGAAATAATTCCGTTCAGATACTCAGAAACGTCCTCAGCATGGACGATAAAATTAAAATTTCCTGAAAACAGAATCAGAACCGAACAGATAAGAAAAAATAATCTTTTCATGATTATTTAATTATTATCTCATAAGAATAGCAATATTCCTGACCGGATTCTAATTTGATCGCATGAGCTTTTTTCTCAATTTCCGGCTGATCGTCATCGTAATAGACGGGGACACTCGTCCACGGTTCGAGGCAGACAAAACGGGCATCATCATTTTTTTCGGGAGACCATACGGCAATAGCATCAGAAGCAGGAAATACAACAGTAACAGAATGTTCTGATTTCTGAGATTTCAGAGAAATTTTCTTAGAATTAGGATGATCTAAAATAATCGCATCATAATCAAATAATTCTCTTGTCACAGGGATGATATTCTGATTTTCTGTCAGAATGACATCTTGATTCTGAATCTTTCTGGTAAGAGTCTCATTTTTTTCGTATTGAATATAATAATCCGTGAAATCTGTTCCGGATTCAAGAGGACAGTTAAAAGCCGGATGTCCGCCCAGATAGAAATACATAGCAGTATCACCAGTATTCCGGACGATGTTTTCTATTTTAATTCCGTCTTCAAGAAGCGTATATCTAACTGTGAGTGCGAACGGATACGGATACTGTGCGAGTGTTTCCGGAGAATCTGTTAATATAAAAGCGACAGAATTTTCTGTCTGTTCCAGAAATTGAAATTCCAGATCTCTTGCGAAGCCGTGATTGGCATTCATATGATAAGTTTTACCATTCGCCTGATAATTTCCGTCTTCCGGAGAACAGATAAACGGAAACAGAATCGGAGCATAGCGTTTCCAAGCCTCTCTGCATTGCCAAAGATATTCCAGATGATCTTTTTTCAGAGAATGAAGTTCTGCTCCGAACGTATCAGCCGTGAAAGAAAGATGCTGATTGCTGATTTCATATAACATAAAAATTCCTCCTGAGAATTGCATTTTATTTATTTAATTCTACCATATTTTTCAGAAAAAAGCAAGCGTTTTTTTATTCTGTCATCTTTGTTTCTGTTCTGCAAAAATTTGAAACTAATAATAATCTTGACTTATTTGTGATAACATGGTATAATAAAGACGAAAACTGCATAAAGAATCAGATATTTTTTTATTTTTCAAGGTGGAATGAAATGAGAAGATACATAAAATATACAGCCTGTCTGATGCTGTTTCTGTTCCTGTCTGTCTGCACAGCCTGTCAGAAAGAAACAGAATCTCTTGTTTATCTGGAATCTGTTGACAGCTCTGCTGTTCCGATACTTTCAGATCAGTACTATACCCTGAAAGACAGATTTCCGGAATTGTATAAAAATTTATATTTCAATATTGATCTGCCCGAATCTGCTGAATTGTATGATAAGGGAAACAGTGACGGCGTTGTCCGGTTTGCTGATGCTTCCGGAAAAAATCTCATCACGCTCGAAATGCGCTTTAAAGAACAGTATCAGAGATGCTATCAGCAGTATCTGCATGATGTCTGTACTGATTTATCAGATCTGAACAGCTTTCATGAATATGAAGAAGTTTTTGAAATCAACGGCTATCAGGCCCGAAGACTGGATTTTCGTTTGTATACCGGAACAGAAACAAGATTAATCAGCTACTGGTTTTTTGATATTCCGGAATCTCCGGAAAATGCAGTTTATTCCCATCAAAGCGGGACAGGAATTGTTTCTGTCGAATCGACTGCCGAAAATATAGAAACAATGCTCAGGATTATCAATACATTCCGGATGCGGGGAGATTAAAATGAAAAATATCAGAAATTCTGTCATCGTTGCAATTGTCATGACAATTATATGTCTGGTGCTGTCGGTTGTGATTTTTTTTACTTATCATTCTTTTTATAGCTATCATGTCAGAAACGCTTCGGAAGTAAGCCGCTATCTCGGCGATGTCAATGCCGATTTCCGGATTACATGGGATGATGTCACAGCTATGCAGGAACTTTATCTGTCTGAAAACAGTGTGTATACCCAGCAGGATCTGGAATGTGCTGATCTGAATCAGGACGGTATGATTAATAACGAAGATACGGCAATATTATTGCTTTATCTTTCGGGACATGAAACATGGTCGCTCAAAGGTCTGGAAGCCTATCGCAATACGTATTATTACAGTCAGGAGTGAGCAATGAAAAGAAAACTGTTTTTATTAGCAGGCCTGTGCTGTCTGCTGACCGGATGCAGTCAGGCAGACCGTGCAGAAGCCTACCCTCTGCATACCAATCAGGAAACTGTGGATGCTTCTTATTTGCTGAGTACAGAAGAAATTGAAAGAGAAACTGAAGATTTGCAGTCAAAATATGATTATGATACAAAAGTCACGGATAAAAACGGGAATATTCTGTCAGAACGCAGTGACGGTTCGTGGCATGTTTCTGAATCAGGTCAGCAGATTTACGGACTGATTTCTGAAATTACAAATAATGGCATTATCGGCCCTGATATTCGCTATGCAATTGATATTGATACTGATCTGACTCAGGATTGTCTGGAGATTTTAGCAGATCATCAGCTTGACGGCTGTATCATCATCAGTGATATGCACGGAAAAATTCAGGCTGTCGCTGATTATACTAATATGATCGAGTATTATTCTGACGGTGAATTCAAAATCAGTGCCGATCATGATCAGTTTGATATTCTTTTAGAAAAAGATGAGAATACTCAGAATTATATTCTGCATCATACATCCGGTGCAGAAGATGAAATTATTCCGTTTGACAAGATGTATATCGGCCATAACGGCCGGACATATCATTCTGATGGTGTCTATTATGGCAGTACGGCAAAACTGATGTCCAGTATTGTCCTGATGGAAGCCGGAATGAGTTTTGAAGATACTTCGTATTATGATGCAGGTGTGATTAATTACGGCTATAATAAAAATATATTTAATCATAATTACGGCAAAGGCGGCTATCCGGCATGGCATAATATGCTGACTTCTCTTGTCAATTCTTATAATACTTTCTTTGCCGCCGGTTATGAAAGCATCGCAAAAGGCAGTTTCTATGAAGATTTTGACATTCAGAAAGAAAATGCCTCTGAATTGCTTGATCCTGAAAACGGTTTCCGGACGGTCTGCAAAATTATGAACAGATATTTCGGCTTCAATGAATTCGGCTCACAGAAAGCAGGCTATATTTATCCCTGTGACTGGATGGATTTACGACAGCCCTCACTGAATGCAATTAATACCGCCCGTGAAAATTCCAGAGATCGGGAGTTCCTCATTGCCCGTATGGCCATCGGCATGTGCAGTGACGGTCAGATTATTGATAATCAGCCCACCGGAAATTATTTCGATGCTTCGCCTTTATTCCTGAATGCCGTGACAAGTGCCGTTGCAACCGGCGATATGTATCGTTTCAGAATCAAAAGCGATTCTACAGAAGCCAAACTCAAAGATATGGAATATAATCATTCTGAAAATCCTGAAAATCCAGAGCTTTCAGAATATGATACTGGAACAGAGATAAAATCAATTCCGTTAGCCTACAGAGAAGCTCTGTGGGCAGGCATGAAAAAAATCATGCCTTATACTTACGACGGCTATACAGCTTATGTCAAAACGGGTACTGCTGATGACGGCTCGGCTTTCAAGCGTTTCTTACTGACCGGATTTATCACAGAATCCGAAGAACCTCAGGAATCAGAAATTCCTGAAGGCTGGGCTGTTACACTATATATCCATAATGGAACAGAACTGGATTCTGAATTTGCATCCGGCTATACGGATGTCTATAAACAGATTCTCCGGCGAGTCATTGAAGGCGGTGAAACAGCATGACAATTCGCATTTTTATTTTAATTCTCTGTCTGATTTTATTATCAGCATGGATTCTGACGGGAATTGCCTCAGAAAAATCCGTCCGGCTCATGCCGGTTCTGCTCACAGCAGAGGGAATATTATCTCTGTTTCTGCTGATTTTATCATTTTCTTACCGGAAAATGCTGTTTTCCGTCCTGCTGACAGCTTTTTTCTTTTTTTATTTATTTTATCTGATCTGCCATAAAGAAGCAGAATATCAGCCTGACAGAAAACTGCTTGTCTTTTCATTCCGGAAGTTCGGAAAAATTTCCTGTGAACTGAAAGAAATTTATCCGTCTCCGGAAGCCTTTCCGCATAAGAAAGAATTACACGCCTATCGAACGCCGGATAATTTTATCATGCTTCGCACGCCGGATACGGAAGAAGAATTTTTTGCTTATCAATTTACAAATTATCATTATATGCTTGACGGAAAGAAACAGAATTGTCTTGTCATCGGCACGGCAGATATAAAAAAACTGCCGTTGGCAGAATATCACAGAAAGCATTTCTTTCCCTGTGCGGAGCATTTATTATATACAGTCCTGGTGACTCTGCTTGTAATTCCGGTGCTGTCTGTTTCCATGCTGAGGCAGAATTCTGAAAATCTGGAGCGATTTCTGAAATATCAGACAGAAACTTCCGTAACAGCAGTTTCGCATTCAACTGCCGAAACTTATCATCATGAAGATCTGCTGACACTTGTGATCACAAAAACTGAAAATACTGTCGATGCGATTAAAATATTGAAATTAAATACTGAAAAAGCAGAAATCGAAATCATCACAGTTAATAATAATTTAATTAAAAATAATTCTGAATACAGATTATTAAAAAATATTCTCAATACAGAAGATTTCAGTCAGATCAGAACTGACATTCAGGATATATTCGGCATTGCGGTGAATCATATTATTATTCTTGAAAATGATATGCTTCTGACAGCAATTCCTCCTGAACAAAGCATGTCTCTGGAACTTTCTCCGGAACAGTCAGCCTGTTCCGGAATCGGCCGGCAGGAATCCGGAATTTATACAATCAGAGAAGTTTCCGGCATTCTGCACGGTTTAGAGCATTATCTCAACAGCGAAGAGTATGACAGAAAAATTATATCAGAAAATCAGCTTGCTGTTATGCAGAATCAGTTTTTATTATCTCTGCTGACTTCTGCCGTACAGGAGAATCTTCCGGTATCAGAAAACAAACCTTTCCGGACGACTATGACACAGACGGAAATCAAAAATCTTTATGATACACTGATGCTTTCAGAATCCCGTTATCAAAACTGCTTCCGTCAGGAAAAATACAGCACTGTTCTGCCGTCAGCAGAAGACGGCATCAGACTGAATGATTCGACCCTGTATGTTCCGGATTCTGTTCTGAGATACCGGATGATTCAGGCTTTATATTATTAATCATGGAGGTGAAATTATGCAAAAAATAAGTAATTTATTTCTTCCGGAAATTTTAATGCTTCTGTTATGTTCACCATTATTGTTCACATCCGGCGGGACAATCGGCTATCAATGCAGTGTATTCGGCATTTATGCATTGTTTCTCGCTTTGATGTGCGGTGTGAAATTTCTGATCTTCCGGAAACTGCTTGCGACAGAAACGACTTATACAAGACAGTGCAGTTTTATTACTTATCTGGTCTTGATGCTGAATATCGGCTGTTTTATGAATTTATATATTGTCGGCTTCCGGACGGGGAATTTTTATGCAGTTCTGGAATATCTGCTCGGATTGCTGAAGCCTGCTTCACTGACAGTCAGCATTTTTCTGATGCTGTACTATGCATTGAAAGAATTTTATCAGAGAAAAAAATATATTTTTATTGCATTCTGTGTGATGATTCTGAATTTTATCACCATCAGCGGATGCAATCCGGAACGTTTTCCCGTTGCCGGACTGGAGGCCTCCGGAATCGCACTGATGCTCTGGATTATGACACTGATTCTGCCGATTCATAATCCGGATGCAGATATTATCCGTTACTGGTGCGGTCGGCTCGCTCATGGCAGAATCTTATTATTAGGCAGTTATATATTATTAAATCTGCCTGTATTTTTCATCATGCGGGGATGGCTGAATCATAATCTTTCTATGCGGGTGGCTGTTGTCGAATCGGATAAATTATTATTTTTCTTTGATTTTTATTG
>Ga0326511_10004649_pt1 | contig 10889 bp, 6 predicted proteins | sample 0_2496_0518_D_FD_203701 | JGI IMG/M metagenome (GOLD analysis project Ga0326511, IMG submission 203701) | Bovine rumen microbial communities from UC Davis, California, United States - 0_2496_0518 | ecosystem: Host-associated > Mammals > Digestive system > Stomach > Rumen | place: USA: California... | reverse complement strand
CTATCAACTGTTACCGTAACGATATTACCAATAATACCATCTTTCATATCATTCAGTTCTCTGAACAATTCTTCTCCACAAGCTCTTCTATCCATTCATTTAGAGGTTTCTGTGTCACCTCATTATCTTCCATACCTTCCAATTCACTAGTGTCGTAAAACAGCTCAGGATGCTCTTCCATCATCGCAATAAATATATCACGTTCTTCCATCTCTTTCTTCTTGTTATTCTTCATAATTATCGCTTAGGATATTTTATCCGCCATAAATTAGAGAGCCTTCAAATTCCCACTTTCTATCACCTGAAAAACTAAATTTTTAGAGTCCTCAAATTTTTTCCAAAAACATTTGGTGGGAACGAGTTTTTTAGCTACTTTTGTGACCGAATTACATAATTCTATCACAAATCGCAATTTAAAATTGTAGCAAGAATGAACAAGATGACAAAGGAAACAACCAAGTATCGAGCGGTTCAATGATGAAGTAAAGAACTGAATCTGAGAATCGACAGGAGGATTGTATCTTGTCGTTTTGTGCGTTCTTTGACATATTGCTACAATAGTCGGGGATTGTGATAGTGTATTCTCTGAATGGAATACCCTATAATTCCATAGGTTGGTGCAGAAGCATTTGCCTATAAACTCTTGTGCCCTAGATCAAGGGATTTACACTTTTTTTATTTTATAGTGATTAGAATTATGTAGATTATGCGGAAAGAATATAGACTCATTGACGATTTCAAGATACAGACACAAACAACTATCTGGAAACACTTAGATGCTATGGCGGTGAATTATGCCGTCTTTTCCTCTCACCTGAATGGTTTACCCCCATTTTTGACAGACTTCGACGTTTATCTGTATTGCGACAATTCGTGTATGGTCGTAGTTTGTCTTGACTGCTGCGGTCATTGCGAAGAACAGACATACGAAGAATCAGGAACACTCAGTCCCCTTATTCTAAGTGATGGCCATGAACCACGTGTCAGTAAAGTCTGGAAACTGGCGCAGACTGTTCGTGCTATCAACAACCGGCTCATGATACCTGTATATGGTCTGCTGATAACAGAGGCTGACATTACCAATGCTTACGAACTTTATGATATGTGGGATTCCAACAATGTCACGATCATAGATTATATGAAGAGACTAAAGTATCGTAAGATACGGGTGAATGAAGATGAAGGTCTGGACTGTAAGTCCTACGTGTACGCTTTGAATGAAACGCCACTACATGCATCGGAAACTGAAAGCCCCGTCACCCCTATATCGCTCACGGAAGAAGAGGATTCGACGAAGGAGACAGAATCGGATGATGACGAATTCGAGAGATTGCTCAACGAATTTATCAATAACGAGAGCAAGGACTCTTCTGAAAAGGATTTCGAAGAAGATCAAGGAACCGATCCTGAATACAGTTCTGAGGAGAGTAATTCGGAAACAACAGAAGATGACACGACTTCTAATGATGACACATATTTCCCTAGTGGTGAGATTGAGCAGAACCAGAATCTCAGCGTTAAGGTCGAGATTTTGCGCCCGATAGCAAATCCTCGCGAAGAGCTCGACAAACTCGTGGGCTGTAGTGAGATTAAGCAACGCATGGATGAACTAGTTAAACTGACGAGCTACAATAAGATAATGCGTGAATTATGTCCTACAGTCAAACAACATAAAGTGTCATTACATAGCTTATTCCTAGGCCGTCCTGGTACGGGAAAGACCACCATCTGTAAGATTTATGGTTCCCTGCTCCGACAAGCCGGGGCCTTGTCGAAAGGACATGTGGTGGTATGCGACCGTAGTACGTTCATAGGTACACTGTGGGGGGACGAAGAACGCTCCACACGTCAGGTCATCGATATGGCAAAAGGCGGTGTGCTGATGATAGACGAAGCTTATCTGTTGAATAGTTCAAACCCACATGACCCAGGGAAAATGGTAATTCCATTGCTAATGAATATCCTTGCAGATGAATCACAGCGTGATATTGCCGTTGTACTTTGTGGTTACAAAGGGCCGATGCAGAAGCTTATCGACCTCAATCCTGGATTGCAGTCGCGCTTTCCTAACAAGTTCGAGTTCCCAGACTTTACAATCGACGAACTTTTGGAAATCACGAAACTTCGTATTAAGGAGTATAATTACACCTTTACAACCGAGGCATGGGAAAAGTATGTTCACATATTATCGTCAGCCTATCAGACTCGCGATCCTCAAACGTGGGGGAATGCCCGCTTCATAGGCAACCAACTAGAGCGTATCTACATCCAGCATGCTGGCCGATGTGTGAAGCAACAGCCAAGCGGGAAGTCTGAGCTACTTTCTCTTACACCGGAGGACATTGTTTCTATTGAGGTCCCTCGCCAGAAATCAAAAATGGGATTTTAAACAACTAGTCATATGAGAAGAAGTAATCGACAAAGTCGCTTCGCTCGTCGAAGAATTCCTTATCGGGTGTGCAGTTGCACGCCCAATGGTGTCGTTACCCATCTTGAAGCTCGACTGCTGAAGGATATTGTCAACCGTGAGATTCATCCCATACGCTGTGCCTCCAGTTGCAAGCAGAAGTACATGAAAGGGATGCGTATCGGTGATCTATGCGCCGAGACTGGGCATTTCTGGTGGGCACGAAAGGTTTGGCTGTTCACTGCAGGTCTTATTGAGGAAAAAGATTATGACGATTGGCGTTATGTCTGGTTTGACAACAATCGGGTAAGTCTCCGAGATGTAATTTCAGAAACAGAGTGTGAACAACTCGAACGTCGCTGTAGCCAACTTTGGAGAGCACTTGGATTCCCACAGTACGATTGGTGGGACGAGCGGATTGAGTATCTAACAAGTCGTTATTTTGGCACATGTTACTATTATTTGTATGCAGATAAGTTTGATGGCTACTACGAAGAGTTGATTGGTGAATGGGAGGAGAAAATGATGGAGTTCAAGGCAGAACAGGAAACTGAACAGATATTTCGTGATGCCCAAGGCGACAACCTCCCGCCATGCTCACAAGACTTTTTTGACTATTGGCACGATGGCCCTCATATAGAGGATTTCTCGTGGCTCACTTTTAAGAAGGAGTGGCTGTAGAATGCAGTCATTTCTTCTTTTTTCCATTAAAGTAATGTAAATTTGGAGGCAACAATAACTCTTATTCAGCAATTATCACTATATTTGCAAATGATTAAACGTTTTTAGGCGATGGTAGAACTGGTTAAGAAAAAAAATGTGGCATTGGCACTGTCAAGTGGTGGCGCAAGAGGACTGGCACATATCGGTGCCATAGAAGAACTCGAAGCACAGGGCTACCATATCAGTTCCATTGCAGGCTGTTCAATGGGAGCACTTATCGGTGGAGTCTATGCGGCAGGAAAACTGAACGAGTTCCGTGAGTGGATGAAAACCATCGACAGGAAGAAAATGCTGGGCCTCATTGATTTTTCTCTGTCACTCAACCATATAGTCAAAGGTACTCGTATCATCGAAGCCATCATGGAGTTTGTTCCAGATGTGAACATTGAAGATTTACCCATTCCTTACTGCGCTGTAGCCACAGACTTGAAAGCGGGCCGGGAAGTATTGTTCTGCAAGGGAAGCCTATTCAAAGCCATTCGTGCCAGCATATCCCTACCCTCTTTCTATGAACCTATCCAACGTGACGACATGATACTGATAGACGGCGGTATCATCAACCCACTCCCTTTGAATCGTGTCAAGCGACAGTCTGGAGATATTCTGGTCGGTGTTGACGTGAGCGGCCATGACTACAAGGCACAATGGGAAGAGCTTCACAGACTGACCGCCATGCAGAAAAGTGACGCATCGCTGAAGACGAAGATTCTCGATATGCTGATACCAGACAATATTGAATTTAACTACTACACCGTTCTTTCCCGTGCAAGTTCCCTGATGATCAGGCAGAACTCTATCCTCATGGCTCAACTAATGAATCCAGATATCCTGATTGACATCCAGATGAACCGTTATGGAACCTTTGACTTTGACAAGTCAGAGAAACTTATTGCTATAGGACGACAAAAGACATTGCAGGCAAAGGATAAATACGAAGGTCAAACTTGATAAAATACAATTCCCATTATTAACATGTTATAAACAACCTAGGAGCAAATACATCAGCAAGATAGTTGAAAATATCGCGATCTTTCTATTTTTCTCCATATTTGCACATTTTTTCTTAAATTTTAGACTATATTTAAATTTTGTGGAGTTTTTTATGTAATTTTGTAGCCAATAAATGCAATCATCATGACTAAAGAAGAATTAGAGATATTAAAGAAGGCAGTACAGGAAAAGAAGAAGGACTCGCAGGCTCAAGATTTTGAAAATGATTTAAAATGGCGTAACAACAAAGAATTATTGAGAACCTATTCTTTGCAAGGTAAAAATGTCCTAGTAGTTGGTAGTGAAGCTATCCTAAAGAGAGAGTTCCCTTTAGGAACCATAGATTGTGACATCTTAACAGCTGCTAAAGGCGACTCAGAAAAACTTGTGCTTGAATATCTTAAAAGGGACGACAATGATACCTATGGGAAATACAAACATTTTTCTGAAGTCAAGGACACCGAATCTCTTTTTCAAGATATAGATGACTTGTTGAAAAGAAAAGATAATTATTGGAGAGAGAATGCGATAGATTTAATTGACCCTTCTCTTCGTTTGTTGCTAGAAAGTAAATGTTTTAGACTTGTCATCACAACTGCTTTTGACCCGATTCTAGAATATGCCCTAAAAAACATATGGGGAGATGATAACCTATCTGTCAAAAATATACATGGCGAAGTCGTTATGCGCGAAACAGACATTATGACAGAACCAAATAGAAAAAGTGAGTTTTATGATATTAATCCCACCCTTTTCTATGCTTTCGGAAAAGCCATAGCTGGAGTCCCAGACAATGTGTATGCCATCACAGACGATCGTAAAATCTTTACCATAGATTGCTGGTTCGGGGTACGTCAACCCGTCAATCTGCTCCAATACATGCAAAATAAGGACGTTATAGCTGTAGGCTGCAAATTTGAGAACTGGTTATTCCGATTCTTTTGGTATCTATTAGGCAAGAAACCAGACACTTCACCAGACAATACTTTCTTGGATAGCGACTGTAAAACAGGTAGTGTTGCCATTATGCTTTCTGAAGAAGCAAACGACGAACAAAAGACAAAACTTTTTTTAAAGAAGAAAAAGCAAATTAAATATTTTGAAGATTCACGTATATTTATGAGCCTTTTGGCCCCAGATCTTTTTATTGAAGACCAACCAAAGGTTGGGGAGATATTTATTTCTTATGCCAGTGAGGATTTTGGTACAGCAAGGAAAATATATGATTACTTACTTAGCAAGCAACAATCTGTGTGGTTTGACATCCGCCTTAGGGCTGGTGATCGATATGATAGCGACATTGAAAATGGTATCAAACAATCCGATATCTTTCTACCCATACTGAGCAACCAGACTAAGAAAGATTTGGAGAATAATAATAATCGTTATTATCGTAAAGAATGGAATATAGCCAATGAGAAAATGTTGAAATCGCAAGAAGAAAACAAATTGTTTTTGGCAATACCTATTGTGATTGAAGATTATGCGGTCAACAACAGTAGATATCATAATGAATCATTGGTTCCTGATTGTATATTCAAAGCCTCATGTTTCTTTACCACGAATGAGCATGCCTCATTATCTGAATTGTTTGATGTAATTAATGAACAAAAAGAAAAATGGAATAAGAATCATCCCAAATAAGCATTGCTGCATATGAAAAAAAAATCAAAGAATAGAAATTCTCCCGCAACTCCAATAGAGAAAAAACAAGGGAATGGTTATCATACGGATGTGCCTGCTGAGTCTACTTGTCCATGGTCTAATTTACCAACAAATCCATGGCCAGGTTTGGCTTCATACCAAGACCCATCAGACTACAAAGATGGACGATACTATAAATTTTGCGGGCGTGCTGCCGAAACCTACGAATTGTCACAACTAATAGAGAACCGTAGTCTCGTAACTCTTTACGGATCAACGGGAATAGGGAAGACATCACTGTTACGTGCAGGCGTTTTCCCATTATTGAAACAGCATTTTGATGAGTCGCAGCACACTATTGAGCCATCAAAGTTCCATCCAATATATGTTCGATTAGGAGCACCAGGCCAACTCGCTAAGTATAGCTCACAAGACTTTGCTACAACTCCTCTGGCTGAGATATTGATACAATGTATAGAAAGAGAAATAAAGGTCGAGACTGATTTTACAGATCCTATTGACAATAACGAACGATATCTTTGGCGTTATTTTCATACAAGACAGTTTTATTATCAAGAACAAAGGGTCACCCCTGTTATAGTATTAGATCAGTTTGAAGAAATTTTTAGCATTAGGGAAAATGATGATAAAGTCAAATTACTGCTAAAACAGCTTTATGTCCTAGTTGAAAATCGTCTTTCATGGAGAAACACAGAAGGGATGCATGAATCTTCATATCGATTTGTTATATCATTAAGGGAAGACCGTTTCTTTTATCTCGAGGATTTTGTTGACACTCTCAGATTATCTCTGTTCAAAGAGAACCGTTATCGATTACACCCTATGGATCCTGATTCGCAGGCGGTTCAGGTAATAACCATTCCGGGAGAAGATATCATTGACACTGAGCATAAAAATGAAATCGCGTCAAATATAATAGAAAAAGCTCGCAATAAAGACCGTCGAGACGTTAATACCTTAATGCTTTCGCTTATCTGCAGTCAGTTATTCGAAAAAAAAGGCCGATTAACTTTAGAGGCGAGTCAAAATATAAACCTTACACTTGACTCTTATTATCAAGATGCTATCCAGAATTTGCCCTTTCATGAAATCCATTTTATCGAAAAAAACTTTGTAAATGGAGATAATCGGCAACCTGTAGAAGAGAAAATTTTTGAGAGCAAAGCTCCAAATGCATATAATCGATTTTACAAAGATGAGAATTCGTCTTTCAAAATCATAACAGATGTTGTAGTTCCTGGAAAAGATACAAACCACGTAGAACTTGTTCATGACCAATTAGCTGCCGTTATTAATGCAAGGCAGAAGGCAAAAGATAGAAAATGGAAGACAGCACTACTACGTATGAGTATATTGGCATTAGTAATGCTTGCTGGCTTATTGTTGGTGTTTAGTGGACAAGACACAAATAAAAAAGAGGGACAACCTCTCAGTATCATGCGCCTCAATGGTGGAGAGTATAGTACTACAGATTCATTATGGGTTGGGCAAGAAGAGCTGACAAATGACGCAATGGTCGAACGGCTGCGTATAAAGAATAAGAGCAAATATAAAATAGAGCAGTGCCCATATTTGAAGACAATTGATTTGTCTGACCTCGGACAAGACACTTTGCAATTGACTATAAAGAATTGTGACGTGCTAAAGAGAATTATTCTCCCTAATAGATTAGGCTCGTTTAAGTTAGAAATTGAGAATTGTCCTAAACTAAACTTGAATATTAATAAAGGTGTTGGTGAACTCTATATTAAGCCAATGGAAGTTGTCCTTAGTTTTAATATAGATAAGGATGTAGATCGATACAAAGAATCTGAGGGTATACTTTGGGACATAAACGATCGTCGTGTTGTATATTATCCGAGGGCTGCAGCATCAGATATTTCAGGTCAGACTTTTTCGTGTTCCTTCCCTAAAGGGATAAAGACAGACAAGTTGGCATATGGTTCTGTAACGCTTACAAACATAGATTACAAAGAAGTAAATGATAACACTGGCCATAGTTATTCTACAAGATATCTTACAAGTATGTCTCAAGATAGAATTGATTCCTGGGCAGTGTCAAATGACAAAGATGAAGCGGGAGGATATGTATTACCTGATTCATTAGACCATATTCCCGCGGGGATGTTTAAGTCTATGATTAAAATAGATTCTATAGTTATGCCTCAAAAGTTAAATACCATAGAATCAGAATCCTTCTATGATTGTCAAAAATTACATGCTATTATTCTACCAAATTCATTAATAAGTATTGGTGATAGAGCTTTTTATGGTTGTCTTGCATTAAAACACATAACCATTCCTGAAGAGGTGAAGTCTATCGGCAAACAATCTTTTGAAGGATGTGCATCTTTAGAAACTGTTGAATTTTTGGGAGATAATGTCGAATTAGGAGATCGTGCATTTGCTAATTGTACTAATTTGAAATACGTAAAACTTCCTCGAAATCCAATTTCTCATGCAAAAACGGATTATTATAGTCCTTTCTATAATAGTGGAGCTTTTAATGGAAAAGAAAAGTTTTCTATAACCTATAATGATGCAATTGAACGAAATGAGGAATATGAACTTGCTTGGAATGACAATAACGAGTTAATAGTCAGATTATCTGGTAATTCTTCCGAAATTTATTTGCCCATTGGCTATGTCCAAAATGTGTTCCATATAGAACCAGACGCTCATACTCTCAACCACATTCACATTCCTTGGCCACAACCTGTATATGTTAAAGATGGGCAAAAATACGAGTTACGTTTTAACTTAAGCAAGTCAGACAAGCAACACATAACTTTACATGTACCATATGGGTGTAAACGTTATTATGAGATGAATCGCGAGTTCACAGATTTCAGGAATATCGTCGAAGATCCTTTCATGCAGCAGGTCACAAATTGGATTAAAGATATTGCTTTGATTACTCAGAAATCCATTTCAAAACCAATTTCTGCGTTTTTAATATGTTGTTTTGTCCTATTGCTTTTCTTGACTGCGATGACATTTCAGAGAAAATGGTGGAAGATGATTGGACTTGATGCACCATCAATTTGGATAAAATCCGTTTGGCATTCTATACTGTTCTGTGCGTTAACGATGATTGTATACACATTGCTTTTTTGGTTTTTCAACATTTATTGTTCTCTGAATGTATACTTATCGCAAGTTTTATCGGCTGTATTTGCATTATTATTATCCAGTTCCTATTTTCTTGCTTCATTTTTAATATCATGGATAGAACGAAATAAGGACAATTGGATGATTTGTGATAATTCTCAGAAATACCGTCATAAAATTCTATCCAAATCAAAGAAATTAATATTAGCTGTTATAGGAATATCTTGCATAGCTTTTTTTGTATATTATTTAAGTTATCACACATATAAAAGCTACACGTATTCGTCAGCCTTATCTGATAGTAATTACGAAAAAGCTATCAGTCTTTATGCTGATAGCCTTATTAAGATTGGCAGGCTCAATCAAAAAGACATTTTACAATTGCGAAATCTAATGTCCTTAAACGGAGATTCTTCACAATTGGTTCTGATTAAAAGAGAGCACTACGACAAATGTGATCCAAATTATGAAGTACCTTGGGGCGTTCAAGAAGAATTTAGTTTCACAAGAAATGATAGCATATTCATGTTTAATACTAGCAAGAATAATATTTGGGGAGGCAAAGATCCTTTTAATCGTGGGAACTTATGCCGACATGATGCAGAAAACATGATAGTATCATACTACGATACGTATTCAGATTCATCAGTGGTTGTTGCACTTCAGGATGTAAATAGAACTATAAGGATCAAGGGGAAATTATATGAAACAGTCACCGGAACAAGTTTTATTGTTTCTGAAAATAAGGATGGTAATAAGTATTTGTATGATTATAATGGAGGATTCATTACATATGATAATAAGATTAGCTGTCATCGTCTTTTCGATGCAGATTTCTTTATAGGTGAAAAGAATGGTGATGACCTTGGATACGCTTTTATGCATACAGAGGCAGGCCCAGTATGTATTATCTTACCCAAGGGCAGTGATTTAGGCATATATGACAAACGTTATCTGATATGGCGAACTGATAAAGGGGAAACTTTAGCGTATGATACCTTTGCCCCCTCCTCCAATCCAATTCTCGTTGACAATAACCATACCTTTGTAACAAAAACAGGAGAACAAGTAACCTACAACCAATCAGATTATACAACTAACCGCAATAGAGAAGATGGTAGTGTAAAGATTACAGAGACCAAAACAGGTAGGTCTTTTTTCTTACCAGTACGGTATGCCAATATCGCTGGCACAACTTTGCACAATTATTATAATGGACGCTATTACATGCAGGGAGATTATCTATATAATGAATTCGCCTTGTTTGATTTCCAAAATAATGGTCGGCTTGTCGCAGAGTTAGAAGGAACCAGTTGCTCATTTCTCCAGTATCCCGACAACTCTTTTTATACGATTATTGATAAGGGACTACAATTCTATATTATGGAGGACGGAGAGGTGTATAAGACTTTCATGGCAAAAAATAATATACGAAAAGAGTATACTATGGAAAGTTATTACCATTTCCGCGGGAATTATCTTATTCATGATGAAGATTGTAATTCTGATGCAAACCATTATGCTAGGAAGGTGTATTCACTCACCATTCCTGGAGCGAAATCTATCCTCCTTACGAATCAACATGTTTTTGCATGTAACGACACCCTTATTGTATCAAATCCAAATGAGAAGAATTTCTATTTCTATCGTTACGAAACTATAGGAGAACAGATTAATCGTTCAAATTGTTTAAATGACAACCAAAAAATGAAATTACAACAATTGCTCAAAGAACTATAGTTATAAAAACGGGAATATCGACTGTGTTTTCCCGTTTTTATACTTTCTTCAATTCTTCCAACTTCTTCAAAGCCTCATTGAATAACGACTTCCCTTCCATATTCTGGAACTTCACTAACACACGACACTCTGTGTCAATGTAGGCATTAATGTTCACCTCGTCATTATCCTCCATGCCAAATCCATCCTCGTCAGCAAAGTATCGCCCATCAGGATACAACATCCACTCGACACGAGCCACACCGTCCTTATA
>Ga0326511_10004648_pt1 | contig 10890 bp, 8 predicted proteins | sample 0_2496_0518_D_FD_203701 | JGI IMG/M metagenome (GOLD analysis project Ga0326511, IMG submission 203701) | Bovine rumen microbial communities from UC Davis, California, United States - 0_2496_0518 | ecosystem: Host-associated > Mammals > Digestive system > Stomach > Rumen | place: USA: California... | reverse complement strand
GCCAAGCCATATGTATCTTTTCTGCCACCAATTTAGATATACCATAAGGCGTATTCGGAGTTGGTAATGTTGCTTCCTCCTTCAGCTGTTCAGAGGCCCCATAGGGTGCGATAGAAGAAGTAAACACTATCTGCTTGATACCATACTTTTCTGCAAAAGCACATACGTTCTCTGCCCCCTGGATATTCGTCTCGAAATACTCGATATCCTCATGCCCTGGTGTGCGATGCACAGCAGCGAAATTGAAGATGACATCCTCTGGAGTCGGCGTAAACGGCAGTTCACCGATAGGCTTCCGCACGTCACACGCCACGTATGTCGAGCCAAGCGTCTCCCCTTCGCGCACCGCAGGCTTATAGTTCTTCACCACAGGATTCGGTGTCCCCGGCTTCACAATATCCAAGTTCCATACCTTGATCCCTGGATGCACTTCGTTCAGTAAATTTGTCAAATGAGTACCGATGAAACCAGTACCACCAGTAATAATATAATTCATTGATTAAACTCCTTGTATTTCTGCTCAACAAACTCTTTAATTTCCCTTTTAAATCGCTCCTCGGAAAAGCCTTCTGCCCATTTTCTACACTCTTTGGGTGAAAAAGACTTTTCCCCAAAGGTTTCAAATCGATTGACGGCATCAACGACAGCCTCAGCAGTCTGTTTATTAAAGAACAATCCCGTCTTACCTTCACAAACCGTTTCCAATGAACCTCCATGTCCATAAGCTATCACAGGCGTTCCGCACGATTGAGCTTCTATAGGTATCATTCCAAAATCTTCATCAGCAGCAAAAACAAAAGCTTTTGCATGTTGCATTCTATCTTTCAGCACATCAAAAGGCTGATACCCCATAACCTGTATATTTGGCCCTGCCAATTTCTTATATGCCTCCAAGTTTGGGCCACCGCCTACGACCACCAATTTCTTGTCAGGCATCTGGTTGAAAGCCTCAATTACCACATCTATTTTCTTATATGCAACAAGCCGACTACTTGTCAGATAATAGTCCTGTTTTTTTTCACACAATTCAAAATTAGAGATATCAATATTGGGATGGATAGTCACAGAATCACGACGATAGGTTTCCTTAATTCGCCTTCCTACATAGTCAGAATTGCTGATATAGTAATCCACACGGAAGCTACTCAACATATCCCACTTACGAATTCTATGAAGTAGATATCTCACGAGCCAACTTTTTACCCCATGCGTCAAGTTTGACTCCTCTAAGTACTCGTTATACATATCCCACACATAGCGTATTGGCGAGTGGCAATAGCAGATGTGAAGCTGGTTTTCTTTTGTCAGCACGCCCTTGGCCACACAGTGCGAAGAGGAGATGACCACATCATAGCCACGCAAGTCGAACTGTTCGATTGCGAATGGGAACAGCGGCAAGTAGGCCCTGTGCCTTGTTGTGGCCTTTGGCAGTTTCTGGATGAACGAGGTGTGTACCCTCTCCCAGGGTATGCCCAGTTCTTCACACACATCCTTCTTGGCGACAAGCGTAAAGATATCCGCCTCTGGAAACACGTCGAAGATTGCCTTGACAACCTTGTCCGACCCTCCAACGGTCACCAACCACTCTTGTATAATTGCTACTTTCATTTCATTCTATTTTGCGTATGCTATCAAGGTTATTTTAATAACTCTTACAGGCTACTCATTTCATGGAGAATGGTTTGAGCTGCAATGCTGTATGAGTATGATAAATCGATTCGTCGTCTTATCTGCTCTCTGTCATAAGCCTCTGGAGTGTAATTTAGCAGGATCTCACTCAACTGGACGGAATTTCCTTTCTCGAAAAACGTCACAGGAAGCCCAGTATATATCTCCTTGAAAACGGGTATATCCGAGAGGATAACATTAGTCCCTAGGTATAGGGCCTCCAACGGCGGTATTCCAAACCCTTCGTAAAATGAAGGCTGGATAAGCGCTTTCGCTTCAGTTATCAGCTGTACCAGCTTTTCATTTGTCACCCATCCTGTAAACTCAATATTAGGGTTATTGTTTATAATTCCTGCAACAGCATTGTCTGACGTTCTGAAGTTCTCGCTATTCCCAACGATGAGAAGTTTTGTTGCCAACCCTCTTTCCTGCGCCATACTGAATGCTTCAACCAGCGTTTTCAGTCCTTTGTGTTTCTTAATATTCCCCACATAGACAAAATAGTCCTTCTTTTCAACCCTCTTTGCCTGTTGTGCCCTAATCGATGCCGACACGCCATTATATACAACCACAATCTCCTTCTTAGTCGGGAAATGATGACGGATGCGCTCTTTTGAAAAGTTAGAAACAGTAAATATCTTAGTCGATTTTCGTATAGCTCTCCTATAGTAAAACTTTCTAACTAACCTTCCAACAGGTGACACCAGTCCATCTACATCGAAGAAAACCATATCATGAATCGTTGAGAATATCGGTATTTTTATTCCTTGTGGGATATTTATATAAGGAGTAAAGAATGCATCACACCGGTTAATCTCTTCGGAGGGGAAGCAGGACAATTCCTCCAAAGAAAAAGGCCGTACCTTTGTATTTAGGACATTCACATTGGAGTAATTCCATTTCTCGGATAGCTCATCATCAGAAAACAATAGATACTGGTGCTCAGAATGATTCCTGATCAGTTCGTCTACTACATTCTCAACAAAGGTGCCTATACCACTTTTACCTATGAAGCGGCAATCTACAGCAAGTTTCATATTTATTATCAATTCTCAAACGTATGTATAGCTCGTTAATGCCAACTAAAAACCATGGGTAGATAAATGTCAACTGTACTCCACACAAGAAGATACACGTAAATAGTATTATTAAGTAGGGATTGTGGTATGAGGATATTTTTTTATGACAGCAAATATTATAAGGCCGATTAACCCAGACTGGCACAACAAGTCTACTATGCCCCCAAATCCTGTCGCATCGTAAATATCAATCTTTGGAAAAAACAAGCGATATTCATCAAGATTCCTCATGATTGGATAATTACCTAAACCAATTCCTATCAAAGGATTTTTTGTTACCATTTCAAACAAAATATATTTGCCTGCCACTCTGCCTGCGACGAAATTCATATCATTAGGATTCGAAACAGCATATTTCATTGTTGCCTCAGAATCTATCCAACTCAATCCATAAGTTTTAACGAGTAGATAGGATGTATAGACAAATAAAAACAAAAGAGGCAGAGACAAGAGGATTATTCTCCTTTTTAACCGACGATTATGCTTTGCCTTCCTAAAATAATAAGCAATAGTATACACCAATAACAGCATCACTCCTGCTTTTGACACAGATAGAGTCATACATAACACCAGAACTGTTTTTTCAACCAAGCCTCGTTTATACATTAGGGAGAGGATAAGTAACATAGCTATAAGTAGTCCAAAAGGACCACCCTCATTAAAGAATCCACATAAGCGTCCACTCTGAGTAATAACATTAAATGCTGTAAAGACACCAATAAGTTCTAAAACATACAACATCAGAAGTAAAATGCAAAACCAAAAATTAATCAAGAAAACGCTTTCTATACTATCCTTAAATCCTTTCTCATTACAGAAATTGATGATTAATTCCACAAATGACAGACATGCCAATAGTTCAAAATACCTCCCGACAGAACAAAGATAAGGCTGTTGTAAAATACTGGTAACGACACTCGTATCAAATTTTAGAAACAAATTGTGTATTAATGAGACAAAAAGCCATCCTGTGAAAAAAAGAAAAAAAACTTTGCTTGTTTTATGAAAACGTTTTGCATTGATGAATCCATACAAAAGCATTAGAATCTCTGAGATTTTTATCACAGAGATTTTTACATCGTTGCAATGTAGTACAAATACTATTAGTATGGCTATCAGTATCCGGTGCACGTTTAAGAATAAAGGCTATATCAAATAAGACAAAGATGATAAAACGTGATTCACGTAAACTAAAATCACCACATATCCAGGATTATACCTTTTTACGCCTTAACTGAAAGTTGTAGTAAAGGACTTTTGCAATAACTACCATGATAACAAAATATTGCCATCTCATAAAAATGATAATAGAGCACAAAACGCAGTAAAAACATATAATAGGCGCTCATCCTTGTTGATTGGTAAGTTATCGGCATCTCATCTTTTCTTGACACACAGATTTCACTATTTCCTCATACTTATCAACAACACGTTCTGGCAACAGCATACTTTCCACCTCGCGCCTGGCACAAGAGGAGTACTGGAAAAGGCAGTCAGGATGATTATAGACGAATAGTATGGCGTCTTTTAACTGCGTTCTACTTCCACTCTTAAAAAGCAGACCATTCCTGCCATGATGTATGATTTCAGGAATACCTCCAATATCTGACGCTATCACCGGCACATGATAAGCGCAGCTCTCATAAGCAACTCCAGGAAATGTGTCTGGCCACAATGATGGCATAACACAAACATCAATTAGTTCGTAAAAGTCACAACTCTTGACATAACCTAGAAATTTTATTCTCTGGTCCTCCTCTGCTAAATCCTTTAAAGAGTTTTCGTATTCTATATTTCCAGAGCCAGCGATATACAGTTCTGCATTTATCGATAATGACTTAAAAACCTCTATCAGCATCTTAATGCCTTTTGCCTCAGTCAACGTTCCTATGTATCCTATCTTTAACGGGCTTCTGCCATCCCAATGTCTTTTCTCTTCTGGCAAAGGAATCTCTTGGGCATTATGTATGACATATTTCTTTGAATCCTTGAAATATCCATTACCGACCATACTGTTCAGGACATATTCACTCACACCTACTACAGTATTCACCTTCCGTGATATACGCCTATGTGGAAGCCGCATGAGTCTGCATGTCAGACATTGCTTGTTGCAAACTTTCCCATTCTTATATGTATTACAATTAGGACATCTCAGGTACTGATCGTGCAGGACTTCAATGACAGGGATGTTATGGCCGTATAAACTGCTCCATAGAGATACGCTAAACCCCGAAATGTTATGGCATAATGCAACATCTGGCTTAAGATCTCCTATTATTCTGTCAACTTCAAATTTTGCTAACGGATTATATATGTCAATAAGATGCCAAATGAAGCGTACGATTTTATGAGGCCTTTTTGTTTGCTTGGCGAAATAGAGGTTTCTGAGCCCCATCCTAATAACAGGGATACCATTAACAGAATCCTTGACCGTTTTAACCTTCATGCCAGTTGTTAGCACAGCCACTTCGTAGCCTCTTGCATGAAGACTCTCTGCCAAATTCTGGCATATTATCTCTGCTCCTCCCCCAATGTAAGGGGAATACAAAGAGTTTACTACCAATATTTTAGTATGTGCCATATGGATCAAAGATGTAAGTTACCAGAAAAACACTTACAAGAACACATTAGCAATTCTGTCTAATCATTTTCCCAACAATACTCCCAATCTTATATGAGCATAGTTCCATAATTTCACGAAGGGGATTTTCTTGTATGTAAAGTTCATGACCATATTGGCCAAATCAGCGTTTCCCCCTACAAGCGAATTAATTGCACTATAATGTTGCATAGCCTCCTCTGTAGGTTTCCGGGAATATATTAAATAAATGGCAAATAACTGATATACTGGGTTTGCAATTATATATCTTAATGCCAGTTGACGTGTCTGGCTGAAAGTATCAGATTTCAAATAATCAGAAATTACCCGTTCAGACACCATAAAAAGATGCCGTCCATCTTTGATAAGGTTCCCCTTCTGCATCGTCTGCCCTTCCCTACCAATAGAATACTGGTATAAGTTTAGGTCGAGGAAGACTATGGTTTCTGCTTTGCTCATGGGGAAATAGCAGTATTCTATATCGGTATAACTGATTCCTGTTTGCAGTTTAAGACCTATATCGCGAATAAGTGAAGTCCTATATGTCATTGCATGCATGACCAGTAGCTTTTTGAATTTTAATTTTGCTGCATCGCAGTTGTCGACCTCATACACTCTGTTAAATTCTACGAAAGGGCAACGAATGTGGCTCAATTTACCTTTCTCAACTTTGGCATATCCTGTAATCACTATGTCCGAATTAACATCCCGCAGCATCTGAATAAAATGCTTCAATTGATCGTTGTCAAACCAATCGTCTGCATCGAGCAATCTAAAAAATTTACCTGTCGCCTCTTTAAGGCCGCAGTTTACACACGACCCATAGTTGGCATTTTCCTTGTCAATCACTCTAAACACGTTTGGATATCCGTCTTGATATTCATGAGCGATTGCCGATGAGGAATCCTTACTTCCATCATTTATCACCAAGACCTCTAACATATCAATAAGATCCTTATCATCAATAATAAGCGAGTCCAGACACCTCCGGAGATATTTCTCCATATTATAGGTCGGGACAATAATGGTCAAAACCTTTTCCATAAAGAATAATACTGAAAAGGGCATCGGAAATACCGATGCCATTATTGAGTATAAAAAAATATATTCTACTTAGATTATCTGATTACCCACTCCTCAGGAATGCGAGTTTCGGAATCAAACTTTACGCCGATCTTAATAACCTTGCGCCCTTCGGTCTGATATGGAAGGGCATAATCTTTGGTGTCAATCTGCTCAAGGGCTTCTTGGGCAGTTCCATTGACCTTCAGCTCAAATACGTAAGTCACATCAGGCATCCAGACCACCATATCTACCCTACCGCCAGCCACTTTCACCTGCGTACGGACATACACGTTCAGCATCGAGAATATCAGATACAGCGTATATTCATAAAAGCCCTCTGCCGTAGCAGCCTCAGCCAACTTCTGTTTGAAGCCCTCCACATATGGAATGCCAGCCATATAGCTCTTCATCTCGCGCATTGCCAAATCGGCATCTCCCTGCCGTAGTGCCTTCCAGAACTTTGCAGCAAATCCCATCTGGACATCGGCATCGTTCAGGCCTGTATAAATAGGCAACAGACCACGGGTATAACCTATGCGCACCTCCTGATTAGGGATAGACAGTGTATAAGCCTGCAAATCACGGTCGTAGCTTTTTATCGTAAGATAACCGCTCTGATAGAGTAGCGGCAGTGCATCATGCATATTCTCTGTGGGCTGGTCGAAAGCGGATGATGGCACCTCCAGTCGATCGAGCGACACGACATCGGTACGGAAGTGCAGAAGCTGGTGAATCAGAAAGGTTGGAGTGCCCGAAGCAAACCAGTAGTTTTCAAGTTGCTGATCACCTAAAGCATTCAGCAAGCTGTAGGGATTATAGATATCCTCCGAAACCGAGGCAAAATGGTAGCCGTCATAGCGTTCCTTTATCTTTTGGAACATCTCATCGGGCGAGCAGTCATACACCTTAGCCATCGCCTCTATGTCTTCTGCAAGATCGCGCCTAACTTCCTGCTCCGTTATTCCACAGATAGCTGAGAAGGCAGGAAGCATGGTCACATTCTTCAAGTTGTTGATGGTAGAAAAGATGCTGAGCTGTGAAAATTTTGTGACACCTGTGATAAAACAGAACTTGATCTTTGCCTCTTGTTTTTTGAGTCGCTGATAGAACTCCTGCATCACTTCGCGCACTTCTTTTAGTCTTTCGTCCTCATGTAACACATCCAGTAATGGTGCATCATACTCGTCTATGAGTACCGCAACCTGTTTGCCTGTCTGCTCGCATGCTCTGTCTAAAAGTCCTCCCAAGCGCATGCCAGGAGTGGTTTCTTTCGGATTCTCGCCATAAATCTTTTCGTATGGAGCCAGAATATTTTCCAATTCTTGCCTTATCTGGGCGGGCGGCATGTGCTTGGCGCTGCTCAAGTCCAGACGGAACACAGGGTATTGCTCCCACTCCTGCTCCATCTCCATGATTTTCAGCCCTTCGAAGAGTTTACGCTCACCCTTGAAATACGACTCCAAGGTTGATGTCAGCAATGACTTGCCAAACCTGCGAGGACGGCTCAGGAAGATAAACTTGGCATAATGAGCCAACCGCCACATTTGGTCTGTTTTATCTACATAAACATAGCCACCCCGAATTATCTCCGAGAATGTCTGTATGCCTATGGGATATCGTCTAGAAGTCATCTTATTACATTAAATTTTCGGCAAAGATAGTAATTTAGAGTGAAATACCAAAGAAAATCATAAGTTTTTTATCGATTTGCCTTATTCTATCTCCCCTCCATAGCCAACACTTTCTCCACAATCGGAGCCATATCATAATACTTATACTCAGCCAAGCGACCGCCAAAGATGACATTCTTCTCTTGTGAAGCCAAGTCACGATATTTCTCTGCCAAGGCATTGTTTCGATTATCATTGACAGGATAATATGGTTCCATTCCTTCCTTATACTCTGTGCTGTATTCTTCAGACACTACTGTCTTTGGACAATCATACACTGCTTGACCAAACATCTCAAAATGCTTATGCTCGATAATACGAGTATAAGGCTGCTCATGTGAAGTATAGTTAACGACGGCATTACCTTGATAGTTCGGCATATCTTCAACTCTTGTCTTGAATGAAACTGTCCTCCAATCAAGTTTACCATACTTGTAGCCAAAGTATTCATCAAGCTGGCCTGTATAAACAATCTTATCGGCTGTACTTTCCCAATATTTACGATTCTCAAAAATATTGGTATTAACTTTCGTCTCTACTCCGTCCAGCAGTCCCTCTATCAACTTATTATATCCACCAATGGGGATTCCTTGGTATTTGTCATTAAAATAGTTGTTATCAAAAACAAAGCGCACTGGTAAACGTTTGATGATAAAAGCTGGCAGTTCTTTACATTTACGCCCCCATTGTTTCTCGGTGTACTCCTTAATTAATGCCTCAAAGATATCCTTTCCCACTAACGTCAAAGCCTGCTCCTCCAAGTTCTGAGGCTCATGACCATTCAATGCAGCAACCGCCTCAGCTTTTTGTTCCTCTATCTTAGCTTTTGCCTCATCAGGCGTAGTCACTCCCCACATCTGATAGAAGGTATTCATATTGAAAGGCAAATTATAAAGTTTGCCTTTGTAGTTAGCTACAGGTGAGTTCGTATAGCGATTGAAGGGAACTATAGAATTCACAAAATCCCATACCTGCTTGTTCGACGTGTGGAAGATATGCGCCCCATACTTATGCACATTAATACCCTCGATGTTCTCGCAATAGATGTTACCGCCAAGATGAGGACGCTTGTCAATCACCAGACACTTCTTGCCCATCTGCTTAGCACGATAGGCAAAGGTGGCCCCAAACAGTCCGGAGCCCACTATCAGATAGTCGTAAATCTTTACCATTTATGACAATCTCTCATTATTGAGTTTAAACTTTGATTTTATCATTTCAATCAACATCATTGAAGATGATGTCTTTGCTAAATATTGCCCACATAAATAGACTAAAGCGCATCCAACAATTGTAACAAAGACAAATGGCCAGCCTGAACAATATGCTCCAGTCATATAAGCAATAAATATAAAAGACAGAGACAGAGTAAGATTGATTGAGGTGTCTTTGAAATTATAGAATCGAATTGGAGTTTTCTTATATATAAAAACAAGCATAACACAAAGTATCAAGATTTCCGCAAACACAGAGGATATAGCAGCTCCTGATGCACCAAAATAAGGAATCAAGGCCAAGTTTAGGATAAAATTAGTTACAGTTCCAGTTAGTAATGAATAAAGAAATGCTTTATCCAGACCAAAGCCCAACAGAATCTGTATGCCTGTCAGATTATTAAACCCGATTGCGACAACAGTAAATATGATTATCTGTAATGGAATGATTGTCCCATAAAATTGTTCTCCAAAGAAAAGAGGAACAAATACTGGAGCAACAACCATCACTCCAAATGCTATTGGAAAACTCATAAAAGAGACTATGGAGAAAGACTTATTCATCAATATATTGATCTCGTTCCAGTTCTTTTCTTCTTTCAACTTGGCAACTCGTGGCAAAGCAACTGCTGCCAAACTAGTTACAATTGGAACTAAAGCCTTGGAAAGATGCGTCGCACAATTATAGTAACCCACTTCATCATAGTCTGACATGAATCCCAACATCAACGTATCGAGTATCGTATAAACAGATATTGCTATAGACGAAGAGAATAATATGAGTAAAGGTTTTATATGACGAGTTCCTGATAATGTAAAGTAAGGATGAATTCCTGACTGATATAGTTTCACAAAATTCCATATTTCATTAAGGATAACGGAAGCTGCATTTAAGGCTACATAAATCAGGAGATCACTCTTTTCTCGTACTAGTAAAAACAAAAAAAATAAGCTTAGAGTCTTGATGATTAATGAACGAAAAGTGATATAGCTAAACTCTTCCCTTCCTTGAAAAAACCAATCAACTTTAAATGGCGTCATGTAAAGGATTATACCTGACACTAAAAAAAACACATAATTCTCATTTAATTGAGGAATAAATAGTAATGTCAATAACATTATGAAGCTACTTATGAAAGTAGCAACAATGGAAATAGATATAATCTCTGAAATGAATTTTGTCTGTACTTTAATGTCATTCTTGATTTTTGCAACCTCACGAATTCCATAATAAGGTATTCCTAATGCTGCAAATAATGCAAACCAGTCTGCATAAGTATTGGCAAAATTGAATAGTCCTACTCCATCAGGTTCCAACACACGAGAAACATAAGGAGCCGTTATCAAAGGAAATATTACCTTTGAAATATTCAGTAAGATATTGTAAAGGAAATTACGTTTAATCGACTTTGCCATAATCGCATGATTAAGCAGCCTATATATGGTAATCCTTTAGCTTAGGAAATGTAGCCATATACCAATATGCCAAGCTATACGAGAGCATAAAAATGGTAAGTACTTTATATTGAGAAACAGTGAAAGAGAATAAAAGAAAATAGCATAGGATCATCATCAGGGATTGAAAATCCCTA
>Ga0326511_10004646_pt1 | contig 10894 bp, 9 predicted proteins | sample 0_2496_0518_D_FD_203701 | JGI IMG/M metagenome (GOLD analysis project Ga0326511, IMG submission 203701) | Bovine rumen microbial communities from UC Davis, California, United States - 0_2496_0518 | ecosystem: Host-associated > Mammals > Digestive system > Stomach > Rumen | place: USA: California... | reverse complement strand
GCGAGAGCGGCGCCGACAAAGGGACCTACGATGAATACCCAGAGCTGGGCGAGGGCCTTGCCGCCTTCGAAGAGGGCGGGACCGATGGAACGGGCGGGGTTGACGGAAGTGCCCGTGTAGTGGATGCCCACGAGGTGGATGAGGATGAGCGACAGACCGATGGCGAGACCTGCGAAGTTATTCGTGGCACCGTTGGTCTTGGACGTAGCGCCCAACACAACGAGCACGAAGAGACAGGTGAGCACGATTTCGGCAATCAGGCCGTTCGTCACTGTACCGGAGCAGGCATTGGCGCCCGTGGTGGTGCCGAGAGCAAGTTCGGGTGAGGTGCTCACAAGCAGATAGAGAACACACGAAGCGAGGATGGCACCGATGGTCTGGAAAACCATGTACATGCCGCAGTCCTTGCCCGAGATGCCGCCGTTGAGGAAAACACCGAGCGTGATGGCGGGGTTGATGTGGCAGCCGGAGATGCCGCCGATGGTGTAGGCCATAGCTACAACGGCAAGACCGAAGGCGATGGCTGTGCCGACAACAGATGCGGTGTCGCTACCGCAGTTCAGGCTGACAGCTGTGCCGCAGCCGAGGAGCGTAAGTGTGAACGTACCTACAAGTTCTGCAAAATACTTCTTCATTTTGTTTGATAATTTTTATGTTGTTTTGTTGATGGAGTTACGGGGTTGATAGGGAGGCTAATCAAACACGCCGGCTTCGCCTTCCTGCTGCTGCATGGGCTGCAGTTCGTGTCCGCTTACAATGGCTGAAGGATGGCAGGGATCGTAGTTGTCGGGATAGACGAACTGCTCACCTTCGTTGTAGGGCAGGGTGGGATCGGCATAGACCTTCTGGATGAACTTGGCGAAGACAGGCAGCGCCATGGATGCACCCTGTCCGTAGGCCATGCGGTCGAAGGCGATGGAACGCTCCTCACCGCCCACCCAGGTGCCTGTCACCAGCGATGGCGAGAAGCACATGAACCATCCGTCGGAGTTGTCGTTGGTCGTGCCGGTCTTGCCACCCAGGGGCGCCTTGATGTTATATCGGAAACGGATGCGCGTGCCTGTGCCGTGATCGACGACATCGCGCAGGATGGGCAGCATCTTGAGGTAGCTGTCGTAGGAGAATACCTCGCGGTAGCGCGGTTCGAAGTGAGCCAGTTCCATGCCCGTGTTGTCGCAGATGCTTTCCACATAGAGGGGAGAGACACGCTGTCCGTGGCCGGGGAAACCGCTGTAGGCGGTCACCATCTCCTCGACGCTCACGTCGCACACGCCCAGACAGAGCGAGAGCACGGGGTCGAGCTGGTTGCGGATGCCGAAGCTGTGGAGCATGCGCACAAAGGCCTCGGGGGCCAGACGTGACATCACGCGGGCGGAAATCCAGTTGTTGGAGGTCATCAGTCCCCAGCGCAGGGTCACCATCTCGCCGATGCGTTTCTTGTCGGCATTGCGGGGTATCCAGGGCTTGCCTGCAGCATCGTAGAGCACGGGCTGGGTGTTCATTTCCTCGTCGCAGGGAGTGCGGCCCTCTTCCATAGCCAGGGTGTAGAGCAGCGGTTTGATGGTCGAACCTACCTGACGGCGACCCTGAGTCACCATGTCATACTGGAAAGCCGTGAAATCGGGGCCTCCCACATAGGCTTTGACATAACCCATCGTGTCCATGCACATGAAACCCGCACGCAGGAACTGTTTCTGCCACCGGAGCGAGTCCCAGGGTGTCATGATGGTGTCGATGTCGCCCTCCCACGAGAACAGTTTCATTTCGCAGGGGGTATGGAATGCCTTTTCAATCTCTTCCTTGCTGTAGCCGTCGCCCAGCATGGTGTTATAGCGGGCGCTCTGACGCATGGCACGGGTCAGACTCTGCTGGACCTCGTCCTTGCTGAGTTTGTTCGAATAGGGCGCGTTTTTCTGTCCTTTCTTCTCCTTGTTGAAGAGGGGCTGCAAATTGTCGCGGAGCTGTTCGACTACGGCATCTTCGGCATAGGTCTGCATCTTCGAGTTGATGGACGTGTAGATGCGCAGACCGTCGGTGGTGAGGTTCCAGGGCGTTCCGTCGGGTTTGTGATTCTTCTGACACCAGCCGTAGAGCGGATTTTCAGCCCAGGCGATACTGTCGTCGATGTATTGCTGGCGCTGCCACCCGCGGTAGTCTTGGGGTTCGGGCTTCCGGGCTCGCATAATCTTGCGCAGGTATTCACGCAGGTAGGGAGCCAGTCCGGTTTTGTGGTCGGCAGAGTGGGCCAGCCGGTATTTGCCGTTTTCGTCGCACAGGGGCATCAGGGGGAGCCGGTTGAGGGAATCCTCCTGGACATCGTCGATAAAGTGGGCTTTCTTCATCTGGGAGAGAACAACCGCGCGTCGTCCCAACACCTTTTCCGAGCGGCGGATGGGATTGTAATAGGACGGGTTCTGGCACATTCCCACCAGCATGGCTGCCTCTTCGATGTTCAGGTCTTTGGGCAGCTTGTCGAAGTAGATATGAGCAGCGGAACGGATACCCACGGCGTTGTAGCAGAAGTCAAACTTGTTGAGATACATGTTGATAATCTCTTCCTTGGTGTAGAGGCGTTCCAGTTTGACGGCGATAACCCATTCGATGGGTTTCTGCAGGGCTCGTTCCAGAATGTTGTCAGCCTTGGGCGAATAGAGCTGTTTGGCCAATTGCTGGGTGATGGTGGAGCCGCCACCGGCGCTCTTATTTCCCATGATTACGGTCTTGAAGACCGCACGGAAAATGGCTTTCATATCGATGCCCGAGTGGTCGGCGTAGCGTTCGTCCTCGGTGGCGATGAGAGCCTGGATGAGATAGGGGGAGAGCTGGTTGTAGTTGATATACACACGGTTCTCCTTCGCCTGACTGAAGCGGCCGATTTCGACGCTGTCGGACGAATAGATGATGGTTGCAAACTTGCTCTGCGGATTCTCAAGTTCGTCAATCGGCGGCATGTAACCGATACTGCCGTTCGAAATGAGTGTGAACAGTATAACAAGGGTGATGACACCAATCAGGAACAGGCTCCAGAGAGCAATCAAACTAACTTTTACCCAGCGAGACATTTTTTGATTTGACTATTTGACTATTTGATCGTTAGACCATTAGACCATTTGACGATTTGACGGTTGGCTGAGGGTCAACCTCCCTTCTTGTACAGAGGGGAAAGGGGGCTATTTTAATTTCTCAACGCATTCCTTCACTCTGCGCATAGCCTCACGGATATTTTCCGAAGAGGTGGCATAGCTGAAACGAATGCAGTCGGGGTCGCCGAAAGCTGTGCCCGAAACACTGGCCACCAGTCCCTCTTCGAGGAAGAACATAGCCAGGTCATTAGCGTCGTTGATCACACGGTCGCCGTATTTCTTTCCGAAAAGTTCCGTGACTTTGGGGAATACATAGAAGGCACCGTCGGGCACGGAAATCCGGAATCCGGGAATCTCCTTGATGAGCGACACGATGAGGTTGCGACGGTCCTCGAAGGCCTGACACATCAGCGAGACGCAGTCCTGCGGACCGTTGTAGGCTGCCTCGGCTGCCTTCTGGGCGATGCTTGAGGGACCGCTCGTGTACTGACCCTGCAGTTTGGAAACCGCTTTGGCGACCCAGGTCGGACCGGCCATGTAGCCGATGCGCCAGCCGGTCATGGCATAAGCCTTCGACACGCCGTTGATGATGACTACACGGTTCTCCATCTCAGGAAACTCGGCGATGCTGTAATGCTGTCCGATATAGTTGATGTGTTCGTAGATTTCGTCGGCGATAACAATCACGCGGGGATGGTTCTTGAGCACTCGCACGAGGTCGGCAAGCTCTTCTTTCGAATAGACGGCGCCCGTGGGGTTGGAAGGAGAACAGAGAATGATGGCTTTGGTCTTGTCGGTGATGGCCGATTCAAGCTGGTCGCCTGTTATCTTGAAGTTCTGTTCAATACCGGCAGGAAGGGCCACGTTGACGCCTTCGGCCAGTTTGACCATCTCAAAATAACTAACCCAGGCAGGCGTGGGGATAATCACTTCATCGCCCTTGTCCACAATGGTGAGGATAACGTTGCAGACCTCCTGCTTAGCACCATTGCCGACCACAATCTGCTGGGGCGTGAAGTTGAGATGGTTCTCGCGCTTCAGTTTGGCAGAGATGGCATTGCGCAACGACATATAGCCGGGAACGGGCGAATAGAACGAGAAGTTGTCGTCAATGGCTTGTTTGGCGGCCGTCTTGATGTGGTCGGGCGTGTTGAAGTCAGGCTCACCCACAGAGAGATTGATGACGTCAAAACCCTGAGCTTTCAGCTCCTGGCTTTTTTGGGACATGGCCAGTGTTGCAGAGGGTGACAGTGCAGCAAGGCGTGCAGAAAGTTCTTCCATAAATTAAAGTGATGTTATATTGTTTTTTTGTTTTGTTTTCTTTTTTGGGGGAGATTCCGGAGATTCTGGATTTTCAGACTTTTTGGAATTTATGCATTGATGGGTTTGGGCTTCTTGTGAAGCAGATTTACACGTATCCAGTTGCGTATCTTCCTGGTCCACTTCCTCATGTTGATGATGTAAGTATCCCAGTCGAAGAGGGTCGAGTCGTTGATGGCGCGCCAGGTCAGGAAGATGCCGATGGGTGCCAATACCATCGACGAGAGCCAGGCTCCGGCCCACGGCACCCATTCGCCTTCCTTGGCGAGTTTGTTGCCTGTACTGTCGATGATATAATAGAAGATGAAGAAGGCAACACTGACAATGATGGGCACACCCATGCCGCCCTTGCGGATAATGGCACCGAGCGGGGCTCCGATGAAGAAGAAGATGAGGCAGCCGATTGACAATACAAACTGTTTGTGAATCTCGAGCTCGTGGAGCTGACGGTTGCGGAACTCGGCATTCTGCATCTCGGTGCGCGCATTGAATGTAGCAATCACGTCCATCGCTTTATCCTGGGCGATTCTTGTGATGCGTTCCATCTGGTCGGGACGCAGCGAGGCATAGATGGAGTCCAGATTATAGATGTGAGCACGTGTGGCACCTTCGATGTGGTCGGGATTGATTCCCTTCAGTTCCTGTCCGGCTGTCATTGCTCCGGTGGCAGCGGTGAAGTAGGCCGTATCGCTTCGCATTTTCTCCGGGATGCTGCGGAAATAGGTGCGCGTCTTGAGCTGTTCGCCGTAGTCGGCATTGATCGAATCCATCCGGGCATCCAACGAATCCACCGAAGCGAAGAGCGTTGACAGGTTCTTACCTTTGTGGCTTGATGTAATCATCGACTCGTCGGTTCGTTCCAGATCGTTTTCGTAGGGAATATAGACAATTTTTTCGGTGAAAGACTCGCGACGGTACTTGGGATGTTTCTTCTTCTGGGCGGCCGTAGCACGCGAGTTCTCCTGGAAGGTGCCCACCTGTTCGCCGCTCCACAATGTCAGCTTGAGGTGCTTGCCGTCAGCCGTTTCGGCTACACAGGCACTGTCGGCTACCGTCACGGTGGCATCTTCGATGTTAGAGCCTTCGAAAATGTAGATGGTCACGTCTTTCAGCAGTCCCGTCTTGTGGTCCTTCTCATTGACATAGATGTTATAATCTTCGATTTCCTTGTAGAAGATACCCTCCGGAATCTGCAGCTCAGGCGATTTGTGTTTGATGCCGAACAGCAGCGAGTACATCTTGGTGTTCACTTTGGGCAGAATGTCATCCTGGAAGAAGAAGGCTCCGATTGAGACGATTACCACGAAAATCGTGAGCGGCTTCATGATTTTCATCAGGGAGATGCCCGACGACTTCATGGCCAGCAGTTCCAGGCTTTCGCCCAGATTGCCGAACGTCATCAGCGATGCCAGAAGAATGGCAAGCGGAAGGGCCATCGGCACGAAGCCGAGACCTGCGTAGAAGAAGAGCTCGGCAATGATGCCTATACCCAGACCTTTTCCCACAAACTGGTCAACATGACTCCAAAGAAACTGCATCAGCACAATGAAGAGGCAGATAAAGAAGGTCATGAGGAACATGGGGAGAAAAGTCTCCAGCATGAACGAATATATACGCTTGATTTTGAACATCTGCGAGTCTGTTCGCCTCCTTTCTTTATTTCGATTTCATGATGTCGATTTCTGCCTGTGCAATACTGTCGGCTTCAGCCTTGAGCCGTTTGCGACGCAGAATCTGTTTGATCATCGAACTTTCACGCAGGTTAGCCTGAGCCGTCTTGAGTTCTTCCTGCAAATCTTCAAGCGTGATGGCATTGGCCACATAGGGGAAGAGGTAGGCACCCAAAGCGTCGTTCTTGTGCTTGTGGTAGGATGCCAGCCAGGCGCGACGGATGTATGCCTCATAATCTCCGTTGGCATTCACGATGGCCGTCAGGGAGTCGGTCAGGATTTCCACTTCGTTGTTGAAGGGAGTACCTGTGGCAGATCCCGACGAGAGGTCAACACGGGTGATGCCGGGCTCAAGGAAAAGCATGCAGGCTGTTTCAATCGTCGGTGTGCCGATGCGACGCAGTATAATGGTGTCGACGAACCCTCTGAATTCGAAGGCTTCTCCCTTGATCTGCGTCTTCATGATGGGATTGTCAAATTCGTCGTATATAGTTACTACGTCCCCGTCCGGCGCTTTCTGCGCCAGACCGAGGATTTGGTATTCGCCAGGTTTCAGACCTTCAGTGTTTCCCCCGCTGCATGCGGTCAGCAGAAGTGTCAGACCCGTGAAAGCTATACTTGCAAATTTTCTCATTGTTGTAATAAAGCGGAATTCGGTTGGGGGATGTCGGTTCTCAGAGAGTTGCCTTGATGGCTTCTTCAATCTTTTCGCCGCGGATGTCGCGGGCCACAATCTTGCCGGAGGCATCAATCAGAAGGATGGTCGGAACACCCTGTACACCATAGGCTTCAGCGGCTTCTTTCTGGTTGAAGATGATGTCCCAGGTGATGCCCAGGTCCTCGGCCACAGCCAGCATGTCGTCCATGTTCTCGTCCCACACGTCGATGCTCACGAAGTTCACTTTGTCCTTGTACTGCTCGTAGTAGGGGATGAGGTAGGTCTTGAGTTCGTTCTTGCAGGGACCGCACCAGGATGCTGTGAAATCTACGAGCACAGGTTTGCCCTTGGCGATGATTTTGCTCAGCGAGTGTTCGTGGTGTTGGTGGCAGTTCACCTTGGGACCTTTGATCTCGATGAACATATTGCCCTCACCCGAGTGGCTGGCAATCTCTTTTTGCTTGAGGGCCTGCATGAAATAGCCGTTGTTCCGGATGTTGGCAGGAGCGGTCTCCATCTCGGCTTTGAAAGTCTCGTAGTCAAGCAGCTGGGCAAGGTATTGGAAGAGGAATTCTCCCACCTGGCTGTTCTGGAATTTGTGATAGTAGTCGAGCGTTATCTGTGTCATGGAATCCTGGTCGGCAGTGGCTTCTACGGCTTTGCTCCATTCAGCGAGATCGTCGTTGAGCTTGGTGCCGACGGCGTCTGGCGAAGGATAGTCAAGCGTAATGGTGCCGGGCTCCAGGAAGAGCTGAACGCCATATCGGGGCTCTTTGATGCGGACGGTGGCCATACGGACAGAGTCGGCCACACCCTCGAAGGAGTATTTGCCGTCCTTGACATAGGCTGTGTCGATGTCGCCACGACCCTTCACCAGGAATACTTCCGTGCCTTCGGCGATACCGTTGGCAGTTCCGTTGAGGACGTAGGCATTGGGCGATGCGGGTTTGTTCTGCGAGCAGGCTGCCATCAGTGCAGCGAAGCCTAGAATACAGAGAGTTCTGAGATGGTTCATAATGGATGAAAATTAATATTATTGCAATGTTTATTGGATATGAATCTTGAGAGCGTCCTCGATGGCTTCACCTCTCAGTCCGTTGGCACGGATGATGCCTGTGCCGTCGATGAGGATGATCTGCGGAATGCTCTGAATGCCGTAGGCCTTTGCAGCCTCTTCGGGGCTGCTGATGACCGGATAGGTGATGCCCAGAGCCTGGATGGCCTTCTCGGTGTCGTAAACATAATCACCGATGGCGATGCCCACGACATTGATTTTGCCTTCGTATTTCTGCCAGAGAGCCTGCAGCCCGGGAATTTCCCGAATGCAGGGACCGCACCATGATGCCCAAAAATCGACGAGTGTGGGCTTGCCGTTGGCTATCAAAGCGCTCAGCGAGGTCTGCGTCTGGTCTTCGTCGTTCACCAGGAGACCTATCACGTCGGTATACTTCTTTCCCACCTGACATCCGGGAGGGATGCGCTGGGCCGCAGCATTGTGCTGACAGGCAGAGACAGAGAGCAGAATGATCAGGGCGGCCAGGCCCCATAACAGACGTTTCATCATCATTCGATGAGCATCAGGTCGGCGGCTTCCAGCACGTTGTCGCCCTTGTTTACATAGATGGCTTTCACGGTGCCGTCCTTGCCGGCATTGATGTTGTTCTCCATCTTCATCGCTTCGAGCACGAGCACGCAGTCGGATGCCTTTACTGCCTGTCCCACGGTAACGTTGACCGAGAGGATGGTACCCGGAAGGGGAGACTTCAGGGAGCCGGCAGCACCTGCGGCAGCCGGAGCAGGAGCACTCTTTGCGGCAGCGGGAGCGATAGCGGGTGCGGCTGCAGGTTTGGCGATAACAGGCTTCGTTTTGGGAGCTTCGGGCAGTTCGACATCATAATCGGTGCCGTTCACAGTCACCTTCACATTCTTGCCGTCGGCATCGCCTACAGCCACTTCGTAATCTTTGTTGTTAACTTTGAATTTGTAGGTTTTCATAATCTTACCACTTGCGAATGGGTTTTCTCATTTGGTTGTTGCCAACGCCTGTCCAGCCTGATGTGACTGAGCCGAGGGTGAGCACATCGCTCTCGTTGTCGTGTGAGCCGCCCTCATGGAGGAACAGAGCGATGCCGATGGCGGCAATGACTTCGTCATCGTCGGCAGGTACGCCTGTAGCAGCCTCTTTCACCGAAAGTCCTTCGGTTTTTTCACCCTTTTTACCCACGGAGGAACGAAGGGCCTTGATGGGTTTGGTGATGAGGTTGTACCAGATGGCATTCACGATTTTGTCGAGCCACTTGAAACAGAAGAACAGGATGGCCAGCGCGATGAATACAACACCCATCGCAATCACGGTCATCATGAGGCCGTATTGGTCGTGTTCGCGGAAATTGTCCGCGTTGCTTGCCAACAGGGATGCGGCATTCAGACCGAGGGCCAGGATGGTTAGGATGGATTTCTTCATTACAGGGGGAGGTTATCGTGTTTCTTGGCGGGATTCTCGAGTTTCTTGTTGCGGAGTTTCTCGAGAGCGCGAATCACACGGAAACGGGTGTTGCGGGGTTCGATTACATCGTCGATATAACCCTTGTGAGCAGCGTCATAGGGGTTGCAGAACAGATCTTCATATTCTTTCTTCTTCGATGCAATGATTTCTGCTTTGGCCTCAGGAGTCTCGGCGGCTTTGAGCTCTTTGCCGTAGAGCACTTCCACAGCGCCGTCGGAACCCATTACGGCAATTTCGGAGGAAGGCCATGCATAGTTGATATCGCCGCGCAGCTGTTTGCAACTCATCACGATATGGCTGCCGCCATAGCTCTTGCGCAGGGTCACTGTCACCTTCGGAACCGTTGATTCGCCGTAGGCAAAGAGCAGTTTGGCTCCGTGGTCGATAACGCCGTTGTATTCCTGTCCGGTGCCGGGCAGGAAGCCGGGCACATCGACAAGGGTTACCAGCGGGATGTTGAAGGCGTCGCAGAACCGTACGAAACGGGCAGCTTTACGCGATGCGTTGCTGTCGAGGCAACCGGCCATCACCTTGGGCTGGTTGGCCACGATGCCCACGCTCTGACCGTTCATGCGGGCAAAGCCCACGATGATATTCTTGGCCCACGCGGAATGTACTTCCAGCATTTCGCCGTTATCGACAATGGCAGCAATCACGTCATACATGTCGTAGCTCTGCTTCGATGTCTCGGGGATGATTTCATTCAGGCTGTCTTCCTTGCGGTCGATGGGATCGTTGCAATCCGTGCGGGGCGCCTCGTCCATATTGTTCGAAGGCAGGTAGGAGAGGAGTTGCTTGACAAGAGCCAGACCTTCCTCTTCGTTCTCGGCGGCAAAGTGGGCCACACCCGATTTCGAAGCGTGAACGGCAGCACCGCCCAGGCTTTCCTGATCGACAACCTCGCCCAGCACTTCCTTCACAACCTTGGGACCGGTGAGGAACATATAGCTGGTGTTCTTGATCATCACCACAAAGTCGGTGAGGGCAGGCGAATACACACTGCCGCCGGCGCAGGGACCCATGATCAGAGAGATCTGGGGAATGACGCCGCTGGCCAGAATGTTGCGTTCGAAAATCTCGCCGAAACCGGCCATGGCGGCAATGCCTTCCTGAATACGGGCCCCACCTGAATCGTTCAGACCGATCACGGGTGCGCCCATCTTCATGGCCATATCCATGATTTTGCAGATTTTCAGAGCCATCGTTTCCGAAAGCGAACCTCCCGACACGGTGAAGTCCTGGGCGAAAAGGTAAACCAGACGGCCGCCGATAGTGGCCGATCCTGTTACCACACCGTCGCCGAAGGGATGGCTCTTCTCCATACCGAAGTTCGTGCAGCGATGGGTCAGGAACATATCATATTCCTCGAAAGAGCCTTCGTCGACGAGCATGTCGATGCGTTCTCTTGCTGTCATCTTGCCCTTGGCATGCTGGGCGGCGATGCGCTTCTCGCCTCCGCCCTGACGTGCCGTCTCGCGGTTGCGAATCAGTTCTTGTATTTTCTGTTGCTGAATTGACATTGTCGAATATAATTTAATAAGGTACGCGCGAGGTTATTCCTCCTCTTCGTCTTCCTTCATGTTGTGATATACGTTCGAGATATCCTCGTCCTCTTCAAACTTCTCGAGCAGTTTGTTGATGGTCTCGCGCTGCTCGG
>Ga0326511_10004644_pt1 | contig 10899 bp, 11 predicted proteins | sample 0_2496_0518_D_FD_203701 | JGI IMG/M metagenome (GOLD analysis project Ga0326511, IMG submission 203701) | Bovine rumen microbial communities from UC Davis, California, United States - 0_2496_0518 | ecosystem: Host-associated > Mammals > Digestive system > Stomach > Rumen | place: USA... | reverse complement strand
TTCACCCTGGAAGCCAGTCTCACCTTGGGCACCGCGTTCACCCTGTGAACCACGTTCACCCTGTGCACCAACCTCACCAGCTGTGCCTTGGAAACCGATTTCACCCTGGAAGCCAGTCTCACCTTGTGTACCGCGTTCACCCTGTACACCTTGTTCACCCTGTGCGCCAATAACGCCTTGGATACCTTTAAAGCCAATTTCACCAACAAAGCCTTGTGCACCCTGTGCACCCTGTTCACCAGCGTCACCTGCAGGACCTTGTATACCAATAAAGCCTTGTGCTCCCTTGATACCTTGGACACCTTGGATGCCTAGAATACCCTGAATAACTTCAATACGGTTATCAAAGTATTCCATTCGTTTTGTTTCGGTTGGCGTGTCTTTAATACATTCGGCAAGACAAGCCATAACACAATCAAAATGTCCTGAGACATTTTTAACTGTGTCACAATTTGCACTTGCCAGTTTCACACAAATCATGTTGGTGTTCTCACCAACTTGGAACAAATAATCAAAATTGTCTGATTGTTGTTCCGACATATCAACGTCGTATGTGGGGCTGATAGGAGTATCGTTAGTGAATAATTGTGGGTCAACATAGTTATCAAATTCAAAAATTAAGAATTTGTCACCCTTATTTTCACACACGATACGATACCATTCACCTGGTGTAACCCTCATCATTAATGTATTGATGGTGTCTGGAGCGGTTTCCTCGCCTGGGTAGATACCAGTATCTGAACAAACAATATTAGTGGTTGTAATGTCTAGATATTCTGAATCACCGTAATACCTCGCACTTACAAGTTCACCGTCCATAAACACGTCGTCAGCACATAATGAATTGATATATTCTATAGCTTTCCATTTGCTATCGAATATTTCACCATTACGAAGCATTGTATGTTTCTTACCGTACAATAATGCTGTTTTGTCTGTTAACATCGTGTTTTATTATTATTTTTATTTTATATTAATTAATATTATTACCATCTAATCGGTATGCGCTTTCGATATATGCTAATTTAATTGTTATAGTTTTGTTGGTATTGTCCCAATCAATCACTATGCCATTAATAGCTTCAGAATCACCAGCAATAAATTTGGTATCTTGTTTATAGAATCCAATAATTGTTGATTTATCACTGATTTTTCCGTCAGTGTCGCCAATAATTTCTTGCATATCTCTTGAATCAATGTAGAAATTTGTGCGTTGGTCTTCTCTGTCATTTGATTTGACTACATTAAGCATTACATGCAAATCACACACATCATAGAAGGTGGTCCTAATATAATCAATTATATCAAATAAGTCAAAGTTCTCGTTGCAAGCCCCCAGAAACGTGATATCGAAGTTCTGGTAGTTGTATACGGTTCCGATTGTCAACACGCTAGAAACACTTTGTGTTGTTATAGGTGTTGGAAAGCTCTTGATGTAAACATTTGTATTTGGTGTGAATGTTTTAATCTGGTTGTTCGAGTTTTTCAAACTAATTGTCTCAACACCATCGGCATAGTTGACTGCTATTTCGCCATAATTCAACTTGCTTGGGTCTGGCAATTTCGGACGACCAGATTGTATCACATTACTTTTCAAATGTTCTACATGTCTTAATTGTCTTGGTTCAGGCATAAAAATGCATTTTTATTAAATTATTACTATATAGTTTTTGAGGTTATAAAAATAGCCTCACTTATAATATATAAATATAATATAATATATTAAAAATTATATATAAAAAATAAAAAATATGCCTTAGATTTCTAAGACATATAACGAATTTCAATAAATTAAATCTAAACTAAAACTATTACAAAAACACAATCCCAAAACACACTGAAGATATAATTAAACAAAGTATCCTGTAAAATGAATCTCCACCGTTTATCTGTTTTCCATTCAGTGCATTACACAATGCTGTAACCGTTACATTAAGCCACATGAATAAATGGAATAATCCAAAACACAGCAACGCACTTAAAATTCCGAAAAACCCCCACAAAAGGGCGCAAGCAGCAATTACAACCGCATAAATTATAAAATTTGAATTAATTTTTTCCATATTAAGTTTATTTTTATATAATATATAGCCTTAATTTATAAAAAACAAAAAAAGCGAACCAAATACTGATTCGCTTCATATATTAAATTTTTATATTAATTTTTACCAGCCTTCATTCTCAATATATTCCTTTGCGTTCGGTGATAATTGGCTTACAATCTGGTCATACATTTCATCTGTCATTCTATGGGGGTCAATTTTCTGCAGCGGATTACTTGTATCTTTTAGTTCAGGGAACATTTCCAAAGCCTTAGTTTCAAACTCTTTCTCATATTCACTTCTGTAATCGTCAAACCTATTAGCAAAATTAAGTTGTTGGTTAGCTTTCCTTGTAAAGAATTTTTCAATCGCGTCCACTCCTTTACAAGCCGCTTGATATTGCGGATTATTCTCTATACCTTTTATACCGCCATAGTTAAATCCACTTTGGGTATAAAAATTTAAAGCATCCCTGATTGTTCTTACCGCATCAGCAATTTCACTGAATTGCCATACTCCGCTGTTATGGTCTGCTGCATATGGACCAGCATCTTTTGCCCTTTTAATTGTCTGATAGTTAAGTTCACTTAGAGCTTCAGTGACCATTTTGCCTATATCATTCTCGTTTATCTTAATTACTTTCTGCATTTTAATACAATTTATTTAATTATAAATATCATAGATTATAAAAAAATGGAAAAACCCCCAGATTAAAATCCGAGGGTTGCTCCGAGTTAGGTGAGATATATAAAAAGTAGATTAAAGAGTGTTTATAGTCAAGTTATACATTAATATTCGCCACAATCTATATCCCCGACGGATATTGTGTTATCCTCAATAACAATAGCGTCGCCAGCACTATAATTTGAACCACTGCCGACTTTGGTGGCTTTCAAGTTACTTCTGTTGTTCGTTTCATCCCAGAACAAAACTTTTCCGTCACCGTCTACCAAAGTTATATCAACAAATGAAATTTCGTATGTGCCATTATTATCAGCAACAGGGTCTGCAACGACACCCATGGTCACACCAGCAATGGCTGTACCAGCTTTCAATCCAATAAAAGTGTTCAAGTCAGCTAATGTAGGGAAAATTCTGTTACCAATAATAGGAAATCTACCATTAGCATCGAATGTCATACCCCAACCCTGTTCGTTGGTCATGTCTTTATATTTATATTCTGCCATTTTTCGTACTATTAATTTAATTCTTTATTATTGGTATTTGTTATGCGTTAGAGAATGTTAACCATTTATATGCTGAAACCATCGCTGAAAGGTTTGTCTTATAATAAACATTATACACAACACCATTACTATCAGTCACTGTACCAGCATGATTTGCCTTGAATTCACTTGTAGCTGGACTGCCAAGACTGTTGGCTATCGTGAAATCCCTAACGGTAGGAATAATGATTACCATATTGCTACTCGGTTGAATATTGTATTCAACATTATATAACACATTGTTCGAAGTAAGCGCATGTTTATTTTCTGCAGTCATCAAAGTTGTATAATCCACTGGCAACGTTGCAATGTTTTCCTTGACATATACATTATAATACACATTAAATGTTTTTTTGCTGATTACTGTGTTTCCTGCATTAATCTTTGCTGTTGAATCATGATTTAAATTTGTCTTGGCTACAACACCGCTTGCACCATATGCTGTCTGGCAATTAAATTCATGCTGGCCTTCCGTTAATGGTGTATTGTTTGTATATTGACCATTATTCAATGTGATTACATTACCATCATATTTGTAGGTGGTATTGCCTTCAGCACATCCAGCATTAATCTTACTTGCACCATTATATTCAATGAATTTTGCAACAGGATATCCATCAGATGGTTTAAATTTACCATCAGTGTATGTATGCCCTATATTAAGTGTGGGCAATACATCGCCAACTGAATAGGAACTTGACAAAGGAGAAACACTTAAAACGCTTGTAGGAACTTCAGTTGCAGCCTGGAACTCCTTAACCAATATCTGTGTCAGGATTGCACTTAATGAACTTCCTGCAGGTATTGTGTCGCCAGCATTCAAATTGCCAACACTAACACTGGCTTCAATAGCACCATCCAATGAAGTGTCTATTAACAAATCCTCAATATTGATGTCTTTGCCACCAATATAGTCGCCCTGTCCACCGCCACCGCCAGCAGACAATAAACCACCACTGTAATACCACGCGTTGTTTCTGAATGTAAACTCAATTACACCGTTTAAATCCTTTTCTGGATTGATTTTTCCTACAATGGGCACATTATTTACATAATATGCCTTGTAATTGGTTTCAACCATTTCTCCATTTACAACAGTGTCAATTTTAATCTCGCCATTCTGTTTGATTAAATCATAAGCGTTTCTGTCAAGCCAAATCTTAATAGTGGCGCCATTTCTTAAATTAAGATAATTATGCTGCCCTTCAGGCGATACATTATCGGCAACTGGTTTGAACTTGCTACTTTGAATATTATACACAAATAAATGGGTATTATAACCATTAAGCCTAATACCATCATCCCAAATGGCACCTTCATCACCAGTTATACCCTGATATCCAATTTCTCCATCATCACCTTTATAGCCGTATTCACCACGCGAACCTTGCGCACCTTTAGCACCACGCGCACCCTGAGCACCAACATTACCACTAATACCACGTTCACCTTGCGCACCATTTTCACCCTTGGCACCTTGCGGACCAGTTATACCTTTGCTACCCCTGGCACCTTGTGCACCATCGCATCCACGTGTACCTTGTGCACCATCTTCACCCTTGGCACCTTGCGGTCCTTGTACACCCTTGCTACCAGGTGCACCCTGTGCACCATCACATCCACGTGTACCCTGTGCACCTTTTGCACCCTGTGCGCCACTAGCACCTCTCAAACCATCGGCACCCTTTACACCAGGGTCACCAGTTTCACCACGCGCACCTTGTGCTCCTCGATTACCTTTTTCACCTTTGACGCCTTGAATGCCATCAGCACCCTTTTCACCTTTGGCTCCAGTTTCACCTCTGCTGCCTTGTGCACCAGTGGCACCCTTTACACCTTGCATACCTGGGTCACCCTGTATTCCCTGTGCACCAATAATTCCTCTGTTTCCTTTTTTTCCTTGGGCACCCTGAATACCCTGTATTCCTTGGTAACCATCTTCACCTTGTATGCCTTGAACACCCTGTATTCCTTGTATTCCTTGTATTCCTTGAATACCCTGCGCTCCCTGTTCACCAAGGTTCTCAATTATGCTATTATTTAAATTATCAGCCATTATGAATATTCATTTTTTTTAACATTATATATTATAAATATAATACAACATTATTTTTAATCAATAATTTATAAATTAAAAAACGGGTAAATCCACATTAAATGAAATTACCCGCTATTATATTAAATTTCAATTAAGTTTGTTTGTCTAACACCTCATATAATCGGACAGCATCTCCCTGCCAGAAGGAGTGTCAACATACGCCACACCGTTCTCGTCAAACTCAATCTCCATCCAGTCGGTAGGCTCTCCTCCATATAGCCTGAAACGTGCAGCGTCACCAGAATCGTTCACCTGTATCTCATTACCTCCAGCATTGGATACACCACGATAACCGTTAGCCTTGAATTCATCTCCAGCCATCTCGTTCAATACATTTACAACCATGTTTCGAATGTCACCCTCTGTAATCTTCATCACCCTTTTCTTGCCCTCCTTCAAAGCAGCTATAGCCGCATCCCTTGTATCATATACCTTGTCATTGGTAGGTATCTTGAACTCTGGCTTCTTCGTGTCAGGATTTATCCTCGTCTGTATAACATGTTTCTCCTCTTTGTTTGAATAGTCGTCATGCCACTGGTCTGGCTTCACTTCCTTCTTCTCTTTCTTATCTTCCTCCTCGAATATCCTGTCAAGGGCTTTCTCGACAGCTTCGTTTAATTTATTAATGTCCAATTTCATATCCTATCTGATTTTTAATTCATATTATATTAATAAATATAATACAGTTGACAAATTTTCACCTTAAATCTAATATCGTATGAAAATGTCAACAATTTTTTTTAGAAATTCTCCACAAAATCTTCTCCCTTGTAGTTAAATTTGTCTGTATATTTAATTTCACCAATTAAACTCAACGCCGCTGCTGGTATTGTTTCCTTAGTGAAAAATCCATACTCAAACCGTGGGTCGCCATAAAACTCAATATCTTCAGGAACCTTCCCCATGTCAACCCTTATTAAACAATATCTACCATCCTTGCTCTTTTTGTTCCTGTTAAACAAAGCCCAACCAACTTTGCAACATAATTTCCTGTCTATGTCCCCTTTCAATAAATGAACTTTCGGTGGATATGAATATAAGTCATTCTCACTCCTTGGTTCAAGACCCTTACTTAATATTGATTGAGTATTCATAACAGGAGTCCAATGATATAAAAACATATACTTCCTGGCTTCTTTCGTAACACTCCTCTGTTCCTTAGGGTCAAAACCCATAACCCTTAATGGAATACCTTCCTTTACCATAACACCAGAAACATATGCAACTGTCCATCCATAACCCAACATTTTATTTTTAATTATTTCCGTATTCTTCTCAATATCCGCGTACAATATCACAGTCCTTACCCTGTTTGAACGAACCTCTGACTTTATCTGCCATTGCTTGAACCCAAGTTTACCCAACTCCTTCCGTAACCCGCCAATTCCCATCACATCACCAACACCTTCCTTTATAATTAAATCACCATCAACCGTCAAATCAGAATCAAATCCGTTACCCATTAAATAAACCCTTAAATCAGTAGCCATCGACAATATGTCCTCCCTGCTTAACGAATTAATGTCAAACAAATCCTCAACCCCAATATCATCATAACCAATCCCCTCAATAACCCTGCCGAGAGCCTTTTCAACCAACCCCCTTAATATATCTTCATCAATACGTATGGCTTTCTTTTTACCCATATATTAAAATTTAAAATTAAATTAATTATTATTTTTCTTTTTACACCCTTTCAACCAAGTGAATTCCTTAAGTATTTTGTATTTAACAGCCAATGAATACTCCACAGGATGTTCCTCCCTGAATTCATGTTTGGTAATACATTGTCTGGCTACCTCTATCGCTTTATTTTTCTTTTCTTCATCTTTTACCCCTTTACACCCAGTTAACCAAGTGTATTCTTTAAGCCACTTGTTAGCACTAGCTACACTATATTCGTGTTTATATTTTGTTCTGAATTCAACCTTGGTTTTACATGACTGTGCCTTTTCTAAACAAATTTGTTTTTGTGTATCAATATCAATGTTATAATAATTCTGTGGTTTGTAATCTGGGTTGTTTTTTCTGATTTCTTCTTTAATTAAATCAACAAACCCTTCAGCACGACAATATTTAGCACGTTTTTCATATCTCTTGGCAAATTCATTCCATGTTCTACATTTAGTAGCTTTTTCTATACAATCTTCAACAGTGATTACTGTAACTCTTTTACCATAAATTATATCCAATAAATTATTAATTCTTAACAAATTATAGCATGATTTTGAGTTTTTCTGTAATTCAGTTCTACTATTAAACTGATAAGCATATATCTTTGCACTATCTATCGTCCATTTTGGTTTACTATACTTTGGCTTAATTTCTATACCGTTTTCAATTAATATTTTTTTAACATTCCTTTTATCAATATGATATTTTTTAGCCAATGCCTTATATCCAATATTAGAATTACTGTATTCATTACACATAGTTTTAATTAAGATTTCTGAATATGTTTTTTTCTTGTTTATATTTGTTTTATCTATTTCTTTCTTTTGTATGAAAGTTTTATTTAAATCAAACTTATTTTTACTGAATTCATATAATTCATAATCGTTAATTTTTAAGTCTTTTAATGTCTTGTATGCTTTAATCTGTTCCAATATTTCATTTTCAGATAAATTGTCATACCTCGAAGGGAAAAACTCATCTAACCATCCGTGGGTTTTTATTAAATTGTATAACCTATTATTAACTTTTATAATGGTATTCCTATCCACATATTTATTACACGCTTTTCTATAAAATTCTTTATCAAGTTTAGTTCCGCGTTTAAGCTTTGGCGGTAATAAATCCTCCCACCCGTTTCTTTTTATTGTCGCCCATACCCTCCATGATTTAGTTTCAAGTTCTTTCCTTCCATTATATTGTTTGACAACTTCTGCACACTCCTCCCTAGTAAGCGGTTTAAATGCTAAATTACCTAATGATGAAACACCCTTGCCAGTTTTACCTGTGTTAATTATATTCCATCCATCTTCAATGTATTTCATCTTGAATTTATCCTCCAACTCCTGAGCCTCAAATCCGTTTATCCCACTTTGAAGTATTTTTGGCTCAGGCACCACAAAACAACAATCCTCGAAGTATTGTCTGACAATATCGTACTTACGTATATTGTTTTTATAATTCTTTTTACGATGTTCTTTTATCCTTCGTTCAATATCATTTGTTAACCCAATATAAACGAATTTATTTACTATATCCTCATATGCATATATAACATATGTTTTTTTATTCGGGTCTGTATTATGTCTGAACCATGTGAATGTTTTCCATAAATCTTTCTTTTTTTTATGTGCATAACTATAAGCCCCAGGAAATTTATCCCTGAATTCAGTTGCACTTGAACATTCCCTGGCTGCATCTGTACATGTTTTATCATTCCACTTTTCCATATTATATAATATACATTTTTATTTCCATTATATAATATAAATAGTTCATTTTTAAAAAACAAAAAATTTTTTTGAAAATTTTTTTTAGGCGAGCATTTTATATATAAACACCCCCACCTGTCCACTTTTTTTCTTGTAAATACATGTGCAGATACCAACACTAAAAAAATACTTTAGAAAATTTATGAATTATGTAGTACCTTTTAATTATAAAAACCACCCCCCCTCTTTTTTTTCGAATTTTTAAAATTTTTAATTTTTGTAACTCTCTCATTTACAGAACCGTGCGGGGGTATATAGGGTCTTGATATTGGGTGGGGGAGCGGGGGTTACGTGCGGTCCCCTGCATACCCACCCCTGCATAGGTGGGGGGTCGGTAGGGGTGCATAGGCAGGGGCAGGTGAGGGGAGCGTGGCAGGGGTGTTCCCCTTACAGTAGTATAACCAATAATTAACAAAAAATTCCACAAAAAATTAACAAAAAAGATAGAAAAAGTTGTGGAAAATATTATATATATTTGGTTTAATATATGTAAGTGATGAGAAAATTACGAGAGCAAATTGAAACGAATGTGAAACCTTTAAAAATAAGCAATATGGACAAAATGCAGCAAATTACCGACATTATCGACAACAACAATGTCGTTGACATCGAAATCGCCACCGAGCCCACAATGAACAAACGCGGCAATCCGTACATCGGACGTGTCAAAAAGCACACCGCCTACTTGGGCGTGGATTTCGGAAAGTCCTACACCGAAGAGGTGAACCGCAGACGCGCCGAAGAGGGAAAGACCGCAGATTTCCAAGCGAAGAAATCGCCCTATGAAGAAGTGAATGACTACTTTGTCCGCAAGGGCGACCAACTCTATCTCCGCTATATGCTTAAAGCGGATGCGAAGCCTTGCAAGACCATCTATGAGGTGGACGGCAGACCTGCCACAGAGAGCGAGGTGGAGGAAATCAAGAGTTTCTTCCCTAAGAAAAGCACTCCGACCAATCAAGGGTTGGAAAGGGGCAACGAGGTTGTGTTCCGAGTGACCAAAATCGAGAACATCGTGGCGCTTGGGGGCGAAACGTGGGCGAAAGAGGTATGACACTCAAACGAGTGTCAGGGGGTTGGGGCAAGAGCCGTTCCGAAAGGGGCGGCTCTTTTTTGTTTGTGCATTGGTGCCTTCGTATATATAACCAAAAATTAAGTAAAATTTCCATAAGAAAACACTCAAACGAGTATAAAGTTTTAAGGAAAAAATTAAGTTGATTTGGTTATATCACTGAACGACAAAACATCAAGACTATGTACAACATCTATTGGAAAAAGGACAATCCGCGTGAATTTAACGAAAAGACTTTTGATGGGATGGAGGATGAGAAAGTGGTTGAAATCCTACTTGGCTTGCACTATGAGGGGACTGATGTGTTTGTGTGTAAAGGGAAAAGGGAACTTAATCTAAACGACAATTATTACCGCAGAGCATTACCGAACTTGACGAGAGAAAAGTTTAAGGAATTGTGGAAATTTTACGTTTGATTTGGTTATATAACTGAACAAATAAATTAAAGACCTATGAAACTCATAACGAAAGAAATCGAGAAGAAACTTGCCGAACACCCTTTGTATTCAACGGACGGACAAAAGGAAAAGGAAGTGATTGTCAAGTTCTTTAATCCCTATGGTGGCTGGCGTTGGTACGTCTGCGAGGGTGAAAAGCAGGAGAACGGAGATTGGTTGTTTTTCGGGCTTGTGGAGGGAATTGAAAAGGAATGGGGTTATTTCACACTCTCCGAGTTGCAGAGCATACCTACGCCTTATAACTTGGGAATTGAACGTGACCTGCACTATAAAGGCACACTGACAATTTAAGATTGAACGTTCGACATTGGAACGCCCACTGAGAATGGCGGGCGTTTTTTTTATGCGCATTATGTCCTTCGTATATTCAACCAAAATTGGCGGTTTTTTTCCTTGAAAAAAACGAAAAAAGTTGGAGAAAAAATGCGGTTTGCCTGGTTTAATATATGTAACAAATCTAATAAGCAAAGTTATGGCAACAAAAAATTATGAAAACCTTATCAACTATCGTATTGAGTTCATCAACAAGAAACTCGGCACGAACTATAAGACCGACTACG
>Ga0326511_10004643_pt1 | contig 10899 bp, 12 predicted proteins | sample 0_2496_0518_D_FD_203701 | JGI IMG/M metagenome (GOLD analysis project Ga0326511, IMG submission 203701) | Bovine rumen microbial communities from UC Davis, California, United States - 0_2496_0518 | ecosystem: Host-associated > Mammals > Digestive system > Stomach > Rumen | place: USA... | reverse complement strand
CTTTTCTGTACGACGATTTTCGCACATGACCCGATTTTGGAAAGGAAAGCGGTAATGGGTAGGCCTAAAAGCGGATTAGTATTATTTAAAAATCACATAGAAGAGATCCGCACGAAGGCTGAGGACTTGGAGGTCGAGCAAAAGGCCTTGCTGCTTTCGACATTGGACAGATACGAGACTCAAGTAGAGCTTTGCAACCGCCTCAGGGTGGAAGTTGAGAAGAATCCGACTACGGTAACCAAAGAATATGTTAAGGGCCGTGAAAATATCGTGATCAATCCTCTGATCCAGTCCTATAACACTACAGTGAGCTCAGCCAACAAAACAGCTGAGACACTTTTGAAGATATTTGGAAAGGCGATAGAAGCTCCGGAGGAAAAGCCTGACGATCCTCTGATGGCGATACTGGATGGCACTGTCGATTGACCATCCGGCGGTAAAATTCGCCAAGTATTGCGTCAGAAAAAACAGTCCAGCTCCTAAATATGTCAGGCTTCAGTGCGAATCCTTCCTGAGGATCGCGCTCGGAAAGGACAAAGTCTATGAAATAGACGAAAAGACTGAGAAAAAGATTGACGCTATCCTTAAGCTCACGATCATGCCGAAAGGTCTGAAGGCAGGCCAGACGATGCATGAGTGTTCCGAAGGTTACCAGTGGCTTATATATATCGCGGCACTATGTACGGTTTATAAAAAGGATCCGAAGAAGAGACGTTACGAGACAGTCCTTCTGGAGATTGCCAGGAAGAACTTTAAGACTTACACAGTCGGGATGCTTTTCATCCTCTTGTTTATCCTGGAGCCGCCGCTCTCAAAGTTTTATTCAGTCGCTCCGGACGGAGCTCTGAGCCGCGAAGTAAAAAGTGCGATAGAAGATACGCTGCGGATGTCCCCTGCTCTGTATGAGTACATGGGGAATAAGAGGTTCAAGATCCTGAGGGATTACATTGAATTTACTCCGACAAAGTCGAGATACGAGCCTCTTAATTATTCCACCAGCAGGATGGATGGCCGTCTTCCGAATGTTTTTCTGGCTGATGAGGTCGGGGCGCTGCCTAACTCATATCCCATCGAGGCAATGAGATCCGGTCAGCTTAATATCTTGAATAAGCTGGGATTTATCATCTCAACAAAGTATCCGACAGTGGATAATCCATTCGAGGATTTCTGCAGCTACGCAAAAACAGTCCTTAATGGGACTGAGAATGATGAAAAGATATTTGCTCTCTTATTTGAGCCGGATGATACGGAACACTGGGAGAGCGATGACAAGATATTAAGACAGGCTAACCCGGTGTCCTGGAATAGCAAAGTGATCTGGGACGACCTTATTTACAGGCGCAAGCAGGCCATATCGATGGAAAGCGCCAGAGAAAACTTCCTGACGAAGCACTGTAATATCATTTATGCCGGAGCAGGAAGCGAGACTTACATCGATGTAAAGGCCGTGCAGAAATGCAAGACCAAGGACATTGACTGGACAGGCCGTGAGGTCTGGGTGGGTGTAGACCTTTCAATGTCTGGTGATAATACTTCCGTTTCCTTCGTGTCGGAGGAAAACGGCGTGATCTTCGCTGATAGCTTTGCATTTATCCCTGAGGGCCGCATCGATGAAAAGAATAAATTCGAAAAGGTAGATTATCGGCGTTACATAGAGGGCGGTAAATGCATAGCCTGCGGAGATCTGACCATTGGCTACGATGTAGTTGAACAGTTTGTGTTTGATCTGGAAGAAAAATTTGGAGTAAAAGTCATTGCGATCGGCTTCGACCGGTACAACGCAATGAGCTCCGCCCAGAAGTGGGACCAGAAGTATACCACGGTGGAAATTAAGCAGCATTCATCGGTGCTACATCCACCAACAAAATTATTGTATGAGACCATTATGGACCAGAATTTTAGGTATACGGAAAATCCTCTACTGGAGATCAATTTCCAGAATGCCCGGTGCACATTTGATACAAATCTGAACCGGTATGTAAACAAAAAGAAGTCCAACGGCAAGGTGGATATGGTAGTGAGCCTTATCAATGCGCTGTATCTGCTCCAGCAGGACAGGCTATTAAACTACAGCGGGTTCGTTGCCCAGCTGATAGAGGTATGAGATGAACGCATGGGACAAGATGCTTAATGGAATATGGAACCAGACAGATCCTCAGACTAATAGTTCGGTGACATTGGATGATGTGTTGCTCCGGGCGATGTTCAATGGCGAAAAATTGAGCCGTGAGCAGGTAATGGCTATCCCTGAGGTGGCTGCAGATGTGGATCTGATATCGAATACCTTCGCTCTCATACCGTGCAAGTTGTACCGGAGAGAGGGTGACAGCGTAGTTGAGGTCGAAAATGACCCGAGAGTTGACCTTCTTAACGTGGATCCGCGAGACACACTCGACGCATTCCAGTTCAAAAAGGCCATGTGCACCGACTATTTTGTGGGCGCAAATGGCGGAGGATACGCATATATCAGCCGAGACCGAAACAATGTGAAGGCTCTTCACTACGTCAAGTCCGAGGATGTGACTATCTGGTGTAATGATGATCCGATTTTTAAAAATTACTGGATCTATGTTAACGCTGAGAAGTACGAGAAGACCGATTTCCTTAAGCTTCTCCGGAACACCCGCAACGGATGGGATGGAGAGAGCATAATCAGCGAAGTCAACGATGCAATGCAGGCGGCTTATGGGCTCTTAAAACTGCAGATTGCTCTGGCGACCAAGGGCGGAAATAAAAAAGGCTTCCTTCTCAGTAAAAAGAGGCTTGGTAAGGAAGAAATCCTGGCTTTAAAGAATACCTGGAGTTCACTTTACAGTAATAGCTCGGATAACATCCCAATCTTGAACGAGGGGCTGGATTTTAAGGAGACATCCTCCAGCCCGATGGAGTTGCAGCTGAATCAGTGCAAGACGGCGCTCAATAAAGAGATAGATTCCATCTTCCACATCTCGGATGACAGGGAAGATTTTGTGAGAAAAGCAATCCTGCCCATTGGAAACGCATTTGAGACGGCTCTGAACAGAGATCTGCTCCTTGAAAAAGAGAAAAAGACATATTTCTGGCAGTTGGATTATTCAGAACTTATCAAGGCTTCCATGAAGGAACGATATGAGGCGTACCGGTCAGCCAAAGAAGCGGGCTGGCTCATGATAAATGAGATCCGCGAGATGGAAAATCTCGAAAAGGTCGAGGGCATGGATGTCCTGAATGTAGGTCTGGGAGCTGCGCTTTACAATACGGATGACGGTACTTTCTATGTTCCTAACACGGACACGGCAAAGAACCGTGAGGATAAGGAGGAAAACAATGAAGAACCATAATGTATATCTCTATGACGAGATCGTCACAGAGAAGTATACCGACTGGGACGGGGTCGAGCATGGGTTTACTCCCAACGACATGTCCGGTGTTCTGGCCGGTGCTGAGGAGGGCGATACGGTCAATATCCTCGTGAACTCACCCGGTGGTTCAGTGTTCGCTGCGGTTGCCATGACATCCGAGATAAAGCGGGCAAAGGACAGAGGGGTGGTAGTCAACGCTATCGTTGACGGTATGGCGGCAAGCGCTGCTTCATTCCTGATCATGGCCTGCACGGATGTGTGTATGTATGACGGGACCATGCTGATGGTGCATAAGCCCATGTCAATCGCTATTGGAAATGCAAACGACTTCCTGAAGGCTGCCGAGGATCTGGAAGCCATCGAGAACGGAACATGCATGCCGATATACCGTTCTAAGCTGAAGGCTGACGAGGAGGAGCTTAAGGCCCTGATCGCAAATGAGACCTGGCTTTCCGCAAGGGAGGCTCAGAGGATCTTTGATCTGACGATTATTGACGAGCATAAGGATGTGAAGAATGTTCTTACATCTTCCATCGTTGCTAAATATGGCTTCAGGCACACGCCTGAGAGTCTACTGAAGACTCCCGAGGCGACGAGGGAGCCGAAGGTAACCCAGAGTGTACCTGTTGACCTTTCGGAATACAGGGAAAGAATTTGTGCAATAGGAGGTACAAAATGAACAAGAAGGAGATCACAGAAATGATCAACGACCTCAGAGATCAGATGACTCAGATCGTTGATACCGCGACTGCCGAGAACCGCCTGCTCACAGATGATGAGAATAAGCAGTTCGCAAGCCTTGAGGCTCAGGCTAAGAACGCGGAGGCAACACTGGCCAACATGGAGAAGATCGAGAACATGCAGCGTGTTCACATCGCTACTCCCATGAGCCAGGAGGAGAAGGATGTAAAGGATTTTGCGGACTTCATCCGTCACGGCGTTACTCAGGAAGGTTCCAACATCACCAAAGGTGACAACGGTGCGATCATTCCTGAGACTATCGCAAGAAGAGTTATCGATAAGGTTATCGATATCTCTCCCGTATTTGCGAGAGCTCACAGATACAATGTTAAGGGAACTCTTGATCTTCCCTACATCGCTGATGGCGATAATGACATTGCGATGGCATTCCATGATGAGTTCGTTGACCTTGAGTCCACAGCTCTTAAGATCTCAAGCATTCAGCTTACCGGATATCTGGCAGGCGTGTTCACAAAGATCTCCAAGTCTTTGCTGAACAACACCGATATCGCTCTTGCGAACATCGTTGTTGATGAGATGGCTCGTGCCGTTGCTCTCTTCTATGAGGACAACATTTTCCATGGCCACACACCTGCAGGTGCTTCCGCTATGACAGTTGAGGGAATCACTCAGGCTACACAGGTTATCGAGACAGCTGCAGCCAGCGCATTTACCGCTGACGAGCTCATCACACTTGTAGATACCCTTAAGACTCCCTTCCAGAAGAATGCATGCTTCATCATGGCTCCCGCTACTCTTACAGCGATCCGCAAGATGAAGTACACCACCGGAGAGTATCTGGTAAATCCTGACTTCAGGACAGGATTCGGAACAACTATCCTTGGCAAGCCCGTATTTGTATCTGACCAGATGGATGCCGCTACCGCAGGCAACAAGTGCATCGTTTACGCTGACTTTGGCGAAGCTCTTGCCGTTAAGATGGTTGAGGAGTTCCAGCTCCAGGCACTCAAGGAGAAGTTTGCGCTTCAGCACGCAGTTGGTTATGTTGGATGGACTGAGTTTGATGCTAAGATCCAGAACCAGCAGGCTATCGCAGTGCTTAAGATGAAGAACTCTTGATGAAAGCCAAGGTACTGACTTCTTTTAGTGGTACCCTGGTAGGCACCCGTGGGCAGGAGATCGACATAGTGGATGAGGTTGTGTTCAAGGATCTCCTGCAGGCGGGCTATATCAAGCCCGTGAAGGGAAAAACCGAGGCAAAGGCCGAGGCCGAGGAAAAGCCTGAGGGTAAAGCTAAGGAGGCAAAGAATGAAGGTAAGCGAGCTAAATCCAAAAAGAGTAGCTGATTATATCAGGGTTGACTACGATGCCCCCGAGACGGAAATGCCTGTGAGGGAGGACTATGAGACCGAGGAGGAGTATGAAGCGGCTCTTGCTCAGTGGAAGGCCGAAAATGCCGACTACTTAAATCTCATGGAAGAAGTCAAAATGCTCATGGATGCGGCGAGCGCCAACATTCAAAAGAGGACAGGTCGTCCCAAGGAATATGTGGAAGAAAACGAGGATCTGACGTATCCATATCTGGCAATGGTCGGAGAAATGTGGGAAAACAGACAGATCCGAGGTGAAAAGGGCGCTTATGTGAATGATTTCGCACTTGGCGCAGTCGATGCTCATGCTGTCAACCTTATTCCGGGAGAAGCCGAGAGCATACTTTACGGAGATTGATATGTTAAGTATCGGGAAATTAAGCCACAAAATTACATTCCAAAAAAGGACACCTGAGCTGGATGAGCTGGGGCAGGAACATCTCGACTCATTCACTGATTACAAGACAGTGTGGGCTACCATCCACCCCCTCCGGGGAAAGGAATACTGGGATGCCCGGCGCGTAAGGGCGGACGAGATCTTTAAGATCACTATCAGATATGTCCCGTGGGTTACTGAGGATATGAGGATCCGTTACAAGAACAGATTTTATAATATCACTTCAGTGGCTGACGCGGATGTGAGGGGTGAGTTCCTTGAGATCTACGCCACAGAGTACGCAAATACACACAGGGAGTAGATATGAGCAGGGTATACAGGATATCAACAAACGCTACCGTGACGATTACGGGCATGGAAGAGCTGGAGCAGAAGATGAGAGCTGCTGTAAAAGTATATCCTGATATCACCTATGAAGTCGTGAAGAAGTGCGGCGAAAAACTTAAGAAGGACCTGAAAGAAGAGACCGATGCTGCAGGCGTTGGTGTGATCACGGGGAACCTTAAGGCCGGATATTCCACGAGAGTCCCGAGTAATCGGACAGGAATGGATGTGGCTTCGTATCTCATGGCGGAAACGAAGAAAAATCCACACTTCCATCTGATTGAACATGGACACCGGATGGTGCCCAGAGGGCCTGCAAAAAGACCAGGCGCACAGAAGGATAAATCCAATAAGGCCAAAGAGGGAACCGGCGGCCGCGGGGTTGCCGGTTACCACATGGCTGAAAAAGCCATATCTGAATACGCTCCCAAACATCCAAAGTTTGCCATGGAAGCAATGGAAAAGATATTAAGCAGGGCAGGATTATGATATCAGACATCACTTTAAAAACGGCGATAAATGCCATCATAAGGGAGACCTTCCCAAAGTGCCACCTTTATGGACAGGGTGATGTGGAGGGATACAAATATCCTGCAATATGGCATGAGCTCCGACTGTCTGAGATGAAGGATGCCACGCTGAATACGGTCCAAAAGACCTATATGTCAGTGATCCAATATATCCCGGAAGAGCACAGATCGGAAGCTGATGATCTTAGATTTTATAAAGTATTTCGAGATGCGATGTGCTGCGTCGATGACCGGAACAGATCGCGGAAGATGTGCTTTAAGGTAACTGATGATGATGACGAAAGCGACCGATATATCAAGATCGACTCCATGTCGAACGGATATGTCGGAGAGTCGCTCGACATCTTCGAAATCAACTTCACTTATTCGTTCTACGACTTCAAGGCGGCAGTTAATCCTGAGCCTATCATCGAGGATGTTGATGTTGAAGTTGAAGTTAAAGAAAGGAGTTCATAATGGGACAGCCTAAAGTCACTGTAGACTTTGTCGAAGCGGCTCGTGCGGTGATCAGCCGTGCTGACAGAGGCATCATTGGTATGATCGTCAATGATACTGCGGTACCCGCAAAGAACCCGACGACTATCATCGGGGTTAGCGACATTCCGTCTACACTTTCAGCAACAAATAAGCTGCTGATCTCCAACGCAAGGGAAGGTTATCTTAACCCTGCAAACAAGATCCTACTTTTCGTTTGCTCACCTGCAGGTACCGATGTATATACAGAGGTGACACCTAACGCAGGCGACAATCCCGCAACGGAGGGATGGTATACCGAGGCCAGCGGAGTTTACGCACCTGCGGCCGATACTCATGTAGTATCCGGAGCAACCTACTACACTGTAGTTGGTACAGAGGTTACTCCTGAAGGTTCCGAGAATCCTTCCACAGAGGGATGGTATGAGAAGGATACAGGCAATGTATATTCACCTTCCGAGGATACTTCCGTAGGCGCAAAGACATACTACAGCGTAGCAGCTGCAGCTGTAACTAACGCGGATCCCGGAGATAATCCTTCCACAGAGGGATGGTACGAGGATTCTGCAAGCGGAAAGGTGCTTTCTGCTGATACTTATGTAGTAGCGTCCAAGACATACTATGAGAAGTCCACTACCTCAGGTCTGGATTACGGTCCTGCTCTTACATACTTCGAGACTGCAGGTATCAACTGGCTCATTGCTCCTTCTGCTGAGACAGATGGAAAGATCAATGATATCGTTACCTGGGTAAAGGAGTGTCGTGAGAACAATATCTGCATCAAGGCAGTGCTTCCCAACACAGCAGCTAATCATGAGTCCATCGTTAATGTCACCACAGAGGAGGCAACTGACGGAGTGAACACATACACGACTGAGCAGCTGTGTGCAAGAGTTGGCGGAATCATCGCGACCACGCCTCTTACCGGCGGAAACGCAAGAAGTGCAACATACGCTCCCATGCCTGAGCTGACAAACTGCTCTAAGCTCTCCGTTGTAGAGATGGATCAGGCAGCAGACAACGGTGAGCTCATCATGTTCCACGACGGTGAGAAGGTCAAGCTCGGCAGAGCAGTGAACTCTCTGAAGACCACAGAGAAGTCCGACCAGTGGAAGAAGATCCGCATCGTTGAGATCATGGATATCATTAAGACTGATATTTACAGGACAGCTCAGGATAAGTTCGTAGGCAAGTATGTTGCTTCCTACGACAATAAGATGCTCCTTGTAGCAGCTATCAAGGCTTATCTGGGCGAGCTGGCAAGACTTAAGGCTATCGAAGAGATCGAGGATAGTGATGTTGACCTCAATGTAGAGGCAATCAAGGGCTATCTGGCATCCGTAGGCATTGACTATACAACAATGACTGACGATGAGATCAAGAGGGCCAACACCGGAAGTCATGTATATATCGTGGCATATATCTCAATCCTTGATGCGATCGAGGATATTGCCATCGAGATCAACATCTAAGGAGGTAAACAATGAGCAGAGCATACACACCTGCGAGGATAATGTCCGGTACCTTCGGCTATGCATGGCTGGACGGTACTCCGCTTCCTCAGATCACAAAGGGAGAAGCCAAGGTTTCTCTCGATAAGGAAGAGGTTAAACAGACGGGCAAGAGGGAGAAGGGATACAAGATCGTCGGCACCGACGGTAAGGGATCTATCACCCTCAACAAGACCGATTCAACAATGATCGAGCTTCTTTCTGATGACATGAAGGCAGGAAGGACAACTGAGCACATCCTTATCCTGGCGTTGGATGATCCCGACGCTTTCGGATGTGAGAGGATCCAGCTCAACGGAGTCGTTTTCGATGAGCTCCCCCTGGCAGACTGGGAAGCCGGCAAGCTTGGGGAAGAGACCATTGCCTTTACATTCTCCTCATGGGAGATCCTGGAGGATGTGAAGCCCGAGTAAAAAGAGGCCACGCCCCTGACTCGGGGGCGTGGTTTTATTTAAAGGAGGTTATGGTATGACATTAACTGAACAGCTGATGCACTCCGACGTGGAAGCGATGAATACCCTTCGGACGGGCACATTTCATTCAAAAAGACTGCAGCGAGTCCTTGGGGCGGACGAGCTGGTGGAGATAACCATAAAAGAGATATCTCCGGCAAAATATAATTCCATAAGAGACGCGAACAAAAACAATTCCGATGAATTCGCCGTTTATAACAGGATATGTCTGGAAGGTATCGTTGAACCGAACTTGAAAGACAACGAGCTGATGAAGCACTTCCAGTGTTCAACTCCTATTTCTCTTGTGGAAAAGCTTTTCTCCATGGAAGTTGTTGCGATAGCCAATTCCATCGCAGAGCTTTCGGACTTTGCTACGGAGGATAAGCAGGTTGAAGAAGTAAAAAACTGATAGCGACGGACATAGATACGCATTATGCGTATGCTCTGTTCCGTCTGCATCATTGGAAGCCTGATGATTATTTTGAAGCTACAACAAGCCAGAAAATAGTCTACCAGGCATTTATAGATAAAGAGCAGGAAGATATCTCTGAGGAGATAGAGTCCTCTAAGAGGTGAGTATGTCTACACAGTACATTGACGCCGTCCTGAGGCTTACTGATAAGTTCACAGCACCAATGAATGCCGCACTGGGTAAACTCTCTAATTCCCAGAAAACTCTCTCGGCACTCGGAAGAGCCACCCAAAAGGCAGGTAAAACGATCTCAAGCGTGGGTTCTGCCATCACCACGGGGATCACTGCCCCGGTGGCTGCTTTTGGCGCTGTAGCGGTGAACGAGTTTGGAAATGTAGATAAAGAGCTCAGATTAGTCCAGCAGACTATGGGGTCTACCGACGAGGAAGCAAACAGCCTTAGGAAGACCATGCAGGCTGCGGCTGCAGATTCCGTATTCGGAATGCAGGATGCAGCTGATGCGACTCTTAATTTTGCGAGAGCAGGATATCAGGCGGCTGAAGTAGAAAAGATGCTGGCTCCTTCCCTTGATCTGGCAGCGGGTACGGCTACGGACCTGTCTGTAGTGACGGAAGGGCTGGGATCCACTTTAAAAGCATTTGGGGCCGATGCAAAAGAGGCTTCCGGATACGCTGATGTATTTGCAAAAGCTCAGGCGCAGGCAAATACAACTGTGGAAGATCTGTTTGGAGCAATGAAGACAGGTGGTGCGTCGTTTAAGAATGTTGGATGGGACATGAAAGACCTGTCTGTAGCCACTGGCGTATTGGGCGATGCAATGATAAGCGGCTCAGAGGCGGGTAACGCTTTTAAGAGTGGTTTAGCAAACCTCGCAAATCCTGAAAAGACCAAAATACTACAGAATCTCGGGGTTGATATCTGGAATGCAGATGGAACCATGAAGAGCTTTATCGAGACTCAAAGCCAGTTAAATACTGCTTTTGGCAAGTTGACCGATAAAGAACGAATTGCAGCGGCTACCTCATTATTCGGCAAAAATCAGATGGCTAAGTGGCTTACATTGATCCAGCGAAGCCCTGCCGATATCCAGAGGATGTCGGATTCGCTTAATGGTATAGCCGGAACATCAAAGAAGCAGGCAGACGCTCTGATGAGTGGAGTCGGAGGATCCATTGAAAAACTGAAATCCAGTTTCGATGTTCTGAAGAATGACCTGGGCGGGATTCTGGGTGACATTGTTAAACCGGTGATCGACAAAGTCACTGAGATGATGAATGCTTTCAGGGAGCTTCCTGACGAAACGAAGAAAAATATCGTTTCGATGGTCCTCAAGATCGCGGCGCTAGGACCTGCGCTTTTGAT
>Ga0326511_10004642_pt1 | contig 10901 bp, 7 predicted proteins | sample 0_2496_0518_D_FD_203701 | JGI IMG/M metagenome (GOLD analysis project Ga0326511, IMG submission 203701) | Bovine rumen microbial communities from UC Davis, California, United States - 0_2496_0518 | ecosystem: Host-associated > Mammals > Digestive system > Stomach > Rumen | place: USA: California... | reverse complement strand
CTGGCTCGCCATCGCTCCCCATTGCCTTTCTCCGTAGGCGTTGTAGGCCCCGTCTATCTGGGTGCGGCTGCTCAGTCCGCTGTCGCCCTGGTAGTCGGCGGTCAGGCGGGCGCGGTGTTCCCAGCGGTTGTCGAGGGCGGTCTTGTCCTCGTTGTCGCGCTGCCTCATCTTCAGGCGGTAGCGCCCGCTGAAGGTCCATCGGCGGTGCTGCAGGGTGGTCTGCAGCAGCTGGTCGAGACTGTATGACGACTGCGAGACCAGATACCTGGCCCAGGCGAAGTAGGCGTAGTCGATGTAATAGGCCAGTCGCAGGCGGGGCGTGGGCTGCCAGGTGGTGCCGATATAGAGGCCGCTCTCGTTCTGCACCCGCCCGCCGTCGGCATAACTCTGTGCGTCGGGGGCCTGGTAGGCGTAACTGTAGAAGCGCTGCAGGGCTGTCAGGCTCCAGGTGTCGGCGAGTTGCAGGCTCAGTGTGTTGATGGTGGCGAGGTGGCCGTGCTTGTCGGTGGCGGTCTCGCCGCTGGCAGTGAGGCGGTGGCAGGTGTAGCCGTAGCCGATGCTGGCGTTCAGGAAGTCGGTGCCCTGCGGGTAGTGGCGGCGGTAGAGTGTGGCGGTGTTGGGGCGTAGCGGGCGGCTGAGGCGGGTGTAGAGGGCGTTCAGTCCGATGTTCAGGCCGTTGTGCCGCCAGGCGATGCTGCCTCCGGTCTTCAGGGCGCGGGTGTTGTGCTTTTTCTCCATCTCCGCAGTGGTGCGGTGGTAGCCCGTGGTGAGCAGGGTGGCTGCCGAGCCGTCGTCGTTGAGGGTGGCGTCGATGGCCCTGTAGGAGACCAGGGCTGTCGCCTTTATCCCCTTGCCCAGTTTGATGGTGGCGCCGGCGCCCTGCAGGTAGTTTGTAGAGCGCGAGGAGTGCGCCCTCAGGCTGTGGGCCGTGCGCCCTAAGTTCTGCAGCAGGGCCACCTTGCCAAGGCTGAAGTCGCTGTTCATCACCAGCCCCATGCCCATCGACGCGCGGTAGTGGCCGGCCACGAGGGTCTCTATGCGCCCGATGTCGCGCAGTTGCAGGTAGAGGGCATAGTGGTCGTAGCCCAGTCTGTTGCGGCCCGCAAAGAAGGGCTCGCCCGCGTCTTGTGCGCCTAATATCCCGGCTTTCAGTTGCTGCCCGCAGGTCAGCTGGTAGCGCAGCCAGTGGCGGTTGGGCGCGCCCAAGTAGCCGTCGTCGTCGCCCTTCCGCCGGTAGAGGGGCACGCGGACGGTGGCCGTCAGCTCGCTTTTGCCATACTTGGCGATGTCGCTCAGGCGGAACTGCCGCTGCCGGTCTTCTCCCGCCTTTTCCTCGTCGATATATATAAAATAGGTGAGAAGCCGTCGCTGGGCGTAGTCGAGTGAGCGTATCATCATCAGCTCAGCGGTGCTCTTCATCGGCCCATAGCGGTAGAGATACTCGCTGATGTCCTCTATCTGCTGCTGGGAGAGGAAGGGCAGCTGCTCCAGTTGCTCGCGCGTGGCGCGGTTGATGTCGAGCGGCTGCTGCTCCAGTTCGCACAGCAGGTCGTAGGTCTGCTCCCAGGCGTCGCTTTCCGCGTCGTCGGCTGTCATCACGTCGTAGAGGTAGTCGGTCCAGGGGTGCTCGTCGCTGTGCGACTGAGCGCTCGCAGTGAGGGTTGCTGTCATGAGCAGAAATAGGGTAAGTGTCTTCATAAGTTTGTCCGTTTTTAAGTTTAACGCTGCAAAGGTAGTGATAAAAATCTAAAAACGCGCAAAAATCTCCGCAAAATCTTTCCGTAACGGGAAAAATTGCTACCTTTGCAGGGTCAAATACAGAATTGTCGTAAGCAGATTTAGTAAAACAGGCCCAGCTCAGATGATAAGATACACCCGCAAGGAAGAGATATGGAATGCGTCGTCGCACGGTGGTGGTATCGTGCTGGGCGTGGTGTTTGGTGTTATTTTCTTAGTGTGGTGCTTTCAGGACGGCAACAACTGGGCGAGGGTGGGGGTGATCCTCTATCTCTTCGGGATGCTCAGCTCTTACGTCGCCTCCACGCTCTACCACTCCATGAAGCATCACAGCAAGTGGAAAGAGCGCCTGCGCCGCTGCGACCATGCCGCCATCTACTGGCACATCGCCGGCTCCTACTCGCCGCTCACGCTGGTGGCCCTCCGCCAGGAGGGCTACTGGGGCTGGGGGCTCTTCTCGTTTGTCTGGCTCTGCGCCATTGCCGGCACCATCGTCAGTTTTGTGCGGCTCAAGGAGCACTCCAACCTCGAGACGCTCTGCTTTGTCGGCATGGGTCTCAGCGTGCTGGTAGCCTTCCGCCCGCTGATGGCCACGGTGTCGCCCGCTGCCGTCGCCTGGATTATCGCCGAGGGCGTGTGCTATATCACCGGGGCGGTGTTCTATTCGCTCAACCGGCGGAAGTACATGCACTCCGTGTTCCATTTCTTCGTCCTGGCAGGCTCTGTGTGCCATATCATTGCCGTCAGGGACGTGCTTTTGACCTATTTATGAACTTTTTCCCCCTATTCTTTTGTCGTATTGGGGAAATTTTCGTATTTTCGCAGCCAACTAAAGGATTTACGGCAATGAAAAAGTTTTTTGTGATGGCTGTAGCCGCCATGATGGCTACAATGAGTGTGCATGCACAGAATGACGACCCGAAGAACGAGATTGGCATAAGCTATGGCGTAGGCCTGTCGCTGCTGGGTGACGGTATCGGCGACGCCGTTAGCACGGGTCTCGTGGGGGGTATCTTTGGCTATAAGTATGAGAACTACAAGGAGTTTGGTACGCTGTCGGTGGAGTATTTCCGCCATCTCAACAATCCGCGCTGGGCAGTAGGCGGTATTATCGCTTATGCGCGATCCACCCAGGATGTCATGAGGGACAACGGGTCGAAATACATTGACCGTACGCGCAACTACTACACCGTGATGCCGGCCGCTAAGTACTACTGGGTAAACAAGAGCCATTTCGGTCTCTATAGCAAGGCCGCTGTGGGTGTGATGATTGTCAATGTCAACGAGAAACTGCCAAGCTCGGGCGAGTCGAAGAGCGAGAATGAGCTCCGCTTCATGGGCCAGCTCTCAGCGCTTGGCCTGGAGGCCGGTGCCAAGCATGTGCGTGCCTTCATTGAGGCCGGTGTCGGTGAGCAGGGTATCGTCCTGGCCGGTGTGCGCGCAAAGTTCTAAGCGCCACGGGCGGACATTACTAAACGAGATAGCTTTACGAAACGTGCCTGTTGCCGATTGGCAACAGGCACGTTTCGTTTATCTGCTGGGTGTCAGGCGTGTGACTACCCCGCAGGGAGGGAAACCGCAGGGGATTACTTCTTGCAGTTCTTCTCGCACTTGTGGTTGTTGGGGCAGTCCTTGCAGCCCTTGTCGCCGCACTCCGGCTTGCATTCCGTACACTTCTTGCAGTCCTTGGCCTTAGCCTTGGCCTTCTGCTTGCAGCAGTCCTTGCCCTCAGCCTTCTTGTCGCAGTCCTTCTCAGCCTTCTTGTCGCAAGCCTTGGCCTCAGCCTTCTTCTTGCAGCACTCCTTCTGGGGCTTCTGTGTGCTGTCATCCTGTGCGCTCACGCTGGTGGTGACGCTCATCATGGCCATGATCATCATGGCGCTCAAAATCATCTTTTTCATTTTCTTTCGCTTTTGTTTTGTTTGTGAATATATGTTTGGTAAGTGTTCAAAAATAATCTGGTACAAATGGAAGAAGTTACTGACCCCACCCCCAACCCCTCCCCTACAAGGGAGGGGTTGGGGGTGGGGTCAGTATCTTAATCATACCAAGTTATTTTTTGACGGCTACTTAGTATATTATTGCTGTACCTGGCCTTTCTCCTCCAGTTGCTTGCCGACCCCTTTTAAAAGGTCTGTGATGACCTGCGTGAACTGGAACAGCTGGCGAACGACAATCACGCTCTGCTGGATAGGATCGACGGAATGATCGACAACGTTGATGAAGTACTCCATCGACTCCGGGTCGAGTATTTCCTTCAGGCTGACGTAGTCTTTCTCGTCGGCGAACTTAAATCCGTACAGCGGCCAGTAATCCACGCCAACCTTGGTGTTGACCAGACGCATGGGGATAGTCTGGTTGATGCCCTTGCAGGTAATCTGCATCTTCACCATGTCGTTCAGCTTCTGGGTATATTCGTCGATGGTCTGCTTGTCGGCATAGTGGCGGCCGTCAGCCCTGTACTCACTCTCGAGGACCAGCAGATCCTTCAGGTTGCTGACGCTGAAGGTGGTCGTCAGGTCGTCGAACAGCGTCAGTTTACCCTCGTCGATGCTGCGTGTGCTCAGGATAGCGCCGATGGCCTCGAAGATAGAGGAAGAGGAGGAGCTGAACTGCGACAAGTCGAAATTGCTGAGGCCGCCCATGTTGGCGCCGCTCTCCTTGAGCGACATATCCATTATCTTGCGGTCGTTCTGCGTATAGCTGAGCTCCACATCGGCCTGGCCGCTCACGCGGTCGCTGTTGACGGCGAGCGTCAGCTGTGTCTTGTCGCCGTAGCTGCCTAAAGTGCCTGGCAGGATGTTTGAGTTGACAGTGGCGTTGAGGGCGTATCCCTTGCTGTTGTCCGTTGCGCCCTCGGGCAGCTTGTAGCTGATAGTGCCTGAGAAGTCGTCGTTCCACGTGCCTGTAATCTTGGACGACATGGTGAACTGGATGTCAGAGGGAATGATGAGTATCACGGCTCCGCCGTCGGTGCCCTTGACAGAGAAGATTCTTCTGCCGCTTTCGCCGCTGATATTCATTGTCAGCTTATATATGCCTTTCTCCATCTGCTGCGTCTGGGGATTCCATCCGTTGAGGATTATCTCGAAGTTGTCGGCCTGATGCTGGGTGAACTCCTTGTTGTCGTCATCCATCGTCAGTTGGGTCTTGAGGTTGCTCAGGTCCATAGTCATGCAGGTCTTGTAGCCCATCTTGGCCAGTTCGCTGCCTTCCTCCACTGGTTTTGTGCCAGTCATCATCATCTGGATGAACGGCCACACCAGCGTGTTCTTAAGCTCTTTGTTCAGCAGCACATACTGGTTGAAGTTCATGTTCAGCGTGTTGGCGGCCTCCCACGACGAGTAGTTCGTGTTCTCGGCCAGGCTCTTCAGGGCGGCACGGGTGTGCTGCACAAACTCCTTGCGGTCTTGCTTGGCCTGCTCCTGGGCGGGGTTGTCGTTCACGTCGTTGGTACACGATGCGATTGCGCTTGAGCCGCAGATGAGGGTAGCGGCAATCACCCAATTCCATAGTTTTCTCATAATTGTATAAAATTTAATAGGATAGTATGCGCGATACTGTATACTTGAATTTTGAATTCGGTGCAAAATTACGAATAATTTAGGAAAAACGTCTAAGTACAAGAAAAAAAGTTGCGTATCGCCCCCGATTATTCAAAAACTTGGGCTATAATTTGGGTATGTCTGTAAATTTGCGACATGAAGAATAGGGAAAATACCATGAAGAATAGGGAAAATCCCTGCATGGAATCCCCAAATAAATGTGTATCTTTGCAGCGTGAAACGATTTTAAAAGATACAGCTTATGAAAGAAAAGTCAATTATCAGTGCAGCCCTCATCGCATTTGGCATCATGTGCATGGGCTGGTTTGTGAAGATGGGTATCGACAATTTCGCCAGCAAAGACCGTAAGGTGAACGTGAAAGGCCTGGCCGAGCAGGAAGTGGAGGCCGACAAGGTGACGTGGCCCATCGTGTCGAAGGAAGTGGGCAATGACCTGCCCGGACTCTATGATAAGATAGGCGTGACGCAGGGCAAGATCAAGGCCTTCCTGCTGCGCAGCGGCATCAAGGAGGCGGAGCTTACGGTGAATGCCCCGCAGGTGGTGGACCTGAGCGCCCGCGAGTATGGCGACAAAAACCAGCCTTACCGCTACATCGTGACCTCGGTGATTACCGTCACCTCGCAGAACGTGAAGCAGGTGCGCGGCATCATCGCCAAGCAGGGCGACCTGCTGAAGGAGGGCGTGGCCATCGTCGATGGCGGTTATGAGAATCCCGTGAAGTACGAGTACGTGTCGTTTAAGGAGATGAAGCCCAAGATGATGCAGGAGGCCATCGAGAATGCGGAGAAGACCGCCCAGCAGTTTGCGGAGAACTCCCACTCTAAGCTCGACAAGATTGTGAGTGCCGACCAGGGGCAGTTTTCCATCGAGAACCGCGACGAGAACACGCCATATATTAAAAAGGTACGCGTAGTGACCACCGTCACCTACTCGCTCAAGGACTGAGCGGCCCGCCTTTGACGGCAGTCAGCGGCAGCGGACAACCGCAGGAAGTGCGGAAATTTTCAGCGAAACGGCGCGCCGTCTCGGAAATTTTGCTTATCTTTGTCGCGTGATTGCATAAATTGCGTAAATAGTCAAAGGCTTATGAAAAGAGTAGATTGTATTTCCCTCATGCGACGGTTGCCGGTGCTCCTATTGGCAGCCGTCGCGATGGCCATGCCGGCGAAGGCACAGCGCCCCGCTCCTTCCGCTCCCCCCGACGCGCTCATCCTGGGCGGCGAACTGAGCAACTCGGCTGCGACATCGCAGGCCGATATCGACGAGATGATGCCCCGTATGCGGGCCGCAGGACTCAACACTGTGCTCGTGCCCGTCTATTGGGAGCTGATGGAACCGGTGGAGCATCAGTTTGATATGTCGCTGATCGACCGCACCATTGCCAAGGCCCGTGCGAATGACCTGAAAGTCATCCTCCTGTGGTTTGGCGCCTGGAAAAACTCCATGAGCTGCTATGCGCCCGCCTGGCTGAAGCAGGACACACGGCGGTTCCCCAGGGCGATGACGCGCAGCGGCAAACCCCTGGAGATTGCCTCGGCCTTCGCGGAAGAGCTGCTGCAGGCCGATAGCAAGGCCTTCTGCCAGCTGATGCGCCACCTGAAGGCCACCGACAGCCGGGAGCGCACCGTGACGATGGTGCAGGTGGAGAACGAGATAGGCATGCTTGAGGATGCCCGCGACCACTCGCCCCTGGCTGAGAAGGCCTATCGCCAGCGCGTGCCCCAGGAATTGCTGAAGGCTCTTGGCATCAAGCGGAACGGGACCTGGAGCGAGGTGCTGGGCACCAGCCTTGAGGCCGACGAGAAGTTCCAGGCCTGGCACTACGCCTGCTATGTGCAGCGGCTGGCCGCCGCAGCCCACCAGATTTACGACATCCCCTTCTTTGTGAACGCTGCCATGAACAGTCGTGGCCGCAAACCGGGCGAATATCCCTCGGCAGGGCCGCTGGCCCACCTGACCGCTATCTGGAAATGCGCCGCCCCCGACATCGCCATGCTCTCGCCCGACATCTACGACACTGGCTTCAAGTCGTGGGCCGCCCAGTACGACCTGCCTGGCAACCGCCTCTTCATCCCGGAGTCGCGCTGCTGCCTGAACAGTGGCGTGAGGGCCTTGTATGCCGTCGGGGAGCACCGCGCCTTAGGCTTCTCGCCCTTTGCCATCGACCAGGCCGCGCCGGCTGAGGTGGAGCAGCTGAGCAGGGCCTACGGCTTGCTGCGACAACTGCAGACGGTGAAGGGACAGTCGTGGGGACTGCTGTTCGACAAGACCGACAAGGAGCGCCAGATAGCCGACGGTAACCTTCTGATTACCTGCCGCCACTACTTTACCCTGCCTTGGGATGCCCGTGCCACCGACGGCTCGGAGTGGCGCGAGGGCGGTGGCATCATCATGAGGCTGTCGGACAGGGAGTACCTCGTGGCCGGCAGTGGCATCGTGGTGGAGTTCCGTACCGTGAGTGAGCATCGTCAGGCGGTAAGTCAGGCCCTGGGCGAGGACGGTTTTGCGGAAAAGGGTGCTGACAGTGGCGGCAGTCAGCCGCTGAGGCCGTTTGAGGGTAAGCGCTGCGGACTGCTGTCTGTCGATGAGGTAGCCGTCAGCCCCACAGGCGAGATGACCTGCCTGCGCCGTGACAACGGCGACCAGACCCATCAGGGCCGGCACGTGCGCATCTCCGTCGATGACTACAGAATCCTTCGCGTGAAGCTCTATGTGTATTAGCTTAAAAACCATTCATTATTATACTATTATCAACTTACACCATGACAATGAAGCAATTACTGACTCAAACGCTTGCAGCTGCCGCCCTTGTGGCGGGCGGCAGCGTGCTGGCAGCCGGCTGCACAGCTCCGGCTGAGAAAGCAAAGACCACACTGCTCACCCCTGGCAATCCCTATCTGCCCCTGTGGGAGCACATCCCCGACGGCGAGCCCTACGTGTTTGAAGACCCTGACCAGCCCGGACGGCAGCGGGTGTATATCTACGGCTCCCACGACAGCCGCATCACCGACTACTGCGGACGCGAGCTCGTGGTATGGTCGGCCTCTGTCGATAGCCTGACCCAGTGGCGCTACGACGGCGAGATCCTGCGCGTGGACCGCAACGCCAATGGCGAGCCCTTCGACTCAGCCGGTACCGCCGACGTCCTCTTCGCCCCTGACGTGACCCTCGTGACTGCCCCCGACGGCAAGAAGACCTACTACCTTTATCCTAACGACCAAGCGTGGGGGCGCAACGGACTTGTCGCCAAGAGCGACCGCCCCAACGGCCCCTTCGAGGTGTGCAACTGGAGCAGCAGCGCGCCCGACAAGACCGACGGCGTGCTGGCCTTCGACCCTGCGGTCCTGGTGGATGACGACGGTCGCGTGTATGGCTACTGGGGCTTTGAGCGCTCCTATGGCGCAGAGCTCGACCCTGCGACGATGGCCACCGTCAAGCCCGGCACGAAGATTGTGGAGGACATGGTGTCGTCGAAGAATCAGCCTGGCGACTTCCGCTTCTTCGAGGCCTCGTCAATCCGTAAGATCAAGGACAAGTACGTGTTTATCTACAGCCGCTGGACCAAGGAGGGCGAGTACGGGCTGCCAGCCACCAACTACACGCTGGCCTACGCCTACAGTGACCAGCCCTTAGGCCCGTGGACGTATGGCGGCACCATCATCGACGGTCGTGGTCGCGAAATCAATGCTGAGGGCGACACCATCGCCTCGGCCACGGTGAGCTGTAACACCCACGGCAGCATCTGCGAGATTGGCGGGCAGTGGTATGTGTTCTACCATCGCCAGAGCGGACTCAACGAGTTTGCGCGCCAGGCTATGGTGGCCCCCATCACGGTGAAGGTGGAAGAAGGCAAGGGCGGTAAGGTGGAGATCTCTGAGGGCGAATACACCAGCGAGGGGTTTGCCCTTGAGGGCCTCGACCCGCAGGAGCGCCATCCTGCCGGCATCGCCTGCTGGTACACCGGGCCTAAGGTGGCCGAGCACAACTGGCCGGAGAGCGTGTACTATGGCTCGTATGTGGCCGCTGGCTACGGTGGCGACAACCGCTTCGAGGCGCCCTACGCGCTGGAGAATAACATGAACCCCGTGGTGAATAATACCGACGGCAGCATCGTGGGCTACAAGTACTTCCGCTTTGACAAACCCCTGTCGCTGCTGCGCCTGCGGCTTATCCCCGAGGGCATCGACGGTACCATTACGATTATGGCCGACCGTCCGTGGGCCTCGCAGGGCGGACGCGAGTTGGGCGCTATTGCCCTGAAGGCTGATATGCCTAAAACCGCTACAGAGCTGACCGCCGAACTGCCTCAGCTCGCCGGCCTCAAGGGCAAGCACTCCATCTATTTCCTCTTCTCGTCGGACACGAAAGAGAAATCGCTCTGCACGCTGACGGACTTCGTGTTCGAGTGATGCAGCGGCTGTTAACTCACTGTTTCAGGTCTCGGAACTCTTGGGAATCTGAAACAGTGAGTTCAGAAAAAGAGGGGCACTCACATCGCGTGAGTGCCCCTCTTTTCATCTGCGATTGTGAATATCGCTTTTATTCTGTGATATTGTACTTCATGACAAGTCCGTTAGAAGGACTCTTGTACCAGTCGGCGTAAGTGCGTCGCGTGTCGATGTTGGCCTCGCCGCCCCATGTGGCAAAGCGCGGATAAGCATTGACGATGTTGGTGCGCTCTGTGGGCCACGACCAATCCCAGGGGATGCGGATACCGCAGGGGTTCTGTCCGCCCTCGCTGGCAATTTCGATATACTTGTCCTTCATATCGCCGCCCGAAGGCATGATGGCGAACTTGGCCGTGCTGTGCTGATAGCCGCCAGGGGTAGCGATGGTGGCAGTTGCGAAGGCTACCTGTGAGCCACGGCCGGTGTTGGTCACCTTGCCCTGACCTACGCGGAGCGCCTTGTGAACCTCTGTCTCGCCGTTGTCCCAGGTGATGGCGTTGTACTGGCCGTTGTACCACATATAGACGGTGTTGTCGTATTCGCAGCCGGCTGCCACGAGCCAGAGCTTCAGGGTGCTGCCGTCCTCGCTGAGCTGGGCCTTGATTACCACGTCGTTCATGTCGTAGTCGCTCTTCAGGTTGCTGTCCTCGAAGGCAAACGAGTAAATCTCAGGCATGTTGACAATCTCGGGCTCAGGCTCGGGAGTGGGAGTTGGCTCTGGGTCTGGATCAGGAGTGGGCGTAGGAGTAGGTGTCGGATCGGGCTCTGTAGTGCTGCCGGTAAAGCCGGGATTACACGTCGAGGCCGTAACAGTGATGTTAGGCTTGCTGCCATTGATGTAGATATTCTCCTTTGAGCAGCCCTCAACGAAGTCAATAATAGGATACTGTCCGGATTTGCTGCTGTAATTCGTGTTGCTGTCGAAGTGGGTCTCAGCTACAACGGCAAGCTTACCGCCATAAGTGACTTCGTAACCCTGTGCAATATTCTGCGCAACAATATCCTTAGCCTGGAATACGGCCCAGTCATCATCGAGGTTGTAAATACCGTAAGAGGCTTTTGTAGCGCTCATGGTAGCAGTTTGTGTCACCTTGAATACAGAGCCAGCCTTCATGTAAATGTAGAACGGGCCTCCGTTATGACCAGAGA
>Ga0326511_10004641_pt1 | contig 10902 bp, 15 predicted proteins | sample 0_2496_0518_D_FD_203701 | JGI IMG/M metagenome (GOLD analysis project Ga0326511, IMG submission 203701) | Bovine rumen microbial communities from UC Davis, California, United States - 0_2496_0518 | ecosystem: Host-associated > Mammals > Digestive system > Stomach > Rumen | place: USA... | reverse complement strand
CGCCTTCATTGACGTCGGTGTCGCCCTGACTATCACCTGAGCCAGAACTTGATCCTTCTTCCCCTTCTTCTCCAGAGCCGGAACCATTCTCTCCAGAGTTCTGACCGTTATCGGATGAGTGAGTGGTCTCACCGGATTGGCCGTTTTCGCCTTCTCCGTCACCCTCATCTCCGCCGTCTTCAGTCTGGTCGGAGTCGCGATCCTCCTGACCATCTTCAGCAACACTCGGGGAATCCTCAACGGAACGTGTTGCCTCATTACCACCATGACAGTCCTCGGTGGTTTGACTGTCACAGTCATCGCGGACTTCTTTTTCTTCAGGATCGTCCTCAGCCTGGATAGATTCCTGTTCTTCAGGTGAGTCGGAATCTTCAAGTTCCTCATCCTGATCTGACTCTTCGTATTCATCATCAGAAGTGTCAGATTCTTCTTCTGTGACTACCCAGTTTAAGGGCATAGGTAGGCCCTTGGCAACAGCCTCTTCTACAAGGCTAGCCAGAAGTGGGTCGTTTTCCATACCCTTCTCCTTATTGCGTTCTGTTAATCATAGGTCACATGCATGCAAACGCTGAACACACATGTGACCTTCGGTTCTGGTTTAGAGGAGGTCGTCCAGACCCAGCCTCTTTAGAAGAGACTGAGCCTGGCCCTCTGAGGCCACCTTTCTAGCCTCTTGAAGTTCTTTGGAATGTTTCTCCTTGAACTCCATTTTCTGGAGATCTTTTACAAGGCCCTGTAAAGCCTTGAAAAAATCTTCATCGGAGAGTCGATATAAATCGTCTCCGTTTAAGTAATAGTTACCGGTGGCGTCTCGCCGCGCCACCAGAGTTATTACTCCCTCTTTTTCTGGGACATGGATTGTAAATATCCCTCCATGTTGGTTCGAAATCACCGGTTTGATCAAGTCAATGATCATCCGAGGTTCCACACCACTATAATCGGAAGAACATGTCCTCACCTGTATCCCTGACAAGCATATCAGACGAATTAATGCTGACAATGTTGCTACCTCCACCTCAACATTGTTCCTGTCCCACGGCTTCCAGCTAAACTGGGACAATTGGCGAATTGTTTCATCACCAATTTTATTATCCCAGCCATTTATTAATACCGTCGCTGGCACAACGGTGACCTCAGAGTCAACGGAGAGTTCAGCCTTTTGTTGACCCAGATTGTTGAGATCTGGGAGATCATCGACATATTGAGAGAGAATGTCGAGATCTAAATTTTGAGGATCGCCGCCATCCTCAAGGTAACTCCTCATCTGAGAAATGGCGAGTTTCTCAGTGAGCTCCCATACATCCAAAAGGGCGGCGTCCTCTTGAATGCCGAGAACTTTTGCTACTGTAGTTCTCTCGGGACGAGCTACAGTAATTCTTCTTACCCTTCTCATGAGGGCGTCTGATAATTCACGCTCATCATTTGAGGTAAGAAATACCCAGAATTTAACGTCGCTAGGTATGACGATTTCCTCCATGTTGCTGTCATGGATTCTGCGGGACTGGAGGAAATCCAACAGATATGAATCGACTTCCGGAGAGGATTTGTCGATCTCATCGAGGATCAGAACTACGTCCTGCCCCGACACAGCAGCTTTTGCTGCTTGGATAAGTATACCGTCAGCTATGCAAGCAGCAGCATCCTGACGGAGGACAGCACCCAGATTTGGCTGTCCTATAAGTTGGTCAAAACCAGTGCCTGGGTTGCACTGGTAAAAGAACTTGGTTGCATCTACTGCCAAGGCAAAAGCCTCAGCAGTAGATGTTTTGCCAGCGCCTGGCAAGCCCTTTAACAGGGCGCAAGGAATCATCCCTGATGACTCAGCCTGCTTGTACATCAGACTGAGAATCTTAACAATGACAGGTGCTAAGATAAGACCCAGCTTGTTCAACACGTCGTTAAGAGAATTGATGAAATTAGTCATGATAAAACTCCTTTTAATTTTTAAAACTATCCTAACTAATTTAATAATATATACATTGTAAACTATGACATACATAAAAACTATCCTACTCCAACACGGAGTAGGATAGTCGATATTGAGGTATTATTGCCAACGAGATTCTTTACGATTAGTTTCCCATTTATTCTTCTTAAACTTTTTATCTTTTCTACGGTTGTTATCTGTTTCTACTGCAGACCATGCTTCATTTGCATCTCGTAATGCTTCTGCTAATACAGTACTCATAGTACCAGAACGTGGTTTACGTGGTTTTCTAGGAGGACGTTCTACTATGTCATCTTTAACGATAACAAGTTCTTCGCCTGTATATTTAAAAGTTACGATATGCTTCTTATTATCTATATATGTAGCATATTTATATTCAACATCTTTATCAACGATTAATACAGCAGGTAATGATTCGTATACATATTCTTTACCTAGTTTATTAGTACGAATTTCACTGTCTAATTTTCTACCGGCATAGAATACACCTTTGTTGTATAAAGATTCTGTATGAAATAAATTAGCTCTACTTGAAGGAACATCAGCATTAAAGTGTATCATGGCTGATACATTATCGCATACTTCGTCATCAGTAATAGTTTTAGCAGCACTTAAATATTTTCTATCAGGGTGATATCTAACAGACTTATAAATAGGTGTTAATTGTGTTACAGTTTCATCAGCTTTACTACCGTAGATGTTAAATACTTTTAGTGTAGTAGAGTCTGGTTTATTAAATATACCAACATCTATACCTGTAAGTTTTTTACTGTCGATATCGTATTCTTTAATATTGATACCAACAGTAATCGTGTTATCAGTTGGGTTAAGGGTAAATATTTGCATAATTATTGTTAAGTCCTTGGCTTAAAAATGTATTTTATTAGAACGATGGGAGTTATCACCACGTATACGGTCAGATACAAACATATAGTTATCAACCACATGAGTATAAATGCACATATCACTATAATGAATACTAAAGACTGAAAAATAGCGTTTATTTTAGCATATATACAACCAGCTATAGCTGAGATAAACTCAGTAGTTATTATATCCGACATAGTTGTATTATCCTGCTATATATAAATCTTCAGGTTTCATTTGTGTATAGACTGATTGGTTTTTATCATCTAACGATACCTTGAAGTACGGGTAGATGTTACGATAGTCTAATATTTTACCAGCTCCAACATAAGAATTAAGCCACTTTAACGACATCACTTCATCACGTTTATGATATTGATAAAATACTGTAGCATACATACCTAATACAGTGTTGATATATGAAGGGTTGCCGTCGCTCTGAGAGCATATCCAACTAAGTAACACATCTGTGACTTTAGCTTGAGTATTGACTAGGAACGCAGATTCTCTGCCGTTAGTTTTCGAGTTAGGATTAGTACCAGCGTGTTCTATTTGTTTAAGTACTCTTTCAGGTACTTCAGATAGATCTTCCATAGTAGCATAATCTTCTCCTATGATAACTAATTCAGGAGATACTTGTACGTTGCGTACATTATTTACAAACTCTACCGCTAAGTCCAATGGTGTTTGGTTATTTTTAGTTAATATCATTACTAAGGTTCCTTCCTATATAGGTGAATATCTTCATATTATAAAAAAATAAGCAAGGGCTAGCTAACTCTTGCTTATTTAGAGGGTTAATTGTTACAGTGTTTCTTATATTCTTCCTCATTAGTAAACACTTTAACTTTACTTAGAGCTGAAGTCTCATCGTTATGAGTTTTAAACGATACTGCTCTGTATTCAGGTAGTGTTACTCCAGAGAAATATGTAAGATTAGGTGTAATAACTATATCAATAATCTCTTGTGATAATAATTTATACCACTCATCATCAGCACGATATTTACTAACAAGAATATTATCTGTATTATCGGCTAATATTAAATATAAAGATTCACCTTTAGTATAAGTATTAATTATTTTAACATTATTAAGACGTATATTAAGAGGTTCATTCATGCTACCGAAAGGTTCAGCACGTTTTAAGAACAATTGGAATGTTACGTCTTTTATATCTTTAATAGTTGCAGTAGCATCTATATGTACAACATACTTAATATCTTTTTGTGAAGCATATACTTCAGATAACTTATTTCTAAATTCTACGAGTTTAGTTTTATCTAGACTTAAACCACCCGCTACTTTATGCCCACCAAACTGTATGAGTAAATCTTTACACTGTTCTAATCCATTATACAAATCATATCCCTCAGGAGCTCGTCCACTTCCGTGTAGCACATCTTCTCCTGTTAAACATATAACTGGTACTTTAAATATATCAGTTAATCTAGCTGCTACTATACCAATAACACCGGTAGCCCAGTCACTCTTATGAACTACTATAGCTGATGGTAATTCATCGATAGAATCAGTACGGTAGATTTGACAGGTTAGATCAAATGCTTCATTTAAAATGATATCTTCTAATGTCTTTCGTGAACGATTACAATTAATCAATTCATTAGCTAAGAGTAAACTATCTTTATTATTATCAGAAGTATCTACTCTATCTAACAATAATCGCATACCTAGATCTACTTTATTCATTCTACCAGTAGCATTTATTTTAGGTATAAGAATAAATGATAAGAAGTTAGTAGTTATGTCTGAACCATATCTAAATCCTGATAAAGTCATTAATGCCCTTAGTCCAGGATGTTCTAATACATTAAACGCTATCATAGCTAACGACATAACGTTACGAACTGTTTTATTCATCGGTATCATATCTGACAAGATGGATAGTCCAGCTAATACTTCACAATAATTAGTTAGATCATAATCTTTATGTTTCATTAAGTTACATATAGTTAATCCTAGCTTAGCTGCAATCATACAACCAGAAATCATATATTCATCATCTTCTTCTTTAGCGAATACTTTAGGATTAAGTATGTATTCACATTTAGGAAGTTCTTTTCCATCAGCTAAATGGTGATCAGTTACTATAACTTTAAATGATGGCGGTAGTTTAGCTATTTCTTCTGCAGCAGCGATACCATTATCTACGGTAATAATTAATGGTGCAGTAAACATACAATCATGTGCTACATCTATAACCTTTTCAGCATTAATACCATATCCATCATCTCTACTAGGTATCCACCAAGTAACGTCTGTAGCACCTACTGCTTTGATACAACTATATAAAACAGATGTTGCAGTCATGCCGTCAACGTCATAATCGCCTACAATAATTATCGGTGTACAGTCATCAATAGCTTTTATTACGGTATTAGCAACATTAATATAATGTTCATTATACTGAGGAGATGTATCTGTGATATTAAATATATCACATATTTCTAACAGGTGTGGTCGTCTTTTACAGATACTATCAACTACACTATTGTTAAATGATGCTGATTGATCTGAAAGTATGGGTCTATCTTCCCATGTTTCATCTAGTTGCATAAGTTATATATCCTTATTAGTATATTTTACGAAGTGTTATAGATCAAATGAATCATATTCCATTTTAGCTATCTCATCTTTACTACCAGTAGCCATTATAATTTCAACACACTTCTTAGCATGTTTATGCATGTAATCGTTTGTTCTATGATACAAATGCCATGGTAAGTCTATTATCGTGGTAAATTCACATACAATACCATTTTCTGTATGATTAATAATACATTTTCTACGTGGTATAGATACTATATCTATTAACTCCTCGTTACTTTTAATAGTTCGTATACCGCTACAGTCTATTTTAAAGCTTGGGTTACTATCTTGATAGTATGTCGCAATAAATGACCATTCATTTTGATTTTGACGAGATACGATTCTACCCTTAAACGATTTAAATCCTACTACGTCATGTTTGTTGTTAATACTATCAAGAATACTAGTATTATTATCAAACCATATATCGTATTCAGCGACAGTTGGATCATCTGCCAAAATTTTACGCATCTCTACTGCTAGATACATTAATCCATCGGTTGTTAGCATAAATTAATTCCTTGTGAAATAATTAAGATATTAAAGTCTACTAAATAGCCGTTATGAATAAAAAAATAACACCGGTACAAGCACCAGTGTTATTATAAATTACTAATCAATCACATCTATTTCAATAATATTTCAACAATATTTCTTGATAATGATATTGCAGCATTTACATTCTTATATACCGTAAAAGGAATTTTGTGGCATTCCTTAGGATATATTTTTCTCCACTTGATCGTATTCTCATATTTAGTGATTATGATTTTTTCACCATCATTGAGATTTTTAACATCAGGGCTTTTACACGATATTTCATCGTCTATCTGTTTTGTACGTTCAATGCTTATAATTAGTTGACCACTTGCTAACGTTACGTAGAAGTAAATCATTTCACTTGGTAATTCTACAGTTCCCTTAAATGAGATTGCCTTTTTTCCGCATTTCTTGTAATCATCTACGGTCTGTAACTCAACGTCAGCCCATACTACGTAGCCGTTTTCCTGAAGTTCAGCTTTTATCAAAGATGCAAGTAGAACAATGTTATTACACATAATTTTAGTCATTCATTAACTCCAATAATTTATTTAGGTTTTAGTTATTCGACTAACAACACTAATTAGTTATAGAGAATAGCTAACCTAATACAAATACTATTCTCAGCATAGTAATATATAAACATAAGCATATTGAAACCCTCTACCATAAAGGTAGAGAGTTCCGTTGTTAAATTCTTATATACCTAATGGTTCATCTTCTTGGATATCGTTATTCATATTAACATGACAATTCCAATGTCCTGTACTATCTTTGCTGCAAACAATAGCGTTATCATCAGCTAATGAGTCGATAATCTTATCAAGTTTACGATTAATCGCATCAACTTTCCTATCAAGTACAGTTATAGTCTCTACAAGAGCATCTATATCTACATCATTTATATAAATGTGATCAGCTTTAATTTCTTGACCCGGTATTAATTCTATTACATTATCATCTGTTTCCATGTCGTATGGCATAATAAATCCTCATTGTTTAAAATTTGTATTGTCGCATATAATTGTGTACAATATATAAAATAATACCCACATAAAAAATAAAAAAAAGAACCCGGAAGAAAAGGTTCTTTGAAATCGGTGTTCGTCTCATGACTTTATGCTATATAAAAGTCATGAGCCATGGAGGAGGTTGTTAGTGGATTCATCGTTGATACGCTCCCCCGAGCACCCGGCCATACTACAAGACGAGGAATAGCATGGCCTTATGATCCATGTAAATGATATATAATCGATAATAATTCATATACACTAACTACCCTTCATACTCAACGAGTATGAAGGGTAGTTAATAGTTATTTAGTTTTTTCTTCTTCTTTGCAATCATTCTGTTTTAATTCAGGTAATCCGGCTATAGATGTTAATATACTTAATACACCTGCGGTTAAAGATGTTACGATAATAACTTTGATGTCTTCACCTGTAGTTACAACATTCATGGTGCTGTATACAGCTATAGCTGTTTGAGCTACTGTTTTAATAGCACGCATACCAGCAGCTTTCCACCAATCCTTATTTATCAGTTGCATAATAGTCTCCATTGCTGTAAAAGAGTCTTCATAACATAAAAAAAGAAACACGATACAGCATGTGTTTCTTTATTCCATTGTTAGAACTCTACACCAAACTTCATTGTGAGAGCTAACAGCTGCATAGGATAAACACACTTCGCAACCGTAAAATAATACTGACTACCACTTTCAGTAGTAAAACGGACCTGACCAACGTTGTTGGTTTCAACTTTAACAATTGGGGAGGTGTTATATCTCCCTTTATTGTCACTGTCAATAGGAAGTGAGTCGTATCGAATGAAAACACGACCGTCTGCTCGTTCGCGTACCTGCCAAGCATATGCGAGAACATTATATTTATCACCCTTAGCCATGATGATTTCTCCTTCGCCTAGAATATTAATAAGATACCTGCTTACAACACTAGTAAGTCAGTGAGATAATTATCTAGAATCACTATCTCCTATCAGTAATATATAATCAAAAAATAATGAAACTCCACATTGATGTGGGGTCCTTATAACAGACTAGAAGGCTCCTATAAGTCTTAAATAATCTGTCTGAGCTAAATAGAGGTCAATAAAAAAATAACACTCACTGTCATCACGACGTTAGTGTTATTTTATTAAGTTAGACTTGGCAGATATTTTAGGAATTCTCCTCTCCGAGAATCATCCCAATAATATCTAAGGCAGTACCTTTAACTGATGCCCAATCCCAAGCAGCATTCTTCGTGCTTAAGGTGTGAGCATGTTTAAAGGTAATGTGGCGTTTGTCAAAATTGATTTCGATAGGTTCTTTCACGTCAATGCGTGTGATAGACCTATCTCGCCCGTAGTACTCCATCTTGTAAGGAACCTCGACTTTGATGGTGTTACTACCTGTGACAAAATCGAAATCAATCACAAAGTCTCTGCGGCAAATACCATTAACCCGGATATAACCAGAGATTATAGTGCCAAACAGTGTCGCGTCAATAACCGAACCTGGTAATAATTCAGTCTGCACTGAAAAGCATTCTACACGTCCTTTAGCAAGACGGTCTTCCAAGATGGCGTACATGGCTGCTGCCAGCAAGCCGGCTTTATTCATTTCAACAGGGCGCATAATAACTCCTTAAATAAATTTTATCCTGCGCTTATATACTGACTATGTACTATAGCCAGCGATGAAAGAGGCAGAATATATCTAACATCACTGTAATAATGTATAAATGAAAAAAAAATGAGATATACAGGGTAATCCTGTATATCTCGTATGTGTGTGTTTAAGTTATTTCTTAAGCTGATGGTTCTACTTTAGCTAATATAGTATCAATGATATCATCAGCGATAGTATTAAGCGTTAACTTATTCTCATCTATTTTATTATAAAAATCATCAAGAGTCATACCAAGTGAATCTTTCCATTTATAGAAGACTTTACGTTCATCAAAATCTACACATACTGGTTCATTTGGTCTAGGTACAAAACATGTCGGTGGAACATAATCATCATCTTGTTCAGGTAAGTTAATGTCGATATATTGTGTAGTAACTATATATTCATTACAAGAATCATCATTCTCCTCAAACACCGTAAATTCTAGTATAGTTTCCTGTCCACAACGATTTGTTTTAATATACCCACAAATACTTACGACAAATGATTCATCTGCTAGTTCATCTGTACCATATTTTACTGCTACCCTAAAATCAGTAACACCAGTTGTTAATGCATCATTCCTAAGCATGCTTAGCTTACAATGCAATGCAGTCGCTAGTGCTGCTTGATAATTAACTTCTATTGAATATTCCATATTTATTCCTTACAATAAAATTATAACACGGTAGTTAAATTACTATTTAACTACCACCGCACATGAATAATGTATATTTAAATTAATAATGAACTATACCTCTACCACTAAGGGTAGAGGTATAGCGTTATATACTAATTTATTTTAATAAGTTTACCATTATCAATTTTACATATTTCTTGATTGTAACTACCGTATATAAGATGTTCTTCATATCTAACTTTTTGCTGTTCTATATACGGCCCTGTAACAATCATATCGAACAACGATAAAAAATCTAAAAATAAATCATCAGTTATAATTTTATTGTTTAACCATGTTCTTGTATATCCTGTATACAACATCAAGTGATAATTTTTATCTTTAAGTTGCTGTATAACAGGATGCAATTCTTCCCACTGACATATAGGTTCTCCACCAGATATAGTTATACCTTTATCTAGTGGATTACATGTTAGTTCTTTATATAACTCGTCAGCCGTATACAATACACCGTCAGTGAATGACCATGTATGTTGGTTGTGGCATCCTTTACAGTGATGAGGACATCCTTGTACAAAGAGCACTGTTCTTAAGTTTGGTCCATTAGCTAAGTCGTTGTATAGTATACTAGCTATAGTTATCATGGTGTAATACCTTTATTCTTTCTATGCGTTTTTGTAAATGTAATTCTCTTTGTTTATCCCTTATACATTTGATGGTCTTAGACAAATAACTTAGCATATTACGTTTATATGTTTTATCTAATTCAAACGCATGTTCATCTGCAGAAAACTCTTCATCTGACATGTCCATCATAGGTAATGTACTACCGTTATTAGGATAGTATAAACAGTGTTCTACATAAGCTATAAGTTCTTCATCGGTGTATAAGTCAACAGCGAGGTCATTTAAATATAATGCTGGTTTAATAAATGCTTTTCTATTTTCACTATATGCTTCATAGTCTATAAAAGCAACTATAGGAATATACGGATTAAACAATATATTAACAACATTACTATTGACCACGTCTACTGTTATTTTAGAGTTTATATTTAGTGAACATAATCTATTAAAACTATACGCAGGAAGGAACATACTTCTCATCATTTCTGCGTAAGCACGTTCATTCTCATTATCAGCTTTTTTAAATATAGAATCAGTTATTTTCTTGATTATATTCATATTTGTAACACTTCCTCCTCTACATACAGATAACCCTGTACATAGTATTGTAAAGTGCTACGCTGTTTTACGTTCGTTATTCTGTTCAGTTACATTATGTTTAACACGATCATGAAGTTCGCATAATTTAGCAGAATTAAATCTCTCGGTAGTAGCTAGATAACCAGTTATACGAGCGATATGAGTAAATGGAACACCTTCACCTATTTTTATATCTTTCATTTCGAAACTCCTTCTTGTTAAGATTGATGTCATTTAGATACCAAAATATAACTCAAAATATTTGTTAAAAGATTATTATATAAAGGCAAAAAAATAACACAGAGTTTTATCTTAACTCTGTGCTACCTAAAATAATTATCTTACTCTATTATTAGGCCAACCACCTACTGAATCATATTTCTTCTTGTACCTTTTTGACCTAACCATTCTAACTTGATAA
>Ga0326511_10004640_pt1 | contig 10903 bp, 18 predicted proteins | sample 0_2496_0518_D_FD_203701 | JGI IMG/M metagenome (GOLD analysis project Ga0326511, IMG submission 203701) | Bovine rumen microbial communities from UC Davis, California, United States - 0_2496_0518 | ecosystem: Host-associated > Mammals > Digestive system > Stomach > Rumen | place: USA... | reverse complement strand
AATAGAAATGATAAGCATCAGTAACATCCTGTAATGTCACCAATTTATTTTTTTCATTGAATGAACCAACTTGTGTTCTTCTAAGTTCAGCCATATGTGCTCCTACACCTAAAGCCTCACCAATATTGTGACAATAGGTTCTAACATAAGTACCGGCTTCACAACCTATTCTAAAAAGAACATCCCTTCCTTCAATTTCATAAATAGTAGAATAATAAATATTACGTGTTCTCATCTCACGTTTAACAGCGGATTTCACAGGAGGAAGTTGAAATATTTTGCCTGTAAATTCATTAAAAACTTCCCGAATCCTATCTTCACTAACATCTTGATGAAAAGTTAGTAAACAGACATACTCCTTTGGAGCGGTTAAAAGTAGTTGGATAGCTCTTGTTGCATCATTAAGACCAACAGGTAAAATTCCAGTCACCTTAGGATCTAATGTTCCACCATGACCAGATTTTTCTAAATTTAAAATACGTTTAATCCATGAATCAATTTCATGAGAAGTTGGACCTGACGGCTTATCTAAATTAATAACACCATGAGAAATGTAATCATTAATTTCACGTTCTTCAGGTTTGCAACCAAAATCAGGAGAAGTAAAACTTTTTGACTTCTCAATCATATTGAATTTCATGAAAAAACCTTAAAAAATATTAAAAAATAGTAAAATAATGAATAATAATAATTATCCATTTATAAATCAGCTAAAGCTGCTTTAATAGAGTCAATATCACCAGAAACATCGATAGAATCTTCAGTTGGTTCTAAGTGAGAAATATTACATCTTCTGTTTTTTACAGCTTCACCAACAACTTCTACAAAGTTTTCATCGATAACTTCTACGATTGCGCATTTTTCGCCTGCTTCTCTACCAGCAATTTTAACACATACTCTACCTACTTCAATTGATGCCATTTATATCACCTTTAATGTTTGAATAATGATTTCTGATATGCTTTCAGGATTAAAGCTATCAGTATTTATAATTAAATCATAAATCTCCATATTATTTATATCAATATTATGGATTTCCATGTATCTTAAAGCTTCACTTTTTTCACGAATAATAATTTCGTCTTTAGCTATTTCAACAGATTTTTCTTCTCTTTGAGATATTCTTTTGGAACGAACATCAAATGGAGTCATTAACCAAAGTTTAATATCAGCATTATCAACAAAATATGCGGATAATCTTCCTTCAATTATTAAATTATCTGCCAATTTAGCTTTTTCAGCTTGCCTTCTGTCAATTTCTTTATCAATATCATCATTACCTTCAGCAAATTCACTGAACTCAAGAACAGTCATTCCTCTCTCAGCAGCCATTTCTCTAAAAATAAATCCTGCAGAAATATATGGAATATCTAACTTTTCACTGAGGACTTCAGCTAAAGTTGTTGTTCCGGTACCAGCTAACCCGCCGATTGTAATTATCATTATTTTCTAGCCTCGTTTTTGAAATGTTTACGAGCACAGCTTGAACATAAGTACCCACCAAATGGACGGTTAGGTCTTTTAGCTGTTTTTGATATTTTTCCAATTTCATATGGACGTCCGCGAGGAACACCATGTAATACTTTACCACATTCAGCACAAACATGCTTAGATGGTTTTTTCTTTTTGTATCTTAAAACATTCCTTCCTCCAGGAGTGTTTGTGTGAACTCTTTTATATGATCTTGATCTAAACCTATTTGCAGGCATTTAATCACCTTAATAATAATTTTTAAATAATAATTGTGTAATAGCGTATTCAAAATAGAATACTATAATATATCTTTTTCATTATTAATAAATGTATAGGAAAAGGGTAAATTAGAACCCTTGTTTAAATCCTAAGAATTTTCTTAAAATTTGACTCATACCAAAAGTACAAATCATATACCATAACAACCAGCCAATCCCATAAGGAATAGTTGCTTTTCCGCCATAAATTACACTACCAATAGCATGCCATACTGGTGTTAAAGTTGCCCAATAAACAGCAGGAGGCAATGTAATGACTAAACCACTAATAGATGATGTTCTCATCCAGAAGAAAATTAAAATAATTGGTACAAAAGTAACAATCATAGGTTTAAATGAATTGGTCATCATTTTACTTTGTTCTTGCATCATTTCAGTCTGTTTAGCCTGAAGTTCAGCAATTTTTTTACCATCACCTTTTTTCTGAGCTTCACGTAATTCTTTTTGATAAGCTTTATTCCTTTGTTGAATTTCATTCATTTCATCTTGATCAACCAAATACTTATTAGCAATAGTTGTAATCAATGAAACAATAAAAGCAATAATCAAAACTGTTAAAGCCGGGTTGGTTGGATTAGGGTCCATTGACAATATTGGATTAAAAATAGTATCTAATGCACCATAAATCATTCCCCAAATATCTGCCATATTATAACCCCTATAAATTTAATACATCCACTAATTTTGAAACAGAAGAATTTAAATGATTATCATGATTTGTAACAATTTTAACTGTAGCACCAGTTAAAGTTGCATAAGCCATTGAAGTTGCACGGTTCATTTGTTGATGTAAATCAATGTCTTTTGCTTTTTGAAGATCTCTTACACGAGATTCATCACCAATTCTCCTATAAATAATTTCATCAGGATAAGCTTCAATTAAAATGAAAAGATCTGGTTGCAATTCTTCTAAAACCCAAATTGGAAGACCTGGTAAAAATCCAGCAGGAGTGTTAATAGTACAATGAGTATCAACAATTACATTGTCCTTTTCAGATCTTTGTTTAATTTCTTTAGCTGCTTTAGCTTGAATTTCTTTTTGAGTTTCAGCAGGTAATTTCCTTAAGGAATCCCTATCATCAACAATATTTTCATTAATTGCAATTTCAGTCATTATGTCACCATAATTTAAGTGTACATAATCGACTTCTTCTAATGCTTTATTTAGTAAAGTTGTACTTCCAGAACCTGGAATACCAGTTAATACTACTAATTTCAATTTAATCCCTCACATTAGTTTAAACCAGAAAAAATTAGGAGAAAATTAATCTCCTCCTAAGAATTTTCTGAGAAGTGGATTTGAAGACATAAGTTGTTCTTCAGCCATTTCTTCATATAATTTATGAATAATACCTACAGTAAGTAATACACCAGTACCTCCACCTAAAGCACCAGTTAAATCTGCAAGGAAAGCAATAAGACCTACATAAACACCACTGATAATGGTAAGTGCAGGAATATATTTTTTCAAAATTTTAAATAATTGACGTTTACTACTTCTAAAACCAGGTATTTGAATACCTGAATTATAAAGTTGTTCTGAAATCTTTTTAGCATTTAAACCACTAATTTCAACCCATAAGTATGAGAATAAAATACAGCAGGCAATAAAGAATACTGCATATACTAAAACGTGTATTGGTTCTGTAACGAACATTTCCAACTTAGGTGTAGACAATAACCATGCAATTCCATCTACAGGTTTACCTGCATCCATATGTCCAAAAATAGGGAAACCTATTTTATTGAAAAGGTTAGCAAATAAAGTAACGTTAACTAATAATGCACTGGTCAAAATAACAGGCATGTTACTGGAGTAAACGAATTTTAATGGATATTTACCAACAGATCCCCTGATTCTTCCGTGTCCTCTTACACTACCATGAGAAATTGGAATTTCAACTCTCATAGCTTCACCATAAAGAACAACTAAAAATACAATAATAGTTGCAAATAATGGAATTAAAATAGATAAATCTGGAGTACCTGCCATACATTGTTCAATGAATTTTGGAAGGATACCACCAAATTGACCATTGGATCCACGTAAGAAACTAAAAGTACCAACAATAATAGTCTGACAAACACCAGCAGCAATGAACAAACCAATACCACTACCGAAACCCCATTTTGAAACAACTTCATCCAGATAGATAATTACTAATGCTCCAACAACTAACTGGAGAATTAATAACATAGTATATGAATCATTAATCGGTAATAAATTTCCAGTTAATACCAAAACAACTGCTTCAAAAAGTGTGAAAACAATTGATAATACTTTTTGAGTTGCTTGAAACTGAGATTTGTCTTTATGGGATGAAAGATCCAAATCTAAAAGATTTGAACCAACTAATAATTGTAAAACAATAGAAGCAGTAACAATCGGACCAATACCTAAAGTAAGAATTGAACCAAAACTTCCAGCCATAACTGCCCTTAAAGCAGCAAAGTTATCAATAGCCCTTGGGTCTAATCCGTATAATGGGATTAGAGTTAAAATATAATATAAGACTAAAATAAGAGCAGTCCATTTAAGTTTTTCATTGAAATCCTCCCTATGAACAGGAGCTTTAACTTCAGGAATAAACCTAAATATTGGCTCTAAAACTTCTAATGATGACATTTTATCTCCCTATATTAAAAAGGAAAAAAGCTATAATTCTATAGCTTCTCCTCCACATTCTTCAATTTTTTCAATAGCTGATGCTGAAAATTGAGGTGCTGATATTTTAAAAGCTTTAGATATTTTACCTTTAGCTAAAACTTTATCATAACCTAATTCAGTTACATCAATTACAATAGCATCTCCTTCTTTAGAAGCTTTGCCACTTGCAACTAAATCATCAGCATGTTCTTCTAAGTAACTTAAATTAACAGCATTAACCTTTTTAATCATTTTTTGAGGTCTTTTAAAACCATGTTTTCCGAAGTGGTTAGGATCGTGAATTACAGTCCAAGTCCAGTGTTGTTTACCTGCACCTGCTTTACCTTTTCCACCTTTATTTCCTGCACCTCTACGTTTTTTGGTACATCCTCCACCGTTGGATCTAGAACCTCTTTGTTTATTGATTTTACGTTTTGTTCTAATCATTATATACACCTGAGTTTAAAGCATTCTTTTTGCAAGATCTTTAATTTCTTCTCCCCTGTAACCTAAAGATCCACCTTCTTTAACAGATAAACGGATATCTTCGTAACCTTTTCTTGGAGGGTGTAAACGGAATACAGGTTTAATTCCTACATCAGCTAATTTAACTTTACCATCAACTAAAGCTTTAGCTAATTCTTCAATGTTGTTATAATCAGAATTTTCAGCAACATACTCATCAGTAACTTTATTATTACCTGGGATTCTACCTCTTTTAGCAATCATAGCTGCTACAAATTCAGCGTCAACTTCACCCCAAGTGATGTAATCCTTAGCTTTTTGAAGCATACCTTCATAACTAGGATTTTCTTCTACTAATACAGCATGACTAATTCTGTTAAGTCTTAACATATCTAAGGTGTCAGCAATATTTTGAATAACACCAGTAGTTCCTCTAACTCTAATAACTAAAAACATTATATCACCGTTTAGTAGTTAACTCCCATTTTTTTGAGATCATCTTGAGTAGCTTTAACATTACTTAATTCTTTTAATGCATCAAATACAGCATTAGCGAAATTAACAGTAGTTTGAGTTTGTCCGAAAGTTTGAGACCATACATCGTGAATACCAGCAAGTTTTAAGATAGTTTTACCAACATCACCAACTACTAATCCTACACCTGCAGGAGCCGGCATTAATGTAACAGTTACACTACTGGTTTTACCTTGTACTTTAAATGGTACAGTGTGTTCTCTTCCACAAACACAACCCCAATCTCCACAACCTCTTCTTACTTTAATAAGATTGTATTTAGCATTATCTACTGCTTTTCTAATAGCTGGACCAACCTCTTTAGCTTTACCTTGGCCTAATCCAACATAACCGTTTTTGTTACCTACAGCAACAATTACTCTGAAATTAACTTTCCTACCGGATTTGTGCATCCTTTGAACTAAGTTAACATCCATTACTTCTTCTTCTAAATCAGGAATTAATGCATCAACAATTTCTAATTCCATAATCGGAAGACCTTTTTCAAAGATTTCATCGATATCAGTAATGGTTCCATCTTTAACTAATTTACCCATTTTAGTTTTAGGTTCCCATTCATCAATATTAAAACTCATAGTTATTCCCCTGCCTCATCAATATTCTTAACAGTTTCATCAAAGTTATCAGGTAAATCTACAGGATTAAGACCTCTTTCAAAATACCTTGAAAATTTATTAGCAACTTCTTCAGCATCTAAAGATTCAGCATAATTAGCAATATGTTCTCCTCTAATACGTTCATCTTCAGGGAAAATGAAATCACCATGAGGAATATCTAAACCTGCATCAACAGCACCTTTAAGAGCTGCGAATACTTTAGAACCTTTAATAGGAGATTTTAAACCAATGTCTAAAATTGCACTTTCAACACCAGCTGCTAAAGCTCTTTTAGCACAAAGATATGCGGTTAAATAGAAAGATGTGAGATTTCCAGTATTTCCTAAATACCCATAATTTGCTAATTGTTTACTTACAGCAGATGCAACAGTGATATCTCCTTCAGGAGCATAATCAATAACTTGAACAGTAGCATGAGAATTTGAAACTCTCACAACTAAACGAGATTTATTATAATCCACTAATTTTAATCTAGCTGCATAATCGGTTTTTCCTTGTCTTCTTCTTCTAAATGCTACTTTATAATTAGTTCCTTGTGCCATGTTTATTCATCTCCTTTAATTAAATCATGGTCACGGGCGTAATTTCTCATGTAAGATTTACTTCTAAATGCGCCACCCTTAGCCATTTTATATAATTTACGATAGGTAGTAGCATCGATTACTTCATCATCACGCATTTCTTTAAGATCTTTTCTTAAAGCTCTAATTGTAGTCATCCAAGCTTTTTTCTTAGGAGTACGTGCTTTTTTAGCTCCTTTTACACTACCTCTACCTTTTCTTTTACCTTTTGCTTTTTGTTCTTTAATTTTTTTAGATCTATAGCTACTATTACCTTTTTCAGGTTTCGCTTTAATAGCTCCATCATTTATTAACTGCTTTACTCCTTCTCTAGTAATCGCAAGGGATACTTCTTCCAATCTTTCAGGATCTATCCAAACACGATTAAGCCCTACTTTGAGTATACTAGCAGCTAATCTTCTTTGAGTTGTAAGATTCATGTATATAATCCTCCATATTCAGCATAGCTGATAAATTTAGACAATATCTAAATTCCCTTTTAATTTTAACCAGTCCAAACCAATTCAAATCAAACCCCGGAATCGGCGGACTTATAAATATGATTAATTATTTTTATTTAAAACTTTAATTCCGAGTTCTGATGCTTTTTCTAACATCAAAGCTTTTTTTCTTTTACCAATAGAAGCACTTATTCTTGCAGCATCAGTAGCTGGGTCTAAGTCTTCTAATTCTTGGATATTGTGAACAAGAACATCATTATACCCTGAAGGGTGTAAGTCCCTTATTGCTCTAGGGGTTCTGTAACCGATAGCTGGCATATCAGGTTTGCCTGCTTCATATCTTCTCATTTTACTGGTTTTACCTCTAGGGCGTCTCCATTTGATTCCAAGTTTTTTATAACGAGCATATTCTTGTCTTTTAAATCTTTTATTAGCCATTTAAATCACCAAATTATTCTTTGCTAGTTAAGTATATTCCATCTTGGAATACTCTAGGATCTCTTCCTTTAATTTTAGTTGCTTGTTCTAAGTTAGCCATAGTTTGACCAACATGTTCCTTATTAATACCGGAAATGGTTACCTCATCACCTTTAACTGCTACTTTAGAAGAACCTACAATTTTAGCAGTTCTTGGGTGTCTTTCCCCGAGGAAATTATCAATAATTACGGTATCTTTTTGAACTTTCACAGTCATTGGAAAGTGAGCAAATACAATTTTCATATGATATTCAAAACCATCAGTTACACCAATTAACATATTGTTAATGTGTGCTCTTGTGGTTCCAATCATTGCTTTATCTTTCTTTTTTGGAAATGCTGTTTCTAAAACAACAACATTATCTTCTTCTTTAATACTTACATTAGGATAAGTAAATTTTCTGGAGTCTTCTCCATTAGGTCCTTTTACTGAGACCTCATTATTATCAATTATAACTTCAACGCCTTCAGGGATATCAATTTCTTCCCTTATAGCTGCAGCTACTACCATTTTATCACCTAATACATGTAAACCAACAAACGTCCACCAATTCCTTTTTCTTTAGCCTCATAGTGAGTCATAATTCCTTCAGGAGTTGTGACGATTAAAATACCAAAGTTTTTTGCTGGTAAATATCTTTTTTCAAATTTCTCAAATTCATCTTTTTTAACAGCATGACGAGGTTTAATAACACCACATTTATTGATGTTACCAATTAATTCAACTTCGAATTTACCTGCTCTGTTATCATCAATATACTCAAAATTACCAATATAATTCTCTTTTTGCATTGTGCTTAAAACTTCTCCAATTAATTTGGAAGCAGGAGAAATAACACAAGAGTCATTTACTTGTAATTCGTTATTTCTAATATTAGTTAAAGCATCTGCAAGAGGATCCATAAGACTCATAAGTAATACCTCTAATTATATTTTTTAAATCCAATTTTAGGAGCTATTTCCCTAAAACATTGTCTGCATAAACTTAATCCATATCTGCTAATCATTGCAGAATGGTCTCCACAACGAGTACATTTTTTTGCAGCTTTTCCATATTTTCTTGGCAAAACAATCACCTTTATTCAGTTACATAATTTACATTGAAATTTTCTTCCATGAATTTCATAGTTTCTTCTTTAGAAATTCTATGTTTTTGAGGAACTTTCTTTTGTTGAATTTTTCTTTTTGAAATCCTGTAACCAGGTTTTTCAAAAGTAATAGCAACATTCATACCAAAAATACCAATATCCGGATTATATCTCATTCCAGGAATATCAATATGTTCTCTAATACCGAAAGAAAGATTTCCTTGTGCATCAAATTGAGTAGGTCTAATATTTCTACTAATACCTTCTAAAACCATTTCGATAGCTTTATCAGCTTTTTCTCCACGTAAAGTTAATTTACATGCGATTGGTTGGCGTTTTCTGATACCCCATTCAGGATTAGTAACTGTTGAAAAAGTTTTAACAGGGGTTTGATCAAACATTTCTTCTAAAAGAGAAATAGCACGAGATAATTTTTCACCTGCTTCACCAACACCAATACTGACAGTAGCTTTTTCGATACGTACTTCATTCATTGGGTTCATTTATTAACCTCCAATAAAGATATTGTTGGTGCATCATTACCAACTACAAATGCATAATCTTTTAAAGTTAAAAATTCATCTTTAGAACTATTTTCGATAATAATAGTATTTGGATTGGAAGATTTATTTTCAATAATTTCAGTAATAGTACCTAATTCACCAGTGTGTTTACCACCAGTAACAAGAACAGTAGCACCTTCTTGTAATGGATAAACTTCTGCAATTTCCTGTTCTGGTACTTTTAAACTAATAACATCTCCAACTGAGTAATCATTTTCATCAATGATAATATTTTTACCATCATGAAGGTTTAATTGAATTTTACCACCTTTAATAGTGGATTTATTAACAATTTTGGATAATTTAGCACTACCATCATCAATTAAATCTAATTGTAATCTACCTTTTCTATCTAAAAGAACTCTATAAGCTTCACCAGTTTTTGGAATTTCAACAACATCCATAAATCCAACTGGGAATTTATAATCTTTAACAACTCTTCCATCTACTAAAACATTACCAGAGTTGATGATTCTTTTAGCTTCTCTTGAATTGTCTGCTAATTTTAATACATCTCTAATAACTAATGTTAATGGAATAGAATCATTAATGGAATGAGAACCTGCAGAAGGTTTAACAGTCCATGTATCTTCTTTAGGATGAATAGGCCAAGATTTTGGTGCTTTATATCTTTTAAGATGTTTTCTAGATCCCATTTTAGCCATATTAATTGTCTCCTTTATTTTTTATTCTTCTATCATCTTTTAAATCTGCATCAATAATCATTAAGTTAGATGGGTCTACAGGAAGGAAAGCAGCAGTTCCGTCTGGTTTAGATAAAGTAACATCTTCAATAGTTACTTTGTAAGAACCATAATCAACACTGAGAACTTCACCTTCATGTCCTTTAAAGTCTCCACGGAGAATTCTAACTTTATCTCCTGATTTAACAGGTAAAGATCTTTTACCTATATCTGCTCTTAAGTCTTTACTTAAAGTTGCACTCAAATGTTTTCCACGTGCATGAGCAGGAGCATTATAAAGAGCTTTTCTTTGTTTTCTTGGTTGTTTTGACATTTTTTCACCTTATACTAAAATACTTGCTGCACTACCAACACTAGGCCATCTGTCAGCTGCTTCTTTAGCAACAGGACCTCTGATTTCAGATCCTTTTAAAATTCCTTCAGGAGTAATAATAACAGCTGCATTATCTTCGAATTTAACACGAAGACCATCAGCACGTCTGTATTCCTTTTTTTGTCTAACTACAACTGCATTGACAACTTCTCTTCTCATGTCAGCAGTTCCTTTTTTAACAGAAGCAACAACTAAATCCCCTACACCAGCAACATCTAGTCTTCTTCTTACACCTTTGAATCCTTTAACTGAAATAATTTCAATTTCACGTGCTCCGGTGTTGTCAACACATTGAAGGGTTGCTCCAATAGGTAATGCTTTAGATACATTTGAGGTTAACGGTTTCATAATAATTACTCTCCTTTAACTTCAACTAAAACAAAATGTTTAGTTTTACTTAATGGTCTGCATTCTGCAACTTTAACCGCATCACCAACATTCACATTAAAACAATCTGGTTTGTGAACGTTGATTTTGGATTTCCTTTTTTCATACCTTTCGTATTTTCTAATGAATTTATAATAACTACGTTCAACAGTAATAGTCCTTTCTGCTTTTGTACTTACTACAACGCCTTCAAGAACTTGACCTCTGACAGGCAAAGTTCCATGGAAAGGGCAGTTAGGATCATCACATGTAGTTTCTGGTTCTTGAACATTAAGC
>Ga0326511_10004639_pt1 | contig 10906 bp, 26 predicted proteins | sample 0_2496_0518_D_FD_203701 | JGI IMG/M metagenome (GOLD analysis project Ga0326511, IMG submission 203701) | Bovine rumen microbial communities from UC Davis, California, United States - 0_2496_0518 | ecosystem: Host-associated > Mammals > Digestive system > Stomach > Rumen | place: USA... | reverse complement strand
GTGTTTAGGTGGGTTTATCGTTTTTCAACAAGGGGGGGACTAAATCGGAATGACCTCGCCATTTTCCCCAATGACATATCGTTTGTTTTTCTTCCTATGTTCTTCTGCGTGGCACTGGGTGCATAGAAGCTCAAGGTTATCGAAGGAAAGCGTAATGCTTGGGTCATTCAGATTGTCTGGAGTGATCCTAATCTTGTGGTGTACTTCATCACCCGGCACGATCAATCCTTTTCTTCTGCATCGCTCACAGAGTCCGAAGGCTTTCTGCTTGTAGGCTTCTCTGCACTTCCTCCACTGTGGTGAGTTGTAGAAGTCAGCTGCGAATGTACTCATTGTTCTCGACAGCCCCTCCGCTCTGTCAAGTTGTCCCACGTTCTCGGCATCTCTGGTTTCCCAATCCTGCCATGAACGTCACCTTTCATCCATCGCCAAGGAGGCGAAACGATGGCAAAGCAAAAGAAACGGACAAGGTTTCCCCCGTCCGTTGCTTTGTTATAAATCTGTGAGAAATTCGTCCCCGTACTGCTGTCGCTTCGGTTCTTTGGCGAACTCTCTGCGTGAATACCAGTCTGGAAGAAAGCCATTGTTTGCTTTCCGCAGTTTTTTCTTTTCTGCGTAGATGGCTTTAATCGCTTCGACCAGCATCTCTGCGTTTTGCTGAATGTACTCTGTCTTTATCCTTATGACTTCCCACTTTCCTCCAAGCTCAGACCGAAGGTCTTTGTCACGCTCGTTGTCGTAGTACAATCGACCTCTGTGTGTCTGACCATCAATCTCAAGCATGGTGAACAATTCCGGGATAAGGATATCGACTGTGTACTTTCCGACTTGCTTGCCAATTCCGATATTGATTTCGTTGTCTATCAGAATAGCCGCCGCAAGCATTTCTTCCGAACTGTCGAATTTTTCTGGGTTTTTCTCGCTGAAGTCCTTCACAGCTTTCAAAGCTTCTTCGTATTCATAAACGTCTACGTTCTGCTTCTCAAGCATTCTGACGGCACGCTCATACATTAGCTTCTTCCGAAGTCTTATGTATTCTGCCTTGCTGTCTCTCATGTCTTTCGCTACGGCTTCGGCACACGCCTTGCAGTAGCCACGCTGTGTGTACGCTTCTCGTTCGCATCCAGACCCGTGCCACAGGCTCTGGAACTCCGTTGCTTCAGCACCGCAAATCCAACACTTCTTTTGCATTTTATCCCCCTAACCGCCCTTCGAGCGTTTCCCTTGATGGCTTCGCCATCATAACTTATACCACATTTTGACTAGGACATTCAAGGACATCATGAATAGTGTCTGTACGTTTCCACTTGCGGTTCTTCCAGCATCTCCCGGACACGCTTTCTGCGTTCTTCCTCCACGTCTGGATGCCAACCACAGTGACGGCAGTCATGCACCACCGGGCATTCGACAGAATAGCTTGGACGGAACGGGCAGAAGCCAATGGCAACGCCCTTCTGCTCCATCGTGTAAACCTTCATCTTTGACCGCTTGTATACGTCAGCCATTTATGATTTCCTCCATCTTCAAGAGTGCCCTTCCGTGGAGTCGGCACGTCTGCTTGTATGAGTAGCGGATGTCCACGGCGATCTCTTCAAAGGTCTTCCCGGAGATGTATCGGAGCCGCAGGATTTCTCTATACCTTCCGTCCGACAGCTGGGCAATGCCCTTGTTTATCTCCGTCTTGACAGCAACAAGCTCGTCAATGTTTCGGTCTATCTCCATCTCCAGCTCAACGACCCGGTCAAACTTGTGTGGGTCTTTTGTGGACTGTACTGCGTCCCCGGTGTAGGACTGGGTTATCTTCAGCACACGATCCCGGACTTCTTCCTTTTCCCGGAGAAGTTCATTGATTTCCCGGTCAATGTTCCTTGCCCTGTTCAACCATTGCTTTGCGTTCGTTGTCTTCACCTCCGATTACTTCTTTCTTGCATTCACGGCAGGAGTATCCGTCACCGATGTGTGGGCATTTGCGATGGCAACACCAGTGGTCTTCAATGGTCAGCGGTGGGATGATGTCAGTCATTTTCTACCTCCCCATAAAGAAGTTCCTTCAACTTTTTAGCACACCTGTTGCAAATCCACGGTCTTGTGTCAACCATGTTTGCGTCTGGGTCATCATACTCTCCACAAATCATGCATACAAAAGTTGGCGGTCTATCCATCGGCTTCGGTTTTCTTATGACTACATAGTTGTCGTTTTGGCAGGTAATTGGCTTTAAGCCTTTGCCATCCCTTATATCGTCTAAAACCGACATCACTTGTCCTCCACCGGGGCTTTGAGCCAGTCCATTGTTTCCTCTCTTGTGCCGAACGGATATATGAGCATTCTGTTCCTTAGCCCCGCTCCGTATGCGAAAGCGTCTTGACAGGCATAGCCGATGAAGTTCGCCAGTTCCTCATCTGTCATCTGCCGGATTCTGTCGGCGTTGGTCTGCGTGGTCGGCTTAAATTGAGAGCAAATGATTTCCGGAGGAATAGCCCACGGGCAAAGGTTAAATGAGCGGCATTTAATACATTCTGCCATCACTCGGCCTCCTTATCTGCCGGGCTGCTAATCATGTCTATAATGGCATCGTACACGTTTAATATTTCGCCCCGTTCCAAAGACAAATCACACTTCCCGCAGTTTCGATCGCAATCCCGGCTGACGCACTCCCGCTCGGTTTTTAGAACTCTCAAAAGCAGCCCGTGGTCGGGGACGGGGATAGCAAAATATTTGTCGAGAATATCTTCGTCTATGTCAAGCTGTTCTGTGTAGTATATCCCATCGCTTTCTGGGAAAATTCGCAACAATATTGTGTTATCTTCTGGCACTGTAACGCCGGGGATGTATATTCCGCTCATGTTTCCTCCTTATCTGCCGGGCGTATCTCGTCCAATTCGTAGTCTCTCAATTCCTCATCGGTCAGAGGGCGGTCGTAAACGATGATGTCCCAATACAGACCCGTTGTATCGTCCTGTCTCCAGAGAAGACCTTGCTTGGGCTGGCATCCGGGGGAAAATCCACGGAGCCGCATCCCGTACAAGTACAAGCGTCCGCTCATCGTCTGTCCCTCCACCTTTCGTAAAGTACCCGTGCCACCAGAGTGACAAGGAACACAGCCACAAGAAACGCTATCATATCAGACCCTCCACCAGTTTCCGAAGTTCTCCTGCCCTGTGCTTGTTGATGCCCAGAAGCTCACAGGCTATCTGCCATTCGTTCTTCAGCCCCTTCCGGGCGTACCGGGTTTCTTTGAGCCATTCGATGTCCTGTTCCCGGACGTTCAGCGGTCGGAGAGCGATGTCTTTCCCAAAGAGCAAGTCGAAGTCCCGGATGCCGTTTCTGTAGCGTTGCTGTGCCGTACTGTACGGGCATCCAAGCATCTCAGCCCATCCTCTAAGGCTGTGGCACTCTCCATCATGGACGATGCGGAACTGGCTCATTTCTTCCCCTCCGCATAATCCAGATACGTCAGAGCGGTTTCCTTTTCTCTTGTGAGATACGCCCCGGCGAAGACGCACACAGCCAGAAGGAATCCAGCTGCGGAGCAGAACAGCACCGGGCGGTGCATATAGTTGTTATTCGCCACAGTCTGGAGAACGAGCTGGGCGATCTGTCCAGCTACGAACCACGCCAAGTACTTATAAGCTTTTTTCATTGTGAACACTCCCATTCTCTGTAAAGTTTTATCCAGTCTTCCAACGGCTGAACGACCACCCACTCGCAGTCATTCTTCCGATGCACCACGATTGGCATCTTGTTCCCGGCGTCTCCTTTGGCTTGGCTCAGAGCGTCCCACAGCCGAAACGCTTCCGTCCTCTTGACCTCGATGTGGATGCCGGGAAGCCCAACCACGTCCGGGCTGTCCTTGCCCCCGTGGAACTGCTGTCCCCGGTGAGCATCGTAACCATAAGAGCGGAGGAGCGAAGCGACCTCCCGTTCGCCCCTCTTGCCCTTGTCTCTTGAAGGTTTACCCATCAAGCTCCTCCTGTTCGTAATTGGTAAATAGACTTTGCTGTGCGGTGTGGGCGTTGAAGCGTTCTTCCTGCTTGTCAAAGTATTCTTTGCTGATTTCATATCCGATAAAGTTCCTGTTCAAGTCATATGCAGCAATTCTCGTTGTACCACTCCCCAAAAATGGGTCAAGAACGGTATCTCCATCGTTGCTCCATGATTTAATGTGGTCTTGTGCGAGTCTGACAGGGAATTGTGCGGGATGACCTGTCCTCTCTGTATTTGATACAACTGGTGGCATTTCCCAAATGTTATAGCGAATGCCATAATCGCCATATGTTTTTCCGTTGTTGCTCATTGATTTGGTTGTCCCGTCTGCGTTTCGTATCGTCCCGTGCTTTGTTTTCCATGCAGAAATATTGGGTTTGTCTTTTAGCGGATTGAATGCTTTTGGCTTCCCTTTAGAGAAAACGAACATATACTCAAACACAGGGGCGTATCTCGTTTGGATTGCTCCGACACAAGAAAAACAGCCTTTGTCCCAAATCATTGTGTCGTGCAGATTAAAACCGCACTCCATAGCAAACAGGGCTTGCTTGAACGATGTTCCTGTTTCGCTCCCGTTTATGGTTTGGTCTGACACAATCCACACCACAACACCGCCATCTTTAGTTACACGGTATAACTCTTTGATAACCTCTTTCCAATCGAATTTGAAACCGTTGTATGTTCTGATGTTGTCATACGGCGGTGAAGTTACGGTCAAATCTATGGAGCAATCAGAAAGTGTTTTCATTCCGTCAAGACAATCCATGTTATAGGCTACGTTCATCTTTCCTCCTTTTGATACGTTCCATAGACGCTTCGACCCGTTTCCGCAGCTCTGCCCCCGGATCATCGTCCGAATTTTCCCCAGATAGATAGATAGGTTTATTATTCTCTTTCTCTGTATCTATCTCTGTATCTAACTCTATATCTTTCTCTATCTCTCCGTAACGATGTTCGCACAATGTTCGCACATTGTTCTCCGGGATTTCTTTTGCCTTTTTCCGGGCTTCTCGCATCCTCTGAGCGGATGACGTTTCCGACCCGGTATTGGCAACGGAGAAGGGGAAGAAGAATGTCTTCTGGTCGTTTGTCTCAGCCAGACCGCAGGAGAGCAGATACATGAGCGTGACCCGGACATCGTCTGGCTCTTCGTCTATGTCGATTGCCAGCTCGTCCACAAAGTCCGTCCCAAGCCCCCGGTATTGGAGAACCCCGTCCGTCTTCATGGCTTTCAGCTGCATCTTCAGATAGATGATGACGTAGGTGTCACCGCCAGCCATCTTCCGAAGCTTCTTGATGCGGAAAGAACCGAAGAAGTCATCATATAGGCGAAGCCAGAAATAACGCTTTTCTTCAGCCATAGTCAGAACGGCAACGGGGTGTCATCGTCCATCTCGGAGAACTGACCACCCGGCTCAATGTCACGGGCGTTGGCAACCTTGGTCTTCCCGTCCGTAACCTGCATATTGCGGACAACGATCTGTTTGTCGTAGTGCTTCTTGCCGTCCTTGTCCTCCCAGTTGTTGTCGTGCAGTTCACCGGCTACCAGAAGACCGCTCCCCTTGATGCAGTACTGGTCGATAAGCTCTGCGGTCTTCTTGAAGGCGATGCACTTGTGGAAGTCGGCGGTCTTCTCCCCGTTCTGAAAGTGGTCAACGGCAAGGGTGAAGGTTGCCACAGCCGTGTTTTCTTTCTTGGTGTAGCGGATTTCCGGGTCTTTCACCAATCTCCCGGACATAACCACGATGTTGATGCTCATTCAAAAGTCCTCCTTGTGATATACCAGCTCGGTTTCTTCCAAGTCTGGATAATAGTGTTTTAGGTAATCCGAAAATGCGGATTTCATTTTGCTTCGCTGTTCCCGTGTGCCGTGGTCATAAAGGTCGTGATGCGGACGGCACAGGGTCAGCACGTTCTCCGGGATGCCCAGACCGCCTTTTGATCGTGGGATGTAGTGAGCTTCCGGGATGCCGGGATAACCAGACCAATGCTGTGTGAGCCGACACCAGACGCATCGTCCTGCATCTCTGCACCACACCTTGTCTTTGACCTCTTCCGGGATCGCAAGGGCTTTCGCCCGTTTACTTGACCGATAGTTGATTATCCTTCACCTCCGAAATCCAGATGCTGTCTAAAATCCCAATGTCCAACATGGCTACCAATTCGGCGCCGTTGTACACGAAGATTAGGCTTTCTTCCCGTTCCATGTGGTCAGCCGGGAGATTGATGTAACCGCCCTTGAAGTTGGCTATGCACCGCTTCATGCGTTCCTCCATTCCCGGTCTATCTGGTCACGCAAGACCTCTATTTGTTTGCGGTAGACCAGAAGAGCGTCTTGGGCTGTTTCGTACAGAACCTTGGACAAGTCCCGTTCAAGAGCCAGCTTTGCAACCTCCGGCGAACCCCGTGCCTTGGCTTCAATGGTGGTCTGCTTTGCCCCTTCTGCTTCAAGCGTGGCGATCTTGGACGCAAGTGCCACCTTGTAATCGTGTTCGGCGTTGGCGTAGGCAACCCCACGGGTCTTGCACTCTTTGAGGGCGGTTTCTAAAAGTTCCGCCCTCCTCCAGACTTCGCTGATAGGGTCAACCATTGGCTTTCCTCTGGCACGCTCTGCACAGCGGTCTGCCGTACTTCCGTGCGGAATAATCGTGTTCCGCATCCGTGATGCCGATACCGCAGTCGGCACAAGTGGGGGTGAAGTCCACCACTTTGCCCTTGGTCATGAAACTGCCACGGCTCGGTGTGTATTCTGCATCCACGCTTGCCGTCTGGTCTGGGTCATCCCCGGTGGAAATCTTGTATGCTTTCATAAGGGCGTACTTGTCTCCGTAGGTCATCGCTTTTCCATCGCCCTTGTCCTGCGAGTCGATACCGACCGAATAGACCACAGTCTCAATGAAGTCATCCGGGTTGTTGATGTTCACGAAGCGGTATACTGTGCGAAGACGGGTGTAGAACTGGGTTTTCTTCCCGTACTGCGTATCCTGCTCCAGCATTTCCTCCGCTGTGGTTTCCCGGTTCACGGGGTAGGAGTACACACCATACTTGGCTTCCAACGGCTTCACCGCATCAATGATGTCACGCTCGGACACCGCCTTGTAACCTTTGCCTTTGGCGGTTTCGACCGTGAGATTTTTTGCCACAGTCTGAAGCTCTGCGGTGATAGCAGCCATTTTCTGATAGATGTTCGCATCATTCGTCATAGTCAAACCCTCCGTTCCGTTCCGGGTCAAGACCGATGTCCCAGAACGCTTTTTCTCTGTCCTGCCGTTCCTCTTCGTTCAGCTTCTGGGCAACGTCCTTGTAGTAGCGGATGCAGGAAAAGGTGATGCCGTCATAGTCGAACATCCGTTCGACCCCGTCCTTCTGGACAAGCTCACGTTCGACCCATCCGAAGGGAAACAGCTTGTCGAAGGTGTCCCGTTTCAGCAGAACGCTTCCGTTTGCGATCCCGGACACGTTCAGAACTCCTTCAGCCTTGTTCAGCTGTCGGACTTCTTGGCAAAGGGTTGCCAGTTGCCATACTTGAACCATGCTTGACCTCCTTAAACTTTTGTGCTAATTTTGGAGGTGGGATTAGTGTCAACGTTTCCCAACTCCTGCCGTCCTTCGGTCTTGCACACCGGGGACGGCTCTTTTTTGTACTCAGCCCAGCTTACCGACCCGTTGTGCCGGGTGATGGTCACGATGTTGTGACCCTTCCTCCGAAGGTCGGCGATCCGGGACGCTAACCGCATGATGCGATATTCCTGCATGGCTTCCCATGCTGTGATAGAGCCGAACCGCTCCAGATGGGTAAGGACTTGCGTTTCCTGTGTCATATTTGCCCTCCTTTTGCCGTTTTCTCCTGTGCTACGACAGGGGATTTTCTTTTTTGTGCCTTGGGGTGGGTACTTATATGCCCTTGGTCTTTTTCGCTCTGAGCCTTGCCATTTTCTCAGCAAGTTCCGCACGTTCCTCTTCGGTGTACTCTTTGCGTTTGATGTTGGGGTTTGTGCCGAACCGATACGGGAAGAGGGAGCAGTCCGAACAGGGACAAAGCTTTACCTCGTTGACGTTCCCACACATACAGTCAAGGCACTTCGCCCGGATAGCTTTGATTGGTGTCATTTGTTCCTCCTGTCTACGCTGTTCCGATAGATGATCTGGTCGGCAATCAAGCCCATCAGCTTGTCGAACTTTCTCGCCTTGTCGAACGCTACCACTTCGGCGTGCCAGTCCAGATATTCACGGCAATAGTCGTGGCACGTTGCCTTTCTGTACGGGCAATTAAAGCAAGGACTGCTCTTCACTTTTCGTCACCTCCCATCCGTCCGCTTCCAGAGCGGTAATTAGTGCGTTGATGATGCTCATCTCAGTCCCTCCCGTGCGATGACCTCGTCCACAGTCAGACGCAGGACGTTCGCCAACGCCAGAGCGAAGGGAAGGGTCATCTTCTGCTGGCGTTTTCCTTGTTCCACAAGGCAGTAGCTTGCCGGGGAAATGCCAAGGGCTTCGGCTACCTCGCAGGACTTCAAACCAAGCTCCGTCCTGCGCTGTGCTAACCAGTAACGCTTCGTTGTGTTCACCTCCTAACCAAGTCGTAGTTGCATTGCATCTTCTGCTCGATGTAAATCCGGGTTTCCAGCGTTTCCTTGCTGAACTCGTCAAACGGCTTCGCCCCGGCTTTCATCTTCGTGAACCTCAGACCCTTGTCCGGGTTACCGCCACAAATCCATCCGTAATGATTGACCCAGATTTTCATATCAAGCACTCCCTTCAGCCCCTCGCACTTCTCCCCGGCAGACTTGGGACTGCCCGTTGGTGGTTTAGCTGTGCCGGGGATTAAGCTCCCCGGAATTTGTTGTAAATCACAGCCGCCATTGCGTTCTTCACGGCTTCGTATCTGTCGCTCTCAGTCATGAGCCTGTAAGCAGCCACACCGCACAGAAGGGCTTTGCGCTCCTGCTCGTTGAGCAGTTCAAGAGCAGCTTTGCGGTGTTCGTCATCCGCATCCAGATACGCTTTGCACATATCTTCAAACTTTTTGTATGCTTCGTAGTCGTTCATCTTCATGTCCTCCTTGGTTAATTTGTTAACCGCTTGGCTTATTTACAGTTATGATTATACACATGATTTACCCAAAGTAAATACTAAGTGACAAAAGTGTAATTATATGTAAATTCCGTAACTAATTATAACTAAGTATTTACAAGGCGTGAATTATAGTATATAGTGTGTACCGGGAGTGATGACCATGAACAACATTAAACTTGCAAGAATGAAAAAGGGGCTTTCGGTGAAGGAACTGGCTTCCGTCCTCGGTGTCTCTTCAAGTGCTGTTTCGCAATGGGAGAACGGGTCGAAGTCTCCCCGTGCCGACAAGCTGAAAGCGATCTCGGAAGCGTTGGGAGTGTCCACGGAGTATCTGCTCGGAGGAAACGAAAACGACCCCGTCCAGATTGACATAGACAGGGTCGACAAGGTGTTATTGAAAGAGCTTCAAGACATCACGCCATCGGAGCGTCAGAAGCTCCTTGCCTTTATTGCTGGGTTAAAAGCCAACAGAGCAGAATAATCTTCTCTTCGTCAGTAAGGGCTTCAAGGATTTCTTTCGCTTCTTTCTCGGTCAAGAGAACCACCTCCATGCTTGAATGATACCGCCATTATAGACCTATAAAACGGTCTTTCTTGTCGAAATTCGCCTATTGAGATAAAAAGAGGGTGATTAATTTGCGAGTGGCTTTGTACGCTCGTGTTTAGGTCAGTACCGAAGAACAAGCCTTGCACGGGCTGTCTATAGATGCCCAGCTGTCTGCCCTCCGGGATGCGTACCCCAACGGGGAGGAATATGTCGATTTAGGGATTTCTGCCCGGAAGCCCATCTTGAAGCGTCCAGAGCTTCAGCGTCTCCTCCGGGACGTGGAGAAGGGTCAGATTGACCTTGTAGTGTTCTGCCGTCTTGACAGATGGACGAGAAACATCCGGGAGTATTACAAGGCACAGGACGTTCTGGACGCTCACAACGTGCCGTGGAGGGCTTTACAAGAGGACTATGAAACCCAGACCGCAGCTGGTCGGTTGAAAGTCAATATCATGCTTGCCGTAGCGCAGGACGAAGCAGACCGCACCTCCGAACGCATCAAGGCAGTCTTTGAGGACAAAAGACGGAAGGGGCTTGTGCCGACCGGGTCAGTTCCCCTTGGCGTGATGCTGGAGAACGGAAAGTATGCCCCGTCCGAAGAAGCAGACCGGGCAAGGGAGCTTTTCAAGACGTTCCTGCTCACCAGATCGGTCACGGAGACTGCAAAGCGTATCGGATGGTCTGGAAATGGTGTCCGCTACGCCCTCAGAAATCGTCTGTATGCCGATTTAGGCATCGTTGATGCACAGACATGGGAAACCGCTCAAAACGTCTTACAGAGCCGTTCACAGCGTCATGTGAGGACTGACAGGGTCTATCTGTTCTCCGGGCTTATCATCTGCCCGGAATGCGGCTCCCGGATGACTTGCGTCAGGGTGAGCGGTCATACATATTACAGATGTCCCCGGCACTATGACGGGAACTGCCCCGGATGCCATGTCAGTGAGTTGAAGCTGGAGCGGTATCTTCTGGATCATCTGCTCACGGGCGTTGATGACATCAATCTGAAGCTGAAGAAGAAGCGGAAGAAGACTGTGGACACCGCACAGCTGCGGAAGAAGATGGACAAGCTGACCGACCTTTACATGAACGACCTCATAAGCCGGGAGAAGTACGCCGATGAATACAAAAGTATTCAGACCGCCATTGAGGAAGCCGAACGGGAGCAGAAGCCAGTTGACCGGGCAGAGATAAAAGACGCTCTGAGTGGCTACAAGCTGCTCACAGCCAACGGAAAACGCATCTTCTGGCAGACCCTCATAAAATCCATCACACCGACCGACACGGGCTTTGATTTT
>Ga0326511_10004638_pt1 | contig 10907 bp, 20 predicted proteins | sample 0_2496_0518_D_FD_203701 | JGI IMG/M metagenome (GOLD analysis project Ga0326511, IMG submission 203701) | Bovine rumen microbial communities from UC Davis, California, United States - 0_2496_0518 | ecosystem: Host-associated > Mammals > Digestive system > Stomach > Rumen | place: USA... | reverse complement strand
ATGTAAATAATGATAGCATGTGAAATAAATAAACACTCGTTCGAATACCAGACATTGAAAGATATGTCTGGTATTTCCGAGTATTCTTTAGATAGTTATATATCTACATTCTAGACTAAATTTAACAGAATGCCTAAATTGGATGAATTACCTAAAGTTAACTCGGAACCATATTTGGAAAAGACTCTAGGAATTAAAAAATTATCTAATATAAAGACTGTTAATACTAGTAGATTATTAGAATATACAGGAACAAATACTGTAGAAGAGGCTAATGTTAAATTAAATTCTATATATAAAGATTTAGAAATTACTTTAACTCCATTTCAAAGTTTTACCTCTATTGAAACAAAACATAGACCTTCTATATATACTTCTATTAAGGAACCTTTAAATATAGAAGAATTTAAACAAGATGGAACTACTATATTAACTAAGCAATTAGATAAAATGTAGAAATTATATGGAATAAAAGTTATTCCAGTTTCTAATGATGAAGTATCTGAGTTAGAGATTCCAAATAGTTCCTTAGTTAAAGGTTTTGTAAAAGATGGAAATATCTATATAAATGTAGATAACTCTACAATGGATACTAAGGTGCATGAATTAATGCATATATTTTTAGGAGGAGTACGATATTCAAATCCTGAATTATATTTTTCCCTAGTTAATCAAGTAGAACAATTACCTAGATATGAAGAATTTGCGTCTAATTTTCCAAATAGAACTAAGGGAGATGTAAATGAAGAAATTTTTGTTCAGGAATTTTCTAAATATTTAACAAAGTCTCCAAGTATATTTGATAATTTTGAAAATATTGACGAATTAATGTATGAGATATATAGAAATATCGACACGTTAATAGATGGAAATTATAGTGTTAAATCTTTACAAACATCTGCTTTTAGGCATACTTTAGAAGACTTATATAAGAATCTTCAATCCGAAAATGTAGTTAATAAACAACAAGGTTCTTTAGATGCAGCAACTATACATAGAACCTTAGCTAATGTTAAAGAAGATTTAATGAAAAAACAATTATTAGAGGAAAGATGTGATGGCTAACTGTAAATACATATTAGGATAGAGAGTTTTTGATTCAGAAATATAGTTAGATGATTATCTTTCTGAAATAAAAAGTTTATATAAGAAATTTGGAGATGAGGTTTTTAGTAAAACCGAAACTACTATATAGTAGACATATCGACAAAAATTATTTTCTCAGAAAGAACAATTAGAAAAAGCTATAAAAGCCGGAAGAATCAAATTAGAAATTTCCGATATGGAAGATTTAGATTTAGATGGAATAGTTGATTCTGCTGAGGGTAGAGGTGTTACTTCTTTAATGTAGGAATTAAAAAGTTTAGATGATAAAAACGTATTCCCTATATTTAATAAAGATAACTATTGGGATAATGTTAGAGGCGATATGAGAGATGGCAATTGGAATGGTGATAAAGTTAAATGGTTTGTTCCCTATATTTTTGATTAGGGACCAGACGGAAATTATGATACACATCCAATTGATACTGAAGAAGAATTTAAGAAAGTTAGAAACAGAATAGAAAAAATATGGCAACAACAAGGTCTTATTGGTACTGTTGTCCATGATATATTTGATATATTATATTCTGATAATAAAATTAATTTAAAGAATTTATCTAAAGAAGATTTAAAAAAAGAAGTAATAAAATTATTAAAAGAAAAAGGAGAACCAAATGCCTATAAAAAATTACTAGATGTTTTTGGTACAGATTTAACTGATAATGATTCTTTTTTAAGTAAGGTTATAGATAATGCCTTTAAATTTAATAATGAATTAAAACAATAGTTTGACCCTAAAAATGAGGGGTTAGTAGTGCTTCCAGAAATTACTATAAAAGGTATGGCTACTTTAAATAATCAAATATTTAAAGTAATTGGTCGTATGGATATGGTAGTAATTAAACCAGATGGTGAAGTACATATTATAGATTATAAATGTTCTCCTAAAGAATATGGAGATTATGATCAAGCTAAGAAATTAACTTTTAACTACCAATTAGCTGTTTATAGAAGAATTTTACAATAGCTTGGAATAAATAAAGAACAAATACATTTATGGGTAGTTCCTATACAATTTACCAATTTTAATGTAGATAAAAGTTCTGATATAGTAACATTAGATGGAGTAAAACTTCGTGATGGTGCCGTGTTTGAAGAACTTGAAGTATCTTCTCCAACAATTAATGCTCATAAATATCAAATTGTTGAAGATAACCTTAATAATTCTTTTAAATATGAACATGTTGAGGATATTGCTAATGAACATATACTTGAGAAAACAAGAAATTGGTTAAGAAAAGTATTTCCAGAATATTCCAAAATTTCTGAAGTAACTGATGAAAATGTTTTGGATTATTGTAAAAGAAGAAAATGTGTTGTTCAAGATGAAAAAACTGGTAAATGGGGTTATAGAAGATATAAAGATGCTGATTTAAAGTATGTAAAGGATACTGAATAGGAAGTAATAAATGCCATTAAACAAGAATGGGAAAATAATAGACAACGTAACTTAGAAAGTACTAAGTCTTTAAAAAAGGAATTAAAGAAAGCTCAAGAAGAAAATTTAGGTAGAGGAGCATTATTTAATATTACTATATACTCTAAAGATAAGCAATCTTAGAAAACTCCTGATTGGGCTTAGCAAGTTCTTTAGAAATACTCTAATAATTAGTGGGAAGTAGAACCTACTCCAGATGCATTAGATTCATTAGGAATAATTCTAGTTAGAAATAAATTAACTAATAGAATAGATGTAGTAAAATTATCTTCTACATTTGATTTAGATGCTGAAATAGGGTTCGGAAACAATAGAACAACTTTATTTGGTAATTTTGTTTCTGATCATGTAGCTAAGAGTCAACCAAACTCTTTAGTAATGCAAAGTACTAGAGGGAATGTGGAACTTATGGAAACTATGTATGCTTTAAATTGTCTTCCTAATATATTTAATAATGATAATGGATTCTTAGGAGAAATTTAGGTAATATCTCATTATAATGAAGGAGGAGGTGCTAATAACAAATCTTTATTATACAATTTCCAAAAATTAATAGAATATTCTAATAAAGAAGATTCTCCAGAAACTAGTTATTTTAATGGAAATACTATAAAAGTTGCTTCCTTTGTTCAACTGGCTTAGGATACTTTAACTAGAATAATAAATAATAATCAAGGAACAAGATGGAGTAAATTCGAAGAATCTTCAAATAATTTACATAAAGCACAGGGAAATAAAGAATAGATATTAGCTGAATTAATGAAATTAAAACAACAAATAGAAAATGTTCCTGGATTTGAGTATCTAGCTAGAGACGGGGTTATGACTTCTATATATGATGATTATAATTCTCCAGAAAAAAGATTATATGCAGAAGTAATGTTAGCTATAGGAGAAATTGGAGGATTAACGTATCAGCAACAAACTAAAGACCATGCTCAAATTTTTGAAGGAAATAGTTTAATCAAAGCTTTTCTATGGGATGGTTTCAATGGAAATTTAACAGATAACCCAGGAACTCTTCGAAGTGAAACATTAAATTAGGCTTCACATCTTGTTGATGTAGCTTATTAGAATATTCGTGATTAGCTATTTAATTATAAAAATAACTTAGAAAAGTTATTGGACGAATACAAACAATATAAGGGATAGTTTGCAAACTAGAAAACTTTATATGAAAAATTCTATGATGACCATATAAAAGATGATTTAGTATTTAAAAATCCATTTGTTGAAGGTAATGGATTAGATGATATGGAAAGAAAAGTTTTAAAATCTATCCTATTAGATATAGCTCATAGAAGAAATCCAACAATTATAGACGAAGATACGTTAAGGTCTGCCATTGATAATGATCCAGATTATCTTTTAGTTCCTCTAATTAAAAGTACTAGTAAACCAGTAACTAAATCTCTTGGAGATTTTATGTAGAGAACTAGAAAATTCTTAATGGGATTTAATATTAAAAATGCTAAAGAATAGTTAAAGGAAAAATTAACAAACTTTACAGCTGATAAAGAACCTACTAGGGAAGAAACTATATGGGAAATGACTAATTCTATAGATATTAGACCTGAAGATAGAAAAACTAAAATTACTTTAGAAGGAGGTATAGAAAACTTTGAAACCAATTTAGAAATGTTAGCATTAAAACATGAATATGCTTATATTTAGAAATAGGAAATAAATAAGATTCTTCCTTTTATGAAAGCTCTTTCAATCCATTTAGCTAATTAGGGAATTATTTTAAATGATAATTTTGAAAATGATTTAAATTATATTTAGAATTTCATTAAAGCTAAAATATAGAATAAAAAATTATAGGATATACAATCATTAGATAGTTCTTTTGTATCTGATTTAATGAAGAGTACTTCTATATTAGCATTAGCATTTAATCCAAAACAACTTTACCAGGTAATAGATGGATTATGGAAAGATGTAAGAATAATAGTACAGAACGCTCATAGAGAAGGTGATGTAAATATGTCTTTTAAGAATTTTAAAGATTCCTTCTTCTGGATTATATAGGATGCAGGAAAATTTAATGGAAAGTTATCTGTAGGAGAAGCTTTAAACCAATTATATGGAATTAATGATATGGACATTAGTTAGCTTCCTAGTAGATATGCGAAAGATACTTATGGTACTGATAGACTTTAGAAAGCTATGTTTAGATTCGCTTCTAGACCTGACTATTATAACCGTTTAACTATTTTTGGAGCTTAGATGCGTGGAGACGGTTGTTTTGAAGCTCATTCAATAGTTGATGGTCATTTAGTATATGACTGGACTAAGGATAAACGATTTAATATATATGCTAAGTACAAAGGTGATATATCTAAGGTTCCCCCAGCTGAATAGACTAAATTTAGATAGCAACAAGCTTTATATAGTGCTATGGCTGATGAAATGGTTAAGGATGGAACATTAAATTATGACGGAACTAAATTTGTTAAAGATATGAAAAATCCTCAACCTCTTCCAAAGGCTTATACAGTAAGACAATCAGAATCAATGAAAGCTTTAGGAGATAAGACTTATGGTTATTATGCTTCTGAAAAGAAATCTCTTATTCAAAGTTTTACAATAGGTGCTCTTATATTTCAAATGAATACATTCTGGTCTTCTAAAAAGAATCAATATTTTTCTGGAAGAGGTTATACTTAGGAAGGAGAATTTGTAGATTATGTAGAAGAAAATCCAGAAGATCCAGAACATCCAATAGAATATTGTTAGAAATATAATGAAGAAACTGGAGAAATGGATATAGTTAGAAAAGATGTTGAAGATACAGGAATTCCATTTAAAGTTTGGAAAGGACGTCCACAAGAAGGAATAATAATAACATTAAATCATATGTTAATGAATATTATTACTGGAGAAAGAGATTTCGAAGGCATACGTTTTTGGGACCCATATTGGAATACTGATGATCCTTATCTTAGAAAAATGTATAGAGCAAATCTTAGATAGTTATTAGCTGATTTGTTGGGATTAATTTTAATTGGAATGATAATTGCTCCAAGTTTAGTAAATTCAGCTGATGCATATGCTAAAGAAACTGGATAGGATACTATTGGAGAAGCTACAATGGGATATTTGGCAATGTTATCTGCTGGAATGTTATAGACTTCTACAGATGATTTTGCATGGTATAAATCTGTATTTGGTAGAGGTATTCAATGGACTCCGTTCTCTCTAATGTCCGGACAAAGGTTTTTAACTAACTGTGGAAATTGGTTATTTGGTGATTAGGATTTTTATGATACAATGGTTAAATAGATGTCATTTACTAGAAATGCTAAGCCTGTAATGAATTTCATAAAAAATGAAACTCTTGGTAGAAATATTGGAGATAATGGTAAAAAATCTGAATAAAAAAAATAAGGTGAATTGAAATTCTCAAAATGAGAAAATCAATCCACCTTTTTATATGAAAATTTTAATTTTAAGATATGTAGAATTGTCTACAATCAATTTTTATATCCTAGATGATAAATTATTCATCTGAAAATTTTTAACACATTGAAGAAAAAAAAATAAGGCTGCAACCACCAATTACGGTGATTACAGCCTTATTTTAATAATATTTTTTTAACAAGTCTATTACTTCAGGAGAAACATATCGAGCTAGTTTTTCATCTGAATAATATGCATCCATTTTATTTCTAGTTCTTAACATTTCTCTAATAGAACTTGATGAAATAGAATTTCTTGGTCTATCTACTATAAGAAAATCATAATCTTCAATTATTTTTCCACCATGCATCCAATTTGGAATATCCTTCATAGTATCACTACCTACTAAAACAAATACTTTATCATTACAATATTTATTTTTCAAAGCGTGGAGAGTAGCATAACTATAATAAGGAGGAATAAGTTCTTTTTCTATTAAATTAATGTGAATTGGACCTTCATGTTTAAAATGATTATATAAAAGAGTTCTTACAATTATATCTCTTCTTTTATTAATATCAAGAACTTTTTCTTCTTTCCAAGGATTTTGCATTGTTGGAACAATAATTACTTTATCCATTTTAAAGTCATTTAAAGCAGTTTTAACTACTTCTAAATGACCATTATGGAATGGATTAAATGAACCAAGATATAATGCTATTTTCATATATCCAAATCATCCATCAATTTCTTTTGAATAGGTCCTGTATAGATCTTATTATTACAATCTGGACAAATTATGTATGGATGATTATTTTCATCTATTTTAATATCTTCCTGTTCATATTGTAATCTGGCTCTACATTCTGGGCAATTAATTTTTAATGCACCATGTTCTAATACTACAATCATAATCCTAATTCTTTTTTAGTTGGAAATATTGGTAAATGTTTTCTTTTGAACTCTGAATTTTGATGAAGTGTCATAACTTTATCAACTCCTTGTTCATTATAGGAATCTATAAGTCTAATATATTCATTTCCAGTATGTATAGTATCGTCTGGAAAATACATAGTCTTAAGAACATCGTCTACCTGTTCGTAATTATCTAATCCAAATTGAGCACAGTCTCCTCCATTCATTACCCCATTACCATCGGTAGGAATAAGTTTCATAGATTCTGATATAGCTACACTCTGTTGAGTAGGTTGAGCTAAAGGCTCTTTGATAACATAATAATCTAATAAATAATGGGCTAATTCATAAACTTCAGTTTTCCAAAGATATATAATTCCACAATTTAAATCGCCCACATCTCCATGAATAGTCCAGAAACCAAGCTCGTGTTCTGATTTATTATCTGTATCAAGAACACAACCTCCACACATAGAAGCTAAGTTATAAAGATATATCATTCTAAGACGTGCTTTAATGTTTCCTAGTTGGAGTGGGGTTAATTTTACATCTTCTGCTAATTCTATTTCATCAGCTACTTTAGCATATATTTTTTCTATAGGTACTTCTTTAAAGTCGTTACAAAAAGCTCTACCTACTAATGTGGCTGTATTAATTTCTTCAGGATTATTAGTATGTGCAGGCAAACTTCTACCTATTAAAGGAATTCGAGCAGATCTACAAGCCATAAATGCTATACCAGCTACTACAGTAGAATCAATTCCACCACTCACTCCTAATACTAAAGATTTCAGCTTATTGTTTACAATATACTCAAATAAGTACTTTATAGAATTTTGTATAAATTTATTATAATCAATCATTCCAATGTTGTTTTATATAATCAAACATGTTAATTCTTTGCTGTTCATAAATTCCAGCATTACAATACTTTTTATAAAGTTTAAAAACTTTATTCAATTCTTCATCTGTTGGGAGCATATCTAAAAATATTACGACATTCTGGACACATGTAAGTTTCACCTTCCTCATCTAAAGCATTAGAAAGGATTATTTGAATAGGTTTATTACAATGTGGACAATTAATTTGATACATATTACTTAGTTTTACAAGTTATTTCATATTTCGGAAATTCAGGCTTATTAGTGTCATATGTTATCCAAGGATATGTAGTCCAAGGATAATAATACGGAGGATTATTTATAACAGTATTGTTACTACATAAATCTTCTATTAACTGAACAGCCTCATCCTCAGTGAATCCTCCTTTAGAATATGTTTTTAATATAATTCTTAAACTTTCTTGATTCATATTTAATGTCTATGTTCATAATCCCGAGTATCAAAATGGAGATCTAATAAATCTCTAGCAATTTCAAACTCTCTATTATCTCCTAATTGTTTTCCTAAATCATCAGAAATTTTAATACACTTTCTCCATTCCTGATTTTTATTTATTCTACATTTAGATAGTTTCATAACTATATTAGCCGGCTTAAAGCTAGTATCATTAGTAAGATTAGTACCTATACCTGCTGAGATTCGTATTCTACCATTAAAGTAATTGTGTATATCCAAATACTTATTAAAATTAAGAGCATTACTAAAGACAATAGTTTTTGTAGTAGGATCAATACCTAATTCCTTATATCTATCAATAACCATGTTACCAATTAAATATTCATCACCAGAATCTTGTCTTACTCCATCAAACAACTTAGCAAATTTAAGAGACATATTCTTTAAACCTACTTTGGTAGTATAAGTATCCATTAAGAATATTCCTAAATCACCATCATAAGTTCTTACCCAGTCTCTCATTCCTAAATAGTTAGCCTCTTGATAGCCCCAAATAGCTCCATGAAACATAATCCATTCGTGAGGAAAAGTTCCTACAGGAGTCATATTATATTTCATTGCGAAATATACATTTGAAGTACCTACACAATTAATTGGACATTTCTCTTTGAGACGTTCTACAATAAGTTCATGTAATGTGGAAGAATAACGTCTACGAGTACCAAATTCAGAGAATTTTAATCCGTGTTCATTAGCTAAATTAATTTTAGCATCTAGTTTATCAATTGCTTTAGATATATTTTCAACTCCTTGAAGTCTTGAATATAGTTCAGAAACTATAGCAAGAATAGGTACTTCATAAAGAGTTACTTTATAAAGATTATCAGTCACTTCTATATGAAGATGATTTTCATCGTCTAACCAACAATAAATTTTATCCATATCAAAATGGAACTGAGATAACCATTCCCAATATATTACAGGAATATAAGAAATATGTTTAACACACCACAGTTTTTCGGAAAGAGTTAAAGATAAACTTGACAATTCTGCAAATTTTATCTTTAATGTTGTTATAAAGTTTTTATCATGAATTTCTTTATTTCTATCACAAAAAGTAAAAGTACCCTCTGCTTCAGGATATAACTTCATATAAGCATAGGAAGTACTAAATTTATATAAATCAGTGTCTAAAATTGATAATATTGCCATAATTTTTTTTTAACTTAATCCCATAAATATTCTATATAATGATGTAAAAATTTCCAAAATAAAGCTTTTGCTTTCTTTTCTCTAACTGTTGGAAGATAATATTTTTGTAATCCTTCTTTTAATATAAAATCTAATTCTTTTGGATTAAAAAATCTATTAACATTTCTAGTATTTACATAGTTATGTAAATCTTTATCTGTTATAATATTAGTTTTATATCCAGCGTTGAGAATAGCTATAGCTCTATCACAAAGAGTTCCATACCAATTTTCATTTTCTACAATGTTGTGAGTATGAAAATATTGAGACATTCTTTTTAGTTTAAATTCCATTAAATCAAAAAAGAATCCTTCATCCCAATCAAAATCGTCTTTGAGAACATCGTGGTAGGAGAAAGTTTTCTCCCACCCCTTCAATTCTTTAAGATTTTTACATTGATTAATTCTATCACAAAGTTGTTGTTTCTTAGCTTTAATAATAGAACTTTTAGATTTGGTCTTTAATAATTTTGTCATGATTAAACGCCCATTTATAGTTATCAATTTCTTTTATAGGAATCCATTTTATATCAGATACCTCCTTTTCTTCAGAATTTTTACTAGTTAGATTAATATCTTCAATAAATTCTGGAACAATATATTGATATCTAAAAGTTACATTTTGACGTTTATCATCTTCTGGTTTATCATTTATATAAACTAAACGTAACTTCTTAGGATCAATAGTTAATCCAGTTTCTTCAAAGGTCTCTCTAGCAGCAGCTTCTTTTAGAGTTTCATTATAATCAAGATAACCACAAGGCATACACCAACATCCTCTAAATTCTGGATCTGGAGTATTAGGACCTCGTTTATTAGCTAATACATGTATTTGGTTATCTTTATTAATAGCAAATATTATTACTAAAGTAGCCATATTTCTAGCTACCCATTCAGTTTCTCCTGTTTCAGGATTTATTAAAGGATGATTATTCATATTATTCAAATAAAATACCTATAGCTCTGTCATTTTCTATACCTTTTACAGGTTGAATACTTACAATTTCATAAGAATAAGGAACATCATTTGCTACAATTTCAGGATCTTCTTCATCAGAAATTTCTTTCCAGTATTCAAGTTCTCTTAATAATTCACTGTATTTCATAAAATTTTTTCTAATTTATTTTCTTTTACAAAATCACTTAAAGTTTTTCCACTATCAATAGATGCTATTCCTGGAAAGAAAACTTTTGGAGTAATTTCACCTTTTATCATATTTTCTATAGTAGCTTTTACACAATAGTCACCAGCAATACCACACACTATAAAATCTGTAGTAGCATCTGCAGTAGCAATACTATCAAAATAATAACGACTACCTAAATTATCTTGAACATAGTCAATATCTTCAAAAGCACCATATTGTTCTACTTCCTCTATAGTACCTTTTTGACTTACTTCATAATTGATATTTAATGATTGAACAAACTTTAAAAGTTTTGGCTCAATACAAGCTCCTGGAGTATATTGTACACAATGAGCCGGCCATTGACCTCC
>Ga0326511_10004637_pt1 | contig 10907 bp, 7 predicted proteins | sample 0_2496_0518_D_FD_203701 | JGI IMG/M metagenome (GOLD analysis project Ga0326511, IMG submission 203701) | Bovine rumen microbial communities from UC Davis, California, United States - 0_2496_0518 | ecosystem: Host-associated > Mammals > Digestive system > Stomach > Rumen | place: USA: California... | reverse complement strand
CGTGATTTGGAACGGTTCGACGCTGCTGGTCACGTCAACGGAGAACGTGTAGGTCACGCCCGCCACGAGCCTTATTCTGTCTTTAAGCAAGCCGTTGTGAGTGTTGCACTCGATGTAGTAGGCGTTGATGTTTGTGAATGTCACGGGGAACATCTCGCTGTTGACGAGGTTCGCTCCCGCCGCCGCAAGCCCCACGCTCTCCACGCTCTGAATCGCCACGGGCGCGTCAGGCGCGGGCGTGCCGTCCTGCACGCTCTTGCCCTGCACGCAGAGCGCGACAGGCGGGGCTGCGTAGGCGTCGCTGGCCGTGACCACGGGGGCGGTGACGAGGCGGTGGAGCTTGTTGCCAGACGTGACCTTGATTGCGTCCAGCGCCTTCTTGTCTGCGGCGCTCATGAGGCCGTGGGCGCTCTGGCTCGCCTCGGTGTCGGGTATCTTCACCGTCCTGTCCGTCGCCGCCGTCACGTGGCCCTGCGCGTCCGTCACTATCTGCGACACGGGGAAGGTTGCGCCGAACGCGGGCGTCTGGTTGCCCGTGGGCTTGCCCGTGCGTGCGGTGTAGCTCGGGTGGACGTATGCGTTCGCGCCCGCGGCCACGCCGTCCAGCTTCGCCTTGTCGCCCGCGCTCATGAGGCCCGCCGCGCTCTGGCTCGCCTCGCCTGGTATCTCGTCCGCGCGCGCCATCCTCGTGGCGTCCCCCTGCGCGAACGCTATGTACAGCGCCTTGCCGTCCGCGGTGTCGGGGTCGCCCCCGAGCACGACGGCGGGCTCGCCCGCGAGCATCTTGGTCTTGTCGAACTTGTTGAATTGCCCGCGCCTAAACTGTATGGCCATGCGTTACCTCCTTTTGGTTAGACGATGAAATACGTCGCGTAGAGCAGGAAGGTCGTGTTCGCGGGCACCGAGTTGGACGGGGACGACCCGTACTGCGCCACGTGCGTGAGGTATAGGGTCTGCTGCGTGCTGCTGTTGACCGTGCGGAACGTCGCGCTGCCGTAGCTCCCGCACGCTCCCGTTGCCATGACGTACGGCGCCGAGGGGCGACGGTTGCCCACGAGGTTGCCTACGCTCCAGCTCGACGTCGGGACTCCCTGAGAGTTGAGCGCGATCGCGTTGTTGTTCTTGAACGTGATGCGCAGCGTCGCCATGTTGCCCCACAGCTCGAGCCTAAACAGCGACACAGTGATGCCGCTGGACGGTTCGAAATGCCCCGTCGCGCTCGTGATGGCCAGCGGCCCCGCGCACTTCGTGCTCAGGTTGTAGCCGAGCACAATCTCGCCGTCCACGATGCGGATGCCCTTTTGGGTGCCCTCGGCGCCGTCGAAGCCATCCGCGGCGATGAGCAGCTCGTGCGTGCTCTCGTTGTAGCGGACGCCGCCCGAGCTGCCCAGTACGATCTCTGAGCCGTTGCCCGTTTCCCAGTCGCCGTTGAGCATCAGGCGCCCGGGGGTCAGCTCCGAGTAGCCGGGGCCGTGCATGACCCTAATCAGGCCGCCGAGCAGCATCGCGCTCATGGCGTCCGAGCCGTCGGACGGCTGTGCGGACACGGCGATGGTGCCGTTGCCAGTGTCGGGCTGCTTGTAGACGCGCACGTTCGTGACGGTGAAGCCCGCGTCGGTGCTGTAGCTCGTCGTCCACCACCACGTGAACCTCACGTATGCGGCAGTCATCGTTACCGACGTGCGGACCACAGCGGCGTACCTGTAGGCCCCGCCGACGGTGCCCAGGAGCGTCGGGTGCGCTTGGTACGACCCCGTGCCCGACCCGCCGCTGGAGAGGAACACGCGCAGGGAACCAGGCAACACGGACGCGCTCGTGAACGTTATCACGTACGACTGGCCAGCGACTATCCCGCACGTCTTCGAGCCGTGCGGGCTCTGGCTGCCAGACACGTTGATGGAGTCCTCGGAAATGAGCACGGGCAGCACGCACGACGTCGACTGGGTTCCCGTGTCGAGGTCCCAGTACACGAGGCCCGAGCTGTCCGTGATGAGGCCCGTCTGCAGATACGACGCGTTCACGTACAACTGCCCGTCGTGCATGAACAGGCCCTCGATGGCGCCGTTGTTCGTGAGTCGGTTGAAAATCTCTGCCTGCTTGTTGGCGCCGTTGAGAATCAGGTCGAGGGCGTCCGCCTTTGCGCTCGCGGCGTTTGCGGCGGTTTGCGCAGCCGTCGCGGTGCTGCTCGCGGCGCTCGAGGTTTCGTTCGCCCCGTTTATCGCCTTCGCGAGCACTGGGTCGGTGTACGTCGTCGTGTCGTCCGTCCACGTTATCTTGCTGCGCGTCCAGATGTACTTGCCGCTGGACCATGCGGGCTGCGTGGTCGACCAGCTGCCGCCCGTCTGCGTGGTGGAGCTGGTGGACAGGTAGTACTGCTCCACGATCGCGGACGCGCCGACGCCTTGGTCGCCCTTGACGCCCGGGTCGCCCTTGAGCGCGAGCGACCACGAGAAGACGAGCGAGAAGCTCTTGCCGTCCACCGTCACGGGGACGGTGAGCGTGCCGCTGCGGGCCGTTAGCGAGGTTGTGACGGTGACCTTAAAGTAGGCGCTCGTCGAGCCGTTGCTGTACGTCGTGACGCTCATGCCCGTGGGCGCGCCAGTTATGGAGCCGATGGTCGCGGCCACGCGCGACGCGCCCTTAAAGGCCACCACGCTGGACGTCGTGTTGCCAGCGATGGCCGCGGACATGTCGGCCGCGAACGTATGCGACTCGTTGGTAAGCAGCACCGTGTAGGCGTCCGCGCCGCTCGCGCCTGTGCCGCCAGTAGCGCCGTCCTGCGCGATAGGCACGCTCTGAATGTCGAGCACCGTGGACGTGCCGCCCGCGAGGTAGAGCGTGCAGCGCACGACCTTTGCCGTGGACGTGGGGCTGTAGCTCTTGCTGCTCTCATTGGAGCTGCTCGTGTACTTGCTTGCCCAGCTCGTGCCGTCGTACTCGTCAATCTTGAAGCGGCCAGCGTAGGCTGCTGGCGTCCCCGTGCCCTGCGCCCTCGTCGCGGAGAACGTGATGGACGACGGCGAGAGAGTGCCGCCCTCCGTGCGCACAAGCGCGGTTGGCGTCGCGTTGACCGAGTAGGCGTACGCGGGGTCGCCGTCCGTGCCGACGTACGTTTTCGTGATCGCGGTCTTGGAGTCGCTGTAGGTGGTCTTGCACCAAAGCCACTGGCCCTTGGTGATGCTCGTGGGCACCGTCTGCGACCAGCTGGACGGCTGCGTGGACGCGCTGCTGCTGAGTCCGTACTCTATCTTGGACACGGTGACGCTCGAACCGGGGGCGCCAGGCGTGCCTGGCTCGCCCTGCGGGCCTTGGATTTTGCCCACGTCCTCCCACTCGCTGCCGTTCCACACGTAGAGGTCGCCCGCGACCATGTAGGCGTCGCCCGCGTTGCCCGTAGGGTGAGCCGCCTCGAGCTGCGCGAGCGTGTCGTAGCTGCCCAGGATGGAAACCGAGGTGCCGTCGTGGCCCTCGCGCCCCGATATGCACGTGGGCGTGCTGTAGGTCGTGCCGCTGGCGTTGGTCGTGGCCGTGCGCTGCCAGATGTAGTATCCCTCGCGCCATGTGGGGGCGGTGGTCGACCAGCCGCTGGACGGCGCGGTGGTGCTGCTCTGGTTCTGCGCGTACTGAACGTCCACGTCGGTGATGGTGGCGTCCACGTCTTGCAGGAGCTTCGACACCTTGCGCCCGCCGATGGTGCCCGTCGCCGCGAACTGGTAGTCGCCCGTCACGAGGTCCCAGAAGTTGTAGCCCTGCCTGTCGCGTATCTCGCCCGCGGTGATGTAGTCGGCGTCCAGCCCTATCGTGTAGATGCGCTGCAATATCGCGTTGCCCGTGGCGTCCAGCCCGTAGGGGTACGTCTCGCCGCCGTCGGTGCTCACGGCGAACGCGTTGGCGGTGAACTTCCACACGATGGTGGACTCCGCGAGCGTCTTCTTGTCGTGCGCGTAGTAGATGGTGGAGCCGTCGGGCTGCGGCTCGCTGGTCATGTACAGGCCCGAGGACGTGGCCACCAGCTCCGCGAAGCGACGCACGGCCACTTCGCGCGCCGTCTTCTCGGCCCGCACGAGCTTGCGGCCCTCCACGACGGACAGCGTGCGTATCGCAGCGGACTCCGCGCTGTTGCGCGCGGGCGTCGCCGCGTCGCACTTGACGTTCGCGTAGCCGCCCGCCTTGTACGTCATGGTGGTAATCCACGAGCGGAACGTGCGCGAACGCTGGTCGGTGACCACGAGGGCGTCGCCTGCCTGCCACGCGGGGGACGCTATGCCGCTCGCCTTGAGCGGGCGGAAGCGCATGCCGACGATGGACGGCCCGATCTGCTGCGCGACGGCCTGCGCCTGCCCGTAGCACACGAGCGGGTTGTCCGCGATCTTGAGGACATAGCCCGCCGTGCCGTAGGTCGCGCTCTCGCCGTCCTCGCCGATGGTGCCGTCCGCCGTCTGCTCGTCCGCCGCCGTGACCTCCACGCCCGTGATCACCACGTCGTCGGTGGACACGGTGAGAGACGTTATCGCGCTGAGGTGGACGTGCCCTGCGCCGCCTGTGAGCGCGCCGCCGTCCAGCGAGTCGCCGCCGCCCATGAACCAGCCGCCGTCCGCCACGTCGCCGTCCTCGTAGGGGGTAAGCTCTCCGCCGAACGAGCCGCCGTCGCTCCAGCCCTCGTTCTCGAACGTGGACGTGTCGTACCACGCGAGGCGCGGCGCACCGAAGTCGTCGCACGTCACGAAGCAGCCAGCGACCTGCGCCACGTAGCCCAGCACCTTCAGGCACGTGAGGTTCTGCGTATCGGGGCGCGTGGACACGACGTACGACGCGTGGGGGAAGTCGACGCTGGACAGCGTGAGGCTGCACGCGAGGCACGCGTCGCTCGCGATGGTGCGCAGCGTGGCGGGGTAGCTGGTGGACGCCTTGGAGTACGGGACGTCCATCAGCGTGAGGTTGTCGCGGCACTTGAGCTTGATGGTGGAGCCGTACGAGTCGGGCTGCTCCGCGTTGAACGTGCCCATGCGCAGCCACTCGACCCTGCCGCCGTCCAGCTCCTTGCCTACGTACGGCACGAGCGTCGCGCCCGTGAAGTCGTAGGGGTCGAACTTGCCGTCGTAGTTGGCGAGCGTCGCGTCGCACGTGCCCACGATGGCCGCGCCTATGTCGAACGAGCCGCTGGACGAGCTGGACTGCGTGACGTTCAGCCCGCCCATCACGAAGTCCGCGCCAGTCAGCTCGAGCACGGTGCCGTCCGCCAGCCCCAGCGTGGCCTTGAGCAGCACGCGTGTGTTGCGCGCGACGGCCTCGTCGAATGCCGCACTAGTCGAACGCATTGGCTACACCTCTATCAGGTTGAAGGAGAGGGACGAGTAGGTCGCGCCTCCGATGGTCACGCTGCGCAGCGGCGCGCTCTTGTCGCCCGTGTAGAACTGCCTCGTCTCGTACGAGTTGGTGAGGGCGTCCAGGTACCGCACGTACACGTACTCGGGCTGGAACGCCTGCATGATGAGGGAGATGGTCGCGCCGCCCAGGTTGTCCCACTTGGGGCTGAGCTTGCGCTTCTGCGTCACGCGGTTCTTGTGCATGGTGCAGTCGGGGTCGTTGGTGCGCCCGGAGTCGGACGCGCTCACGTCCTGCAAGCCGTACGTGTAGGACGTGGGCGCGGGGACCTCGGACAGGGTGGACGGGTCGGTGCCCACATAGAGGAATGCCATGTCGCCTCCTTACGTGAAAGCGATGGACAGGCCGCCCACCTCGCCGGTGGACGCGAGCGAGCGGAGCCCGGGGATGGCCGCGCGGGCCAGCTCCGTGGCGTCCACCTCGAGCACGACGTCGCCCGCGTTCTCCGCGTTGCCGGACAAGGCGAGCATGGCGTCGGCTATCATCGCGCCCGCCTCCTCGCGCACGACCTGCCGCAGGAGCGCCTCGGGCGCCTCGATGTTGGTGCCGCTCGTCTGGTCGCCCAGCACGGCGAGGAACTCGCGGTTCGGGGGGATTACCGCGCCTTGCGCGAGGTAGGGAATCTGCGGCATGGAGATGGAGCCGGACCAGCCCACGCCGAAGCACGAGAGCACCCAGCTCACGCCGTCCAGCAGCGAGTTGAGGAACCAGCCCACGCCGCTTAGCCCTGAGTTGAGGGCCGAGATGAGGCCGTTCATGGCGCCCTTCGCGAGGTCGGCCCAGAAGCTGAACGTGAAGTACGGCGCGATGTGGGTGTCCCAGTAGTTCCTGATTCCCTGCCAGACCTCGGCGAGCTTGTCCTTGAGGAAGTTCCAGTTGACCGCTGCGGCAGTGATGAGCGACGCGGCGCCCGCAGCTATCAGCGCTACGCCCAGCGGGATGCCCACGCCCGTGAACACGAGGATGATGCCTATCACGATGAGCGACGCGCCGATGATGCCCATGATCGCGCTCACGCTGGACCTAACGCTCTCGGGCATTGTGTCCCAGTTGATCGTCGCGAGGTGGGCGAGGACCAGCGCGCCCGCGCCGATGAGCGCGATGCCCAACGGGAGGTTCGCGCCAGACAGGGCGAGGATTGCGCCTACCGCGAGCAGCGCGGGGCCGACGACGCCCTCGATTATCGCGAGCGTGTTTCGGATGTTGCTCGGCAGCTTGTCCCAGCCGAGCACGACGGAATGGGTGAGCCCCAGCGCGCCAGCAACGAGCAGCGCGATGCCCAGTGGAAGGTTCGCCCCTGAGAACGCGAGGACGGCGCCCACGGCGAGCATGGCGACGGACGTCACGAGCGTGATTACGCGGATGGTGTCCTCGATGGCGTTGGGCAACGTGTCCCAGTTCAGGGCCAGCTCCGCGGCGAGCGTGACCGCTCCCACGGCGAGCAACCCCAGACCCAGCGGCAGGTTCACGCCGGACAGGGCCAGTATCGCGCCGATGGCCAGCAATGCCGCGCCCAGCACCTGCATGATGTTCGTCACGATGGACTTCACGCGCGTGGACATGCTGCCCCAGTTGAGGGCGACCACGCCCGCGAGGGACGCCGCGCCCACTGCCATGAGGGCGATGCCTAGCGGCATGTTCGCGCCCGACAGCGTGAGCATGACGCCCACGGCGAGCAAAGCCGCGCTGAGTATCGTCATTATCGTGGTGATGACCGTCTGCACCTGCGTGGACATGGACGCCCAGTTGAGCGCCACGGCTGTCCACAGCAGCAGGGCGCCCGCCACCATGAGGCCGATGCCCAGCGGGAGGTTGACCCCCGAAAAGGCGAGCACGGCTCCTATCGCGATGAGCGCTACGCCTGTGAACACGAGGAGCCCCGTTATGGCGTTGCGCACGCTCTCAGGCAGCGCGTCCCAGTTCTCCTGGTACACGGTGTAGATCATGAGGGCGCCTATCACCATGAGCGAGATGCCCAGCGGGATGTTGATGCCGCTGAAGCACAGGATGGCGCCCACGGCCATGAGCGCCGCGCCGAGTATCAGCATGATCTCGGCCAGCTTGTCGGACATGGGGCTCACGTCCAGCGCGCCGAGGTCGGCGCCGCCCGCACCGCCGCCGCCACCATCGCCGCCGCCCCCCAGCGAGTCGGCCACGTCTTCGGCGTTGTCCGATTGCATCTGGTTCAGCTCGTCGAACGCCAGCAGCGTCTTGGTCGCCTTCTTCTGCTCGGCCGCGAGCTTCTTGGTCGCCTTGGCTTGCTTGCTCAGCGCCCCAGCCGCTGCGGTCGCCGCGCCCGCGCTCGCCTTGGCCGCCTCGATCGCGGCGACGATGCGCGTGCCGAATATGCGGTCTATGATGGACGCCAAAGTGGTCAGCACGGCGATAACGCCGCGGATGGCACTGATGAGGATGGGCGCCACGGCGTTGGCGATGCCAGCCGCGAAGCCGCTCGCCACGGCCTGTAAGCCGTTGAACGACGCCGCGTACGCCTCGTTTTGCTTCAGGGCGCTGCCCACGGCGTCCCGCACCGCGCGGATGCCCTGCAGGATGATGTTGAAGACGAACACGCGCTTCAGCAGCCCGCCGATGCGCGACGCGAACTGGTCAAGCGCCGCGGCCGCGCCGCTCGCGCTCGCCTTGGCGGCCGCGCCCAGCTTCTGCGCGGCGGTCGTGCCCTTGCCCAGCTCGGTGGCGAGCGAGTCGGCCCGCTTGGTGGCGCTCTCCAGCTCGTGCCCGTAGCCAGCAGCCTGCTCGTCCAGCTTCTGCCACTGGCCGTCCAGCTTCTCGACGGTTGCCCTCTGCTGCTCGAGCTTCTGCAATGCCGCGTCGATAGCGGACTGGACGCCGCCCATCTGGCCCTGCGCGGCGTGCCACGCGGCGGCGTCCTCGGGCGGCGTGTTCTTCAGGTCTTCCAGCTTCGCCTTGAGCTCGTCTATCTCGGCCTTTGTCTTGCGTATGGCCTCCTGCGCGGAGTCTATCTGCGCCTCGATGAACGACTTCTTGTCCTGCGTCTGCTCTAGCTTGTTCCTGAGCGAGTCCATTTGCCGCTCAGCGCGCTTTAGGTCTTTCTCCAGCTGCTCGTTGTCGAGCGCGGTGGAGAAGGTGATGGAACCGTCAGCCATGCGTTACCTCGCTTGCGTCCATTCCTCCAGGACCTCGGCCTCCTGCGCCGTGACTTGGCGCTTCAGGTCCACCATGTCCCTGTGCTCCTGGTAGAACTGCTGGTCGGCCTTGTCGAGCTTCTTGCCCGTGGCACGCTTCTTGCGGATGCCCACGACCTGCGCGAACGTGCAGTCGCCTATCTCGGAGTAGGCGCTGAGGAACGTCCACCAGTGCAGGTACTCGCACGAGCGGCACTCGTAGCCCAGCACGCGGTTCACGGGGCCGACGATGAGCGGGAAGTCCTGCTCCCAGTCCATGAGGCGCGGCTTCTTGCCGCCGCCCTTGTCTGGCCCGGTGCCGCCCGACACGAACCAAAACGTCCACTCGAGCGCCTCGCGCAGGTCACTGCGCGGTATGGCCTCCCAGTCGACGAACATCACCTGAAGCGTGAGCGATGCCCGCTGCGTGTCGGTCAGCTCGGGGTCGCCCATCACGGAAACGGCGTCGAGCACGGCGCGGAAGTCGCTCCGCACGTCGTACTCGACGCCGCCGATCTCGGCAGTGGTGGGCAGGTCGTATCCCGCCACGCCTACCGCCTCTGGTACTTCTTCATCATCGCGTCGTACTTGGCGCTGTACTCGGCCATGCGCGGGTCGGCCTTGGCGCCCTCGTCCGCGAACGCGCCCTCGATTTCGTCCGCGACGGCGAACATGAAGTTCATCCAGACGGGGAGCCCGCCCGCGAGCGAGTAGCAGTTCATGTTCGGGAACAGCGCGTCAGCAATGCCCTCGCCGAACATGCCGTCGATCGTCGCGCGCATGTCGCGGTCGCGCTCCTTGGCGTAGGCGAACATGCCCTCCTTATCCTCGCCGATGGCGTCCACCTTCTTGCGGAACTCGTCCTGCTTGTCGTCCAGCTCGGTGAGCGCACGGTAGAACTGCTCGATGAACGCCGCGTCGGTGGGGTTGAAGCGGATGGTCGCCGCGCCGTTGACGTCGTACTCGACGATTCCTGCGTCGAAGCTGAGGGACTTGGCCATGTGATACCCCTTCCTATGGGTGTTTAGCTGGTTGTCGCTTAGGCAGCGGGCGTGAACGTGATGGCGCCGCCCGTGCCCTTGGACGCGGTGCCCGTCTGGCGAGCGCCGCCGTAGGTGATCTCGAGCGGCATCTCGATGTTGCCGCCGCCCTCGCCGCCGATGGACGTGGGGCGCACCATCGACTGCGGGTAGCGCTCCGCGAACGGGGACGCCGCGGTGCCCGCGTAGAAGTGGACGATGAGGACGTCCATGTTGGAGAGGGCCTGCGGGTTCTGCTCCTTGATGCCCTTGGTCCAGATGGCCTCGTACGCCGCGTCGCCCTCGGCGAGCTTCACGCCGTCGAACGACTGCGTGATGACGGGGTTCTTCATCGTGCTGTACGTGTTGCCCAGCACGTCCTGCGTGGTGTCCTCGCCCCAGTCGTACTCGGCGGAGCTGTTCTCCACGCGGGTGCCGATGGCGTTCCACGTGGGGGAGGAGCTGGAGCCCGTGTTGAGGTAGGCGATGAGCGTCTCGCGCGCGATCGTCTGCCCTGCGGGAGTGTTGAAGGTAGGGTCGTTAGGCATTCCTTACCCCTTTCGGTAGTGTCTTTCGAACGTGACGGACAGCTGGATGGCGTAGACAGCCGTGCCCTCCTCGTCCGCCGAGTAGATGGCGCCGTTCTGCGCCGTGATGCGCTCGGTGCGCGGCTCGTCGCCGAACGTCGGGGCAGCGCCGCACACGCTGCGCTGCTGGACCCACTCCTGGAATCCCATCTGCCACTCGGCGTTGGCGAGCGCGCCCGCGTCGTCCCCGGGCGCCTTGGTCATGACGGTGTAGAGCGCGAAGTTGTACTGGTCCTCCACGGTGACGTTGCCCAGCAGGTCGGCGCGCCGCCGTATCTCGACCAGCCCGCTCGGGAACAGGCCAGCGGTGGCGGGCACGCGGTCCGCGTAGTCGATGTCGAGCTGCGAGAGGACGTCGAACGCGGGGTAGCTCGCGATGAACTCGCGCATGGCCTCCAGAGCCGTCAGGCCCTCGTCCCAGTCGAAGTCGCCGCCGTCCAGCACCGCGTCGTCGCGGTTGCCGTCCACGCGGCTCTCAGCGTCAAGAGCCATTCAGCCTCCTTGCGTACTCGGTGACCTCGGCGGCTATCGCGTCGCCCTCGTTGGCCATGAGCGTTTTGTCCCAGTGGTCGCCCGCGTAGGGGTTGACCGTGCGGGTGTAGTTGAGCGGCTCGCCCGTGGGGACGGGGTGGGCGCCCCTGCGGTAGCGGAACTCGCCCGTGAAGTTGCCGTCCTCGTCGTGGAGCGGGTATGGCCCGCCGCCCTCGGGGTCGCGCATCTTGACGCCCACGTAGAGGTAGCGGGCGTACGGCGCGTCGACCACGATGGACGCG
>Ga0326511_10004634_pt1 | contig 10912 bp, 8 predicted proteins | sample 0_2496_0518_D_FD_203701 | JGI IMG/M metagenome (GOLD analysis project Ga0326511, IMG submission 203701) | Bovine rumen microbial communities from UC Davis, California, United States - 0_2496_0518 | ecosystem: Host-associated > Mammals > Digestive system > Stomach > Rumen | place: USA: California... | reverse complement strand
ATTGCTTGAAAAGAACGGCGTTTACGCCAAGATGTGGGCCGAATACCAGCAATCCGTCACATGGACCCTCGATAATTCCAAGGAAAATGAAGGAGGCGAAAATGTATAAGTGGGTTCAGAATACTTTTGCTCTTTCGGAAGAAGGCTCGCACACATTCATCCGCGGAGTCGTGTGGACGTTCCTGCACTTCGTTTCGCTCATGTTCCCGATGATGTTGCTGTTCAACTTCTTGATGGAATATATGGGCGTCGGCGATTTTGCAGGCAAGGCCCCTCACGGAATCTGGTTCTATCTCGGTTTTTCCGTCACCCTATTCGTTGTGATGCTTGTAATTTATGCTTTTTCGTACACCGCCACCTACGACAGCGTTTATGACGAAAGCATGCGACGCCGCGTCTCGATTGCAGAAAGGCTCCGCAAGCTACCGCTTTCCTTCTTTGGCAAAAAGAACCTTTCGGATTTGACGTCGACCATCATGGACGACTGCAATGCGCTCGAAATGATTTTCTCGCATGCGGTGCCGGAACTTTTCGCCGCCATCGGAAGCGTCACCATTATCGGCATCATGCTCTTCTGCTACAACTGGAAAATGTCCATCGCGCTTTTCTGGGTCGTACCCGCCGCAGCGCTTCTGATCGCTCTTTCCAAGAAAATTCAGGACCGCTGGTTTATCAATTCGTACAACATGCGCCGCGAAATTATCGAAGACATCCAGGAAGGTCTCGAAAACGTGCAGGAAATCCGTTCCTACTCGGGCGAAGCGGCCTACCTCAGGCATTTTGACAAGGACTGCATCCGCTACGAAAAATCGCAGATGGATTCCGACATCAAGGTCGGCATGTTCCTGAATTCGGCGCAGGGTATCCTCAAGATGGGTCTTGCCACGGTGCTAATTACGGGCGCACGCCTCTGGACCAAGGGCGAAATCGACGTATTCACCTACCTGGTGTTCATCGTGTGCGCGGCGACCATCTACAATCCGATTTTCCTCGTATTCAACAACCTCGCCGAACTGTTCTTCGTGAATGTTCGTCTGCGTCGTTTCCGCGAAATGGACCAGATGCCCATACAACATGGCGAAACAGAATTCACGCCTGCCAATTACGATATCGAATTCAAGGATGTCGATTTCAATTACAACGAAAACAAGCAGGTTCTGAAGAAAGTTTCGTTTACCGCAAAGCAGGGCGAAATTACCGCACTTGTAGGCCCGAGTGGCAGCGGAAAAACGACCGCGGCAAAACTTGCGGCACGCTTCTGGGACATCCAGGGCGGTTCCGTAACGCTCGGCGGCCAAGATATCAGTAAAATCGATCCTGAAACGCTCCTCAAGAACTTCTCCATCGTCTTCCAGGACGTGGTGCTGTTCAACACGAGCATCAAGGACAACATCCGCATCGGCAAGCGCGACGCCAGCGACGAAGAAATCCTGAAGGTGGCAAAACTCGCTGGCTGCGACGAATTCGTGCAGAAAATGCCGCAGGGTTACGACACCGTTATCGGCGAAAACGGCGACACGCTCTCGGGCGGCGAACGCCAACGAATCTCGATTGCACGCGCCCTGTTGAAAGACGCGCCCATCATCCTGCTTGACGAAGCGACCGCAAGCCTCGACGTGGAAAACGAATCCAAGATCCAGCGCGGCATTTCGCAGTTGGTGAAGGGCAAGACCGTCATCATCATCGCACACCGCATGCGCACTATCGCAAACGCCGACAAGGTCGTTGTGTTGCACGACGATCACATCGCCGAAACAGGCTCCCCCGCCGAACTCAAGGCGAAAGGCGGCCTGTTCAGCAAGATGCTCGAATTGCAAGAGGTTTCCTCCCGATGACTGCAGAACGTTTGATGGATTACAAGCTTGTGCGCCAATGCGCCCCGACCCTTGCCGCCCGCAAGGTCGGGAGCCTTTTCTGCATGGAAAACATCCAAGGCGGACGCGAACCGATGTGTTCGCTTCTGGCGCGCTGGAATCACGACTTGAATCCATCCGGCGTCTTTGTACGCATTGTGGCGGAACGCTGCGGACGCAGTTTTATTTACGTCTACCGCCGAAACCTCTTGAGCCGCTTATTCGAAACTGCAGAGGTCCGGCACTTCCTCAAACAGTACGACTACAAGCATTTCGACGAAGAACGGCTCATTTTGAATTTGACACATCGTATTGGACGGTGCCGTTGCTTTCCTCATGAAATCGGGCTCTTCTTGGGCTACCCGCTAGAAGACGTAAAAGGTTTTATCATCAATGCGGGCAAGAACAGCAAAAGTACAGGATACTGGAAAGTTTACGGCGACGTCGAAAAATCCGAACGGATATTCGAATGCTTCCGGAAATGTTTTTCTGTCATGAGTTCACTTTTTGAACGCGGCTACTCGCTCCCCATGCTCGCAGTAAGCTAAAAAAGGTGCAGAAATTTTAACTAATCACTGAGCGAAGGCTCATCAATAGGAGAATCACAATGGATAAAGTTGCAGTCATTTACTGGAGCGGAACAGGCAATACGGAAATGATGGCGAAGTATATCGCTGAAGGCGTTAACGCCGCCGGCGGTCAGGCCGATGTTTTCAGCGTTTCGGATTTCGCCCAGGACAAGTTGGCCGAATACGGCCGTTTTGCGCTCGGATGCCCCGCCATGGGCGCCGAAGAGCTTGAAGATTCCGAATTCCAGCCCTTCTACGATGCCGTAAAGCCTTCCCTTGCCGGCAAGAAAGTCGCACTTTTCGGCTCTTACGGCTGGGGTGGCGGCGAATGGATGAACCCGTGGAAGGCCGACGCCGAAGCAGCAGGCCTTGTACTTGTGGCAGAACCGCTTGCTATCGAAAGTGCTCCTGACGATGCAGGCAAAGCAGCCTGTGCAGATTTGGGCAAGACATTGCTTCAGGCTTGATAGATAGCAAAATCTTTCCAATATACCACCTCATAAGACAAAGCACCGGTTATTACCGATGCTTTTTATTGTATAAAAAGGCCATTAAAAATATGGCCTTTTCGATGTTAATGTTATTTGCCGAAAATCTTGAATTTCTTAATCAGCAGCGGTGTCACGAACAGGTCGGCGAGCAGTGCCGAGACAAGGCCGATGAACACCACGAAACCGAAGTTGAACATCTGCGTTGCGGCCGAGGTAGTAAAGCCCGCAAAGGTCGCCACCATGATAATCGTCGTCATCACGAGTGCCGGGCCTGCCGTGCGGAACACGTTGAGAATGGACTCGCGGTAATCGCGGGTGCGGTCAAATTCCACATGCCCGTGGTTAATGAAGTGAATCGTATCGTCGACGGAAAGGCCGATAATCATCGGGATGAGTGTCGCCGTCATCATGTCAAGCGGGATATTGGTGAGGCCGAGGTAACCGCCCACGAAAATACCCGGAGCGATGTTCGGAATCATGCCGATAAGGCCCGTGCGAATGCTGCCGAAAACGATCATCAAAAGGACAGCCACAATGACCACAGAAATCAGGAACGAAGTCATCTGGCCCACTTCCAGGTACTGCTGCATGGCGGTGAATTGCGGCAAGTTACCCACGGCAGTCACCTTTGCATCCGGGTAAAGCTTGCGGGCAAAATCCTGCAAGTCTTCGATTTCCTTCTGGAGTTCGTTGGAGTTGTAGCTTGAAATTTCAATCATCAGGCGGAGCTTCCTGTAATCGTAATCCATCCAGTAGCTAGCTTCGCTGCCGCCCGCGTTTTCGTAGAGCAAAAGCAGCTGAGCGACTTCTTCTTCCGTTTCGGGAATGGCGTATTTTTCCTGACGGTTTTCGTTCAGCGTGCGGTCCAAATCCTTGACGATGTCAAGAATCGAGGTGGAGCGCTTGGTGAGCGGGTACTTGCCGGCATGATCCTGCAACTGTTCGAGCTTTTTCAGATTCTCGACTTCCTTGGCCTTGTCGTTTGTACCAAAGTCAATCACCAAGTCGTACGAATAGAAGCTTCCGATTTCGGATTCTGCCACGTAGAGCATCTTGTTCACGTATTCGACCTTGCGGCCCATGGTGCGTTCCACGTCAAAGGCGGGTTCTATCTTGGTGAGCCCGAAAGCAGAAATTGCTGTCACGACGGCGAATACAATCGCAATCGGCTTGCCGTGCCCGAGAACGAATTTGCCGATAGAATCGAGAATGATTCCCATGCGCGTGTCGCCGCGTTCAAGCACCTTGGCATTCGGCTTTTTGTCTTTACCGAAACTCAAAAGAATCGGCGAAACTGTCAGCGCCACAAGCAAAATGAACGCAATCGCAATCGACGAGAGAATGCCCACGGAGCGAATCGGCTTGAGCATCACCGAAAGGAAGCTGAGCAACGCGACAATGGTGGTAAGGCCGGAGAACAGCACTGACCAGCCCGTTTCACGCATGGCGTAAAGCACCGATTCCTTGCGCTTGCCCGTAAGCATCATATTCTTGCGGAAGAAAGAATTGATGTGAATGTTGTACGCAATCGAAACGGCGAAGGCTAGAATCACGGGCACCATGATGTTGGTCGCATCCATATAAAGCCCGAGATAACCCACCAGGCCAAATGTCATGATGACGCCTGCAAAAGTCGTAATCAGCGGAGAGACAATTCCGCGCAAAGAACGCGTTACCAAGAACATCACGATGATGGCGCAGAGAATGGTGATGATGAAAATGCGGCCCATCTCTTCGCCGATGTATTTCAACTTCTGGAAACTCAGGTAGGGCATGCCTGTGGCACGCGGGTGCAACGGAGCATACTTTTCCTTGGCGATGATTTCAGCCGTTTCGCGGCCCGTCTGCATGTCGGGCGCTTCTGCCTTCACGCCCTTCGCTTCGCCTTCGGCCTTCCACACGGAATCTTCGGGGAAGGGGCGCAACTTGATGTTGATGAAGGCCTGCTTGCGGTCAGTTGAAATCAGCTTCTTCGCCAGTTCCGGCTTGTCGGCCAGGCGCTTCTCGATTTCGGCAAGTCCCGCTTCGTCCGTCGGAATTTCTTCGGGCACAATCTGCGTGATTTCCATGCCCTCTTCGGTGCCGAGCATGTATTCCAAATCGACAATCGAAGTCGCCTTGCCGTCGGAATACGAGAGGCTGTCGCGCAGTTCATTCGAAAGTTCGCGCAAAAGCTTCAGGTTGTCCGGCGTCAAGATGGAATGGTCGCTCTCGACCAGCACGCCCACGAAATAGTCGTTACCGAAAGTTTCCTTGAACTTGTCCGTTTCGACAAGCATCGGGTCGCCCTCGATAAAGTAGCTGTCCCACGACGCCTCGACGTAGATTTTTTTCATGCCAACGATCGATACCGCAAGCAAAACGATAAACGCCACCAGCAAAATGGCGCGGTGGTTGAGCAAGAATTCGCCAAAACGGCCGAATCTCTCGTTAATTTTTTCGACGTTAATTTTAGGAAGACTCATCTTTTACCCCCTGTTTCAAATTCAAGCGCAAAACTAGAAGTTGACCCCTCAAATTACTACTCCAAATAGGCAGCAAACAGCCCTCGTAGATAGAACTCCCATTCACAAAAAAACAGGAGCACCTAGCGGGCTCCTGTTCTTTTCTATCTAAAAAACGATATTACTGGTAATCGTCGTATTCGCCAGATTCCCAATCGCGTTTGTAGTCTTTGCACTGCTCATGGAAACCGGAACCCCTAGAAACGAGGTTACTCATCGAGACATTCTTGAATTCGGTCACAAAGTAGGAAACACCATTCTTGCAATAGGATTCGGTAATGTTCCTCTCTTGCTTTTCTTCGCGTATGAATTGCTTGAAATCCAAGCACATTTCCACCATATTCCCCATGGATATGCGGAAATACGCTTCCTCGATATACTGCGTGCCATTTCCCTTGTCATCGTAGGTCAGCCTTTCAAGATGTCCCTTGTACTTCGGGATATTCACTTTCATCTCAATCCAATAGGTACCATTATCGGAACCTTCGGTCACATTACAGTAGAAATCCGGATCGCCTTTCGCGGGGAAGCTCCCTACCGCATCGTTTTCGGAAGAAGACGACGAGGAATCGTCGCAGGCGTTTAAAGAGAAGGCTAGAACGAGCAAGCCAAGGAATAGGATTCTTTTTGTCATAACAACCCCTTTTTAAAGACTCACGAACTTGCGCATGCCGAAAACCGTCGCAAAAGCGCATACGGCAATGGACACGAGCAACACGACTGCGGGCAAGACTAAGCCCTGCAAAAACACTTCGTGACCGAGCTGGACGAGCAGTAAAAGCGGCACGATAAAGAATAGCGAAAAATGCGTAGCGGCACGCACCGTCTTGACGCGGAGCGAAAGCATCAACGAAAAAGATGTCGTCAGGAGAACAGCCGAAAGCGAACCAAGTACGGATGCCACGGCCACCGTTGTCGAAATTTCGGGATGCGCAAGCCAATAGGCAAATTCAGCCAAGAGCGAAAAAGCTACCGGGAACGGGAGAATCGCGAGGAGTTTGCCCCAGAAAAGCCTGGCCGGCGCAATCGGCGAAAGCTGCAAGAGTTCGAGCGAATTGCGTTCGCGCTCCCCCGCAAAACTATCGGCTGCCAACGGGGCCCCCATCGGCGCCATAAGGCATCCGAGCAGGAGCATCATGTATCCTTCCATGCCCTCCATGACCTGCCCGCCGTAATGCGACACGGCAATCGCCTGGCTCGCCGCCAGAATCACCGGCGGGATTACAAAGGGAATCCAGAATCGCGGATCCCTAAAAACCAGGCGGAGTTCATGTTTGAACACGTGCAACATCACTAATCCTGTACGCAACGGACATAGTGCAAAGAGGCCTTAGATTCTGCCCAGAGATCCCCCAAGTTATCAATATTGACAGCGAGAGGCATACCCATGTAATCGCCGGTCCAAAGGCAGACACTTTGTCCCATTCCATAGTAAGTCGAATCATCCTGCGACCTGCACATGCCTCCCGGCAAGAAATTCAGGCCAAATTCATCGGTTCCCGGATTTTCCCAATCCGAAGTCGATTTCAAGCGAGAAATATCTTCTTCGGCAAGGTCTTCGAGGGCGCGATATTCTTCCAGTGACGGCAAACGCCAGCCGGTCGGGCAAATAAGCGAATCCCAGGTGTAGAGTCTCCCGTACTTTTCGCAATTGCTTTCGTCATCGTCATAGCAGGCGCTGGCACCGCCAGCATCGTAGTTCAAGTTTTCGGCCATCCAATTCAGGTCACCGACAACGACGGTTTTGTAAGTCTTTCCATCACGCGAATCCGTAAGGATGGTATCCCCCTCGCCCGTTTTGTTGCCGGAATCGTCTTCTCCGCCATCTAGATCCAAAGATACCTTGTCTTCACCGCGTTTCTGCAGTTCCGCAGCGGTGTTCTTCAAGAATAGCCCAGCCTTCACATTAGGCGTAAACTTTCTCGTACAGGAAAGGTGAAGTTCGGAACAAGTGGCTAAGCCAAGCATATCTTCTATGGCGCCGTCATCATCTTCGCATTCGTCCACGAACTCGACAGAGTCCCGATGGCACAAGACAGAGGCATCATCGCCCGCATACGTATTGTCCAAGCGGTCCATCACGACAGCCTTGGCCGAATCGCGCATCAGGACTTCCGTATAGACGTAAGTCATCGAGGGCCATGCCATGTTGAGACGTACGCCGTTTTCTTGATCGTAGATGTTCACCGAGCACACCACCGATCCGGTATCGCCACATTCATAGAATGTTTCAGCGTCCGTCGTAAAATCGATTTCATACCAGGAAATCGTCTTGGAATCGACCTTCACCGAACGCTTCGTCGAATCGACAGCCACCTCCGGCTCCCAAGTCTTGAGGCGCTCCACAAGCGCCGAATCCAGTTCATTGGCGTTCTGTTCCTCGGTATAGCCGGAAGCCACCTTTTTGGGGTCGTCCGAGCAGGCCAAGAAAAAGAGTACGCCGCAAAGGAAAATTGCAAATTTATCAAACACTCTCATTAGTAGTAAATCTAAAAAAAAATGTGACAAGAGTCACCCTTGGACAATTTATCTACGAGACGTTGAAATCGGGGGGTCGCAAAACGCCTTTACGAGGCTAAATTCTTCTACAGGCCGGTGGTGTACCGGCCTTCAAATAAAGGGATATGGATTTATGAAAAAGCTTTCTGCTTCTCTTGCAGTTGCCGCAATCGCCAGTTTCACTACGGTGGCAAACGCCGCATTGGCCGACGGCGGCGCCAAGTTCCTCGGCAACATCACTACGAGTAGCCAGATCCGCTCGGATATGGGCACCTACTGGAACCAGATTACGAACGAGAACGGTTGTAAGTGGGGTTCCATCCATTCCGTCGACAATAACGGAAAGAGCAAGTTCAACTTCAACGGTTTCGACAGCTGCGAAAACGGTTACAAGTGGGCCAAGGAAAAACCGGGCGAACGCCACTTCAAGTTCCACGCCCTCATTTGGGGCTCCCAGAAGCCCGATTTCCTCTGCACGGCCAAAAATCCGGGCATTACCGTCGAAAAGACCAAGCAGTATATCATTGAATGGTTTGACGCCGTTGCCGCCAAGTTCCCCGACCTCGAATACATCGACGTGGTGAACGAAGCCATCTGGGCCGGCAACAACTACCATTCCGGCTACAACAAGCCCGCAAACGGTGCAGAAGGTATCAGTACCGACGACCCGAGCTGCGGCGGCACCTACATTATCGACGCCCTTGGCGGCGACCGCGTGGTGAATGGCAAGCACCAGTACGATTTCGTGAAGACCGCGTTCGAAATGGCCCGTGAGCGCTGGCCGGAAGCGAAGCTCATCTATAACGACTACAATACGCTCTCCTGGCAGATGAACGAAGGCATCGAGATGGTCCAGACGCTCCTCAAGAACGGCGCCCCGATTGACTTCTACGGCCAGCAGGCTCACGACTGCAAGGGCATGAGCAAGTCCGATTTCGAAAGCAAGCTGACCAGGATCCACAACGAAACGGGCCTCCCGCTGCTCATTTCTGAATACGATATCGGCGAAGCCGATGACCAGAAGCAGAAAAATGACTATGCGAACCAGATTCCGTTTATGTGGGAAACCGAATGGATCGGCGGCATCACCATCTGGGGTTACATCAACGGTGCGACCTGGGCTGCCAATACCGGCATCATGGAAAAGGATGGCCGTAAGCGCGCCGCCATGGTCTGGCTCGAAGAATACTTCGCGCAGAACCTCGACAAGGGTAAAAACACGACGGGCTCCATCACGCCTGTAGAACCCGAACCGCAAGTTCCGTTCAAGGGCCAGGCATTTACCGTGCCGGGCAAGATCGAGGCCGAAGACTTCGACATTCCGGGCAAGGGCCGCAATGCGGACGGCACGACCAACAACTCTTTCAGCGAAAAGGATAGCGAGAACCACGGTGACAGCGACTACCGCGATGGCACCGGCGTGGACCTCTACAAGAAAGCTACCGGCATTATCGTAGGCTACAATGAGGAAGGCGACTGGCTCGAATACACCATCGACGTGGCCGAAGCAGGCGAGTACACCCTGTTCGCCGCCGTGGCTGCCGCGGGCTCTACTTCCAGCCTCCAGTTCTCCCTGGACGAGAAGGAACTTTCCGATGTGATCAGCGTGCCTGCCGCCAAGGAAGGTGAACAGAACTACGACGACTACAACAAGGTTTCTACCAACGTGACGCTCCCGGCGGGCAAGCACATCCTCCGCATGACGGTGACCGGTTCCTGGTTCGACATCGACTACTTCACCCTCGTGAAGGGCGCAAACGCGACCGACCCCGAACCGATTGTTGACCCAGGCACGCAAGCCATTGCCGACCTCCGCTTCGACAACAACTCCCTCCAGGACTACTACGTGTTCGACCAGCAGGGCGTGCGCCTCGGAGTGCTCAGCGCCTACGGCTTCAAAGCCGCAACCGAAAGCCTCAAGGCCTCCAGCGCCGTGAAGAACTCGGGCATCTACTACCTGCGTAGCCGCACTACGGGCAAGATGCAGGCAGTCCGCGTCGCCCGCTAGTAGAACGAAAGAATTATCCAATCCTTATTCCTAAAGCCTCCGAAGAAACCTTCGGAAGCTTTTTTGTTTGCCCATTTGAGCACTTTTTACTATATTGCCCCCTATGGATTTCGGACCCTACGGAAACACATGGTGGTGCCAAAAGTGGCTTGAAACCCTCCTTTCCGGAGCGGACGCCAATACTGTCGCGACAGGCATGCGCTATGCCATGCGTGAACAGGTCAAGAGCATCGACATCGTAGACAACCGCGTGATTTCCGTAGTCAAGGGACCTAACGGCGGGCTGCACAACAACTACATCGTATTCCCCCTGTTCCCTCGCGAAAGGTGCGAGGCGTTCGGGAGCCTCCTGAGGCAACAGCCTTCCGAGATGCTCGCGCTCGGCAACAAGGTCCTCAACACCTCCATCGAAATCCTGCTCGCCAAGAGCGGGCTCAAGCTTTTTGACGACCTCGAGAAGGTCAAGGTGGGCTGCGACTGCCGCGACCCCCTCCCCTGCAAGTACACCGTCGCAACATTCCTCAAGATTGCAGAACAGGCGAACAGCGACCCGGGCGTGCTGTTCAAGCTGCACGGGATGGACCTCGCCCATTACCGCAACGCACCAGCAACCCAGCTGGAACTCGACGCCCCCGCCGAAGCGAGCCTCATCCGCACGCTGGACAAGGCGCAACGGATTGTAGACGAGGGCGAAGCGGAGGCGGGGTCGGCACCAAACCGCGTAGACGACCTGGACCTGAGCGAAGATTCCAGCGCAAGCCTCTTTGCCACCGAAGGTTCGAACCGCACGCCACCGCAGCAGCTGCCGCATCTCGATTTCGACGCCTGGAAGGATTACTCCCGTGTATTGCCCGCCATGTTACAGAACTTCCCGAAGTTCTGCCCCGCAGGCAACTTCCGCAAGAGCTTTACCGACGAACTGGATGGTTGCCACAAGTTCTTCTGCAGCTACGAAAACTTCGGCGTTTTCTCCGAGCACTTCCGCGCC
>Ga0326511_10004633_pt1 | contig 10912 bp, 16 predicted proteins | sample 0_2496_0518_D_FD_203701 | JGI IMG/M metagenome (GOLD analysis project Ga0326511, IMG submission 203701) | Bovine rumen microbial communities from UC Davis, California, United States - 0_2496_0518 | ecosystem: Host-associated > Mammals > Digestive system > Stomach > Rumen | place: USA... | reverse complement strand
TGATACGGCTGTCGCCTTGTCAGGTGTCTCTTCTACGGAGACGATGACGTCCATCGCAGGACGAAGCGGAAGCTTGTTGGCTTCTACTATCTTCATGCGACCACCTCCCTACTGATAGCAGTCAGGGAACGAGACGCCGATCTGGATGTCAACCCAGACGGTCTTGCCGTTCTCGGTGACTGCGAGTCTGCGACCTCCGACGTCTGTACGGATGGCGTTCACTGTGGAAGGCTCTCCGGTTGTGAGGTCGTCGAAGGTAAAAGAAAACGCACCCTGCATCGGGTCCGTCTCTCTTAAAAGCTCAAGAAGCTGGGTGCTCTCGAGATAATCCCATGACAGGTTCATGTCTGCGTATTTCCATCCGTTGATGTCTGCTATGTTCTTCCCGGACATCGTTGTTAACTGTGCCGTAAGGTTCGGCACCGTCTTCATTCGGAAATCAAGTGGATGCGGGAAGTCTTTGCCGTTGATTTTTATGTATCTCATTGATTTATCCCTCAAAGGCTAACTTGCCCTGTTTGTTTAATCTGAATATCTGCTCGGCTATCTTTGCCCCGCCGAGGTTGATGATGATGCGTGCTTCCGAGGATCCGGAGGACATCATCATGTTGGATGCGTTTATGCCGTTGACGATGCCTGATGCAGCGCTCTCGAGGCCGTTCAGATACTTCTTGTACTGGTTGGTCTCAGCTGCGGTCAGTACGGTCTCACCCTTGTGCAGTTCAGCCTGGTATCCGTCGTATGGTACTTCACGGAGACCGATACGCTTCTTCTTGCCACCGGATGAGGTGTTCTTCGTCTCGACTGTGAAGACCTTCTTCGCTGCTGCCGATAAGATGTCCTTCCACTTACTGAGGACGGACTTCATCGATTCAAGCGCAGAGCTGAAGCCTTCCTTGACGATCGTGAAGGTCTTGGATGCCTTCGCTCCGAGGATGTCCTTCCACTTGTTGAAGGTGTCCCTCATCGACTGGATAGCAGAGCTGAATGGTGCGCTGATGCTGAAGTGCTTCGAGCTCTTCTGTCCCATCAGCTTCTTCCATGCCTCTGTCACCGCATCGATGACCACCTTCACCGGAGCCAGTACCGTCTCGATCACGTTGCCGATGGTTTCGACCGCCGTCGCGATCTGAGGATGTGCTTCCAGGAAGCCTGCCACGAACTGACTGACAGCCTGAGCGCCTGCCTGCATAAATGAAGCGCCTGCGCTAATGAGTGCATCAACAAGAGCGACTACCAGCTTCAGAGCACCTTCTGCGAGTTTCGGTGCGTTCTGGATGAGTCCCTGTACCAGCTTGACCACAAGCCCTGCTGCTGCCGTTCCCATCTTGCCACCACTGTCAGAACCGAGCTTGTCAGCAAGCTGTGACATGAAGTCTCCGAGCATTCCCATCGCTGCAGGGATGCCCGTCACGAGACCCTTTGCGAGTGATACCACGATACGCACTGCGACAGGTCCGACATTTTGGGCTACAGTCCCGAGGCTCTCAAGGAACTGATTCATTGACTCCTCAACACCTTCGCCTCGGCCCATTGCCGTCAGCATGTTCTCCCAGGAAGCCTTCATCATGTTGACCGAGCCTTCGACCGTGCCCGCTGCCTCTCTCGAGGTAGTGCCGGTGATGTTCATCTCGTTCTGCACTTCATGGATGGCTTCGTAGATGTCGCTCAAGTTGGAGATGTCGTACTTCTTGCCCGTTATCTCCCCGGCTTTATCGAGGAGCTCCTGCATGCCTTCCTTCGAGCCTGCGAACCCTAATTTGAGGTTGTCGAGCATCGTGAAGTTGCCCTTCGCAAAGCCCTGGTAAGCGTTCTGGATGCTTGTCATGTCCGAGCCGAAGACATTGGCGTTATCGGACATGTCCTGTATCGCCATGTCTGCGACTGCTGCAGCCTTCGTTGTATCACCATCGAGCGAGTTTATCAGTGATGCAGAGAAGCTTGTGGCCTGCTCCATGTACTGGTTCGCTGACATGCCTGCGGTCTGGTATGCTCTCTCGGCGTACTTCATGACGTCCTTCGATGCCTCTTCACCGAAGAGCTTCTTCACGCCACCTTCAAGCTGTTCGAACTTGGCATACTGGTCAAGCGCTGCCTTGCCCAGCTTGACAAGTTCCGTGACCGCATAGGCAGCCATGAACGCCTTGATCATGGACTTGGCTTTCTCGGCTAACCCTGCGACTTTTCCTCCGGTCCCCTCGACTTCGCCACCGACTTTATTCAGTTCAGACTTGGCAGAGTCCGAATCAACTTTGATGCCAAGCCGTAGTGTACCTAAGTCAAGCATTTATTTCTCCTTAAAATCTCTTCTGAGTCTCTTCCTGTCCGGCTCAGTCTGTTTGATGAGCCAGCAGTTCTCAAGGTACTCCCGCCCCTCCTCGTTCTGCGACATGTGATTTATAAACGCATCACGGAAGAGCATCTTGAACGTGATACAGTCGACCTGCATCAGATCTGCGAAGCTCATGCCCGTGTAGTCGCTTATAAGCCGAAGGTCATCCGTCTCGGTGATCAGATACGGCTTCGGCGCCTCGCCACTCGGGAGAGTCGGGATCTCTATTCCCCCAGGCGCTTGCCGACCTCTTCCATGTAGTCCTTGAAGACCATAGAGGCAAGCACAGCGTCAAGCTCATCAAGCTCTTCCTTCGGGAACTTTCTGCCGTCTTCGTTATCTTTTACAAGCTCGATGACTATCTTCCTCAGCTCATCCATCGCATCGAAGTCACCCTTCTTGTCGAGTGCTGCCACTTTGCGAAGCATCCCTTCGGTCGGCTTTTTGAGCCATACGGATGTACCATCGAACCACTTTAATTCGTAAAATCTGTTGATACCGGATAAATCGATCATGTTGCTCCTCCTCTATACAGAATCAGAGGGAGGCCTGAAGCCTCCCCCTATCAGTGATTAATGAATACTTGCGTCTTCCTCTTCGTAAAGTACGAGCACGCCCTTTGAGCCAACGCCAGGAACGCATTCGAACTCTGCATTGAGTACAGTCTCCTGATCAGGCTGGAACTGGAGCTCGAAGCCTGCTGTGTTGTTGCCGACAACTGTGATCCTGACGTCGCCCTCTGCTGCGTCTTCGTGGACAAAGCGGATAACGTACATCTGGTTGTCATAGTTCTCGATACCGCCGATCTTGACGGTCCTCTTGCCGGATGCTTCTGTGACTTCTGCTGTAGCGCAGAGCTTGTCAAGAACGTCGCCGTTCCATGTGAGGATGCCACTCTTGAATACAACAGCCTCCTCAGTCAGGAATCTCTTGGAAACGTATCCGAGGTCATCCTTGACTGTGTAGAAGGTCGGTGTGTATTCGAGGGTAGCTCCGCCCTGGATATATCCGAGCAGTTTTTCCTCTGTCTCGATGGTTGCGTCTGCAGGTACGGTGTAAACGCCACCTGTTGCAGTGATCTCATCGACATAGAGCTTACCGCTGCCAAGTACGATTTTTTCTGACATAATGTCCTCCCTTAAATGTCTGACCTGTAGATCAGGTCAAAATACATGATGTAATCGATGAAGCCGGTCGCAGCGTCCTTGAGCGTGCCTCCTCCGTTCTGCTTGCACCATGCCTCATTCTTCTTCTCGTCTCCCAGACTGATCAGGGCTGTCTTGACCTGTTTGGCGACAGCTTCGGCACGTGCCATCGTCTTGGTCTTGATCCTGACCATCAGCTGGGCTGACTGTTTGCTTCCGTCATCGCTCCGAGGTGTCCATTCGTACACGATGCACTCTTTAAGCTCATCGGTCCAGAATGGATATACCTTGAGCTGTGTAGCGCTCGTGAGCGCCGATACAATGTCTGTGATCATATAATTCCCTCAAAGCATTTCTCTATTGCAGATATGTTGTTGTCTACTGCAGGCTTCATGTAAGGATGCGGATGCGAGCCTCTGGTGAATACCTTCTCACCGGTCGCTGGATCCACATAGACCCACGGAGTCTTCCTGCCGTCGCCCTGGGACGAATAGATGCCTGTGCCTATCTCCACATATGGCGCATAAGGCACCGAGGTGAAGACATAGCCTGTCATTTCACCATCTTCGACCTTGTGTGTGATGCTGTTTCTTAGGTTGCCTGTCTTTGCAGGCGCTCCTCTTTTGGCAGCACCCTCGACCCCGATACATGCCTGATTGAGAGCCCCGACGAGGGCCTCATAGCCCTCGCCACCCGGCTCAAACAGTTTCTGTATCTTTGCAGCTATCTCGTCAGCGTTACTAAACTGTGCCATAGCTCCGGTCCTTTCCCTCTGCATGAGTCATGAACACACGGTTCCAGCGTCCCTTCTCAACGTGACCCACGACATAGGTATCGTCTATCAGGGAGCCTTCCGCAGGCAGTGCCTTTGTCAGTCCGACAAACTCATACTGCTGATACAGAGCGCCTTCAAGGTTCTGGTCGAGCATAGAGGACCACTCCACCTTCATGAGGATAGGGTCTGCCTCGGTGTATGTCGCCACAGGTTCACCATATTCGCTCTGTGTCCATGTCGGTACCTTGACCGTGTGCTGTTCCATTCTCATAGCGTTACCATCCTTGTCTTAGATCTGAGCATGGCGGTCACGCCTGCTGAATAGTCTGAGAAGTAGGTCTCCTGTATACCGCTGTAGTTCAGCGACTGGACTCCCTCATTCCCGAGCTTGTTGTAGCGCTCCACGGACATGGCTGTCACGATGTCCTCATTGACCTCGCTCTGGTGAGTCCTCAGAAGGTACTCAGCATTGCACTGGTCGATGATGGCCTGCAGTACAGTGTCCTGTGCGCTGCCTTCTATCTGCAATAAGGTTTTCAGGGTATCAATCTGTGCCATGATAACCCCCTCTCGTTATTAAGCGTTAGCTGTTGTCATCAGGACTACTCTTGTAGCGTCTGTGAGTGCGATAACTCTTGGCTGTCTTGTGTAGATGGTTGTCTTTCTGGTATTAGCGTCTCTCTCCTGCTCTGTCTCAACGCCCTTCTTGACGAACATTGTTACAGCTTCCTTTGATGCCAGGAATGCCTTGCCTGAAGGTACAGCCTTGCTGATGTATACAGGTACTCCCATGATGTGTCCGATGTAGCCGGTTCTTGCGAAGTCCTCAACGTACTTCAGCTCGTCCTTCAGAGCCTTTCTGACTGCAGCCTTCTCAGCTGGGTTGATGAGGAAGAAGAGGCCTGTCTCATCCTCATATGGGTATTTGCTGATAGCATCGATGAAGTCATTCAGGACCCAAGTGCAGCCCAGCTGCTTGAGTGTAGCGCCTTCGAACTCTGCTACTACCTTGTCAGTGATGTCATTGGTCATAGCCTCTGCCATGCCCTTGATGCCTGCCTCAATGAATGTAGGGTCTGTGAACATCTGCTCATCGTAGTAAGGGAATCTTGCCTGAGTCTCCTTGACGGTGTACTCAGCCTCGTCCCACTGTGGTGCGATGCTTACAGTGTTGCCTGCGCCCTGGTTGAGGTCCTCTGCGGAGCCTGTCGATGTGTATACGTGAATCTTCTTTTTCATGCCTGCTGCGGACTGCAGTGAGTAGTCAACTGTGCAGAACTGCAGAAGGTCAAGCTGTGTTTCGAGAACGCTGTTGATCTTGTTCTCAAGTACGAAATTTGCATAAGGTGTGGTTGTTACTGCCATGATTGTTTCTCCTTTATCCAATCAGATTTCTTACAAGCTCAGGATCTGCGTTGTACATGGCCTGCTGTTCAGCGAGTGACAGAGCATTGAACTGCTCCCTTGTCATCTTGCCGGACATCGCATCCGCTATCTGCGGTACGTTCGATGTGGCTGCAAGCCTTGCCTTCACTTCCCTGGCTACTTCTTTCTTGAAGAGCTTGTCGAATGCATCAATCATCTGCTGTGCTTCCTCTGCATCGGTGCCGATAGCCAGCATGTCAGCGAACTCTGCCGACAGGCCTCTTGCTCCGAGCACCTTCATGACCTCGTTCTTGGTCTGTGCAAGCTGGAAGTCTTTCAGCTTCCCCTCAAGTTCAGCGATGCGCATGTCCTTCTCGGCAGCTGCCCTTGAATCCTCATCAAGCTGTGAGAGCGTCTTCTCGTTCTCTATCTGCCTTCTGAGTGCCTCGATCTCACGCTCCTTCTTCTTCATTGCGGAGCTGACTCTGCGGTCGCCCTCTCTCTGAAGCAGTGCGCTTACTTCTTCGGCTGTGTAGGTCTCCTTGACTTCTTCGGTGTTAGCGTCTTCTGTTACGTTTGTGATGTTTTCCATGTTGTCCTCCTGTTACGGCTCAAGACCGCCCCATTGACTTGAGTTGTTTATACAAACCCCTCGACTATCGGTACTATCGTGCATCTGCAGTTAGGGTGCATCGGTAATGTCGGAAATACTTCCGTCCTGAACCGCTTGCCTTTGAACTCCCTGCAGATATCACAACAGTCTGTCTCAGCGAGATACTCCGACTCTTCGACTCCCGCTGATATGTATGAATCCTGTGCTGCCTTGTTGTATGCCCGGGACGACTCTGTGCGGACCAGTCTGTCCGCCTCGTTCCAGCTGACTCCGTAGTCTTCCATCAGCTTCTTCTTGACGTCCGCTGGGTTCTTGCCGGCTATCACAAGCGACTCAACGTCTTCCATGACACGTGCGTTGAAGCCCTCTGCATTCTTCCACACTCTGTCCGAGTACCGCATCCCGCTCCAGTTTTCTGTAGCGATGGCTTTGGCTTGGTATTCGGAAACCATGTTGAAGTCTATGCCGAGTGCCTCACAGTTGCTCTCATACGTGCCGACTGATATCTTCTCGAGCAGTGCGTCAAGTTCCTTGTTCTGCTTCTCTGCAAGGTCCCTGACTTCTCTCGCTACTGCTTCACGCAGTCTGATGTAGTGCTCGAGGTTGTAGAGGTCCGTGCGTGTCATCTCCTCAAGGCCGTTGTCGAGGATCTCCGCAAACAGTGCGTTGATCTCGGCTGTGAGCCTGTTGTAGGAGCGCCGGTACTGTTTGGCTATCTTCTCCGATATCTCGGTCGACAGCCTGTCTATACCAGCTTCCTGCTCTATCGCACGGTCCCTCCAGTATTTAGCGTTCTTCTGCTCCTTCGTCATCACTTACCTCCGTGTTGAAGGTCGGTGCAAACAGTGAGTAGTTCTGGAGCTTCTTCTCTTCGACCTTCTCAAGCTCCTCCTGTGCGTCTATGTCCATCGGCAGAAGAGCGAGCCTTGTCTCATCACTGACTATGCCGTCCAGCTTGATGACTGTATCGACTGCAGCGGAGAGATCCTGCGGAAGGTTGCGTGTGAATACGATGTTGATGTCGAGGTAGTCCATGTCACCATTGACCTTGCGCATCACACCGTAGATCAGCTCTATCCTTCTGCGGAGCCCCTTCTCGAACTCTGTCTCTTTGACTCCGACCTTGTTCTCAAGACCCATCAGCTTGTACTTCATGGCAACGCCTGAAGCGTTGGCTGCGAAGTTCTCGTCTGTCATCGGCGGACAGAAGCTGAACTTGTGGATGTCCTGATCAAGACGCTTCTTCTCGTTCTCTATCCATGTATCGTTGACCGACTTGGTCAGCCATGTGCCTGCTCCGCCTTCCGGGAATATCAGCACACGGTTCTGCTTCATGGATGCCACATCCTCAGAGGTCGTGCCCTCCATGCCACTCAGTACGAGGTAGCTGTCTGCGAAGTAGTCAGCCTCATTGACAGAGTCGGACTCGAATGAGTCATATGCGTCTATCTCACTGATGACCAGCTCGAAGTCGCCCTGTCCTTCCGTGTTGTTGAAGTACGGCGTTACAGGGACCTGTCCGAAGACGTGATACTTCTGATCAAGAAGCTCAAGGCCGTTGATGTTGTCTCTGTACTTGGCGATGTCTACTGACGAGTAGACCTCTACATAATCGACTTCCTGGTCGCTCTCGATGTCGAACGTGCTCCAGTATCTGATCACGTAGATCAGCGTCTCTTCAAGGTCATCGTTGTAGATCGGTATCATGCCGATAGCTGGCAGCGCCTTGAAGCGGATGTTGCCGTCTGCATCGATGTACAGTATCTCGTAGCCCTCACCGCAGATGCTCTGCCACTTCGCTATCTCCTTGTTCACTGAAGGCTCATCGTTGTACTCCATGATGTCCTCGAAGGCTTCCAGCGTGCTCTCGTCTGATGCGGTGTACTGCACCGGCTCTCCGATGAAGTAGCCTGTCATCAGTGTGGTGATGTAGTTGGCATATGGATTGACGACCTTGTTGTTAGGCTTCGATGCGTCCTCATATGCCCGCTCCAGAATGCTGTGCTTGCCCATGTAGTAGTCATGCAGCTTTATCTTCCTGGCATTCTCTGCCCGGTCCTTCTCAATGAACTTTCTGATAATGTCCTTCGTCAGGATCCTGTCCTGTGGAAAGTAATATTTCATTGTTCCTCCTAAAGCCCCAGAAGGGCCTTGTTGAATGTCCCCATCCTCTTGTATTTATCTACACACTGAAGGCTGTACCTCAGTGCATCGATGCAGTGGTTGAACTCGTCTATAGGCTCGTTGATGTACTCGCCTGTCGCTCTGTCCTTCTTCCATGCGTAGTTCTGTAACTCTGTTATGACATGCTCGCAGCGTGGATCCACGACGATGTCATACTGCTGAAGCTTCTGTATGCCCTGCAGTATGGAGCCCTGCCCCTTCACAGCCGGATAGATGCGGTACAGTCCTGCCCGCTTCAGCTCCTCGATGCTCTTGACCTCTGCCGAGTCTCCGATGATGGTGCTCTTGGCGAAGCCCAGCTCCTTGATGACTGTGGCGATCTGATCATTCAGGAGCCCCGTCTTCACATACTCCTGGGCGATGAAGAGGGTGTTGTCCTTCTGGAAGCTGACTATGAATGCCGTCGGGTCATTCGTGAAACCGAAGTCGAGACCGCACAGAAGGTTCCAGTCATGCGTGTCCTCGATGCGTCCGACTCTCCAGTTGTTGAAGACCAGCTTGTCGAGTGATGCGAACTCACCCAGCGCATATATCCGATAATAAGTCGGATTGGTCTGCGCCATCTTCTCGATAGTCTCGATGTACTCAGGAGGAAGGAAGCGGTTGTCCTTGTATGTTGTCTTGTGTATGACGGTGTCAGCCCCAATAACGGCCCCGTCTTTGAACCATCGCCTGTACACCCAGTTGGCTTTCGATACAGGGTTAAAAGAAAAGAACATCTGCAGCCCTGAAGCCTTCGCCCTGAGACGGAGGTTCAGCTGTTCGATGTCCTCTTCTGTGAACTCTGTGGCCTCTTCGACCCAGATGTCCGTTATGCCTGTTATCGACTTTATCTTCTCACTATCGTCCATCCCCTTGAAAAGGAGCACGGAGCCGTTAGGGAGCTCGATTGTGAATGTGCTCTTGTTGACCTTGCAATCTGCCAGCACCTTAAAACGTGACAAAGCATCGAGCACTATCTGCCAGCATGAATCTTTTAGCGTTGCGCCTACCTTCCGCATGATCAGTATCTTGCGCTTTGTTGGCAGCGCTTTCAGGACCAGCTTCTGTGAAATGAAGTGCGACTTGCCGGACCCTGCTCCGCCGTAGTAAACCTCGAAGCGCCTGCTGTAATCAAACAGCATCGGATAGTAAGACTCGTTAAACAGACGCTTTTTAAAGTGGATCCTCTTCATCGTCTATCACTATCTCGTAGACCATGTTAGTGTCTACGCTGACCTTGTTCTCGGTTATGAACCCTGCACGGTCTAATATTTCAGTCGCACACTTTATCTTGTCCGAGTCCTTTGTCTCCGGGGAGTGCAGTATATCAACAAGCGCATCAATTGCACTTGAGACCTCTACTGCCATTTTGTCCCGAACCTCTTGTGATATCTGGCTTTTAAGCTCCTCCACCTTCGCCCTGACTTCAGGTCTTTTCAATAGGTCTGACGCTTGGCTGTATGCGGTTTTCTCGCTATAGCCTGCTATCTTCGCTGCCTGCGTTGCGTTCTTACAGCCCAGTCTCACATATTCAATTGCAAATAGTTCCATCTGGTCTGTCATATATCCTCCAACGCAAAAGACCGGCGCTGCAGCGCTGGTCCCTGCGGTTAACTCTATGTAGTTCAGAAAGGAGTTTTTAATGTGTTTTTCGTTATCCCCTGATACCATATTATCTATTAACAGTATTCGGTTCTATACGGACTTGTACAAGCCTGAGCGCTCTCTTGTGATGCTCATGTGTCTGCGTCCATGACATGTGTATCAGCACGCAGATCTCTTCCCACTTTCGGAGCTCGATGTACCGCTGGAAGAGTATGTCTCCCTCGATGCCCGGAACGCTGCTTATGGTCTCGAATATCTCCTGTCTCTTCTCCAGTGCATCCAGCTCAGCTATCTTCCACTTCATGGCAGCCTCTCCGAGTCTGATGGCTCTGTTTTCTGTCTTCCTGCTGATGCCGTTACCGTGTGGCATCCCGTCTCCTGCGAGAGTGGATCCGATCGCATCGACCTTCTCCATCTCAAGTTCGTATTCAGCTTTAAAGCGCAGGGCTTTTCTGTTCAGCTCCTCGTACTGCTTCAGATAATCCTTTGCTCTCATTAACTTCCTCCCAGGTAACGTCCCCGTCCTGCTCAATCTCCTTACCGTCAACAATGTCCCCCGGTTTAACCTTCATAGCCTACCTCCAGCTGCAGTCCGTCTGCGGAGTATCGGCTTTGGCAAATAAATTTCTGCTTCTGCACCTACCACACACTTGTTTATCTCTGAACCATTTACACTCGTTGCAGTAGCCGACTTCCGTCTGCGGAGTATAGTTGTTTATGCCCACACCGCACTCGTTACAAATGTGTGCATATCTGTGTTTATCTTGCCCATACTTGCAAGTCTCGCAATCCGTCTGCGGAGTATCCTTGATATATGTGTTGCAATTAATACACTTGTATCTGTATTCACTGTTCTTAATATTAAAGTCTTTTTCAAAACTTCTAATATAGTCACTCCTACCACAGTTAGG
>Ga0326511_10004632_pt1 | contig 10913 bp, 17 predicted proteins | sample 0_2496_0518_D_FD_203701 | JGI IMG/M metagenome (GOLD analysis project Ga0326511, IMG submission 203701) | Bovine rumen microbial communities from UC Davis, California, United States - 0_2496_0518 | ecosystem: Host-associated > Mammals > Digestive system > Stomach > Rumen | place: USA... | reverse complement strand
CCTGGCCCCCGCCGGTGTGATCAAAAACGACAAGCAGGTCGTTGAACTGTATGCCCGGCGTATTTGGGGGGCCGAAGACAGTACGCACATCATCGTGAAGGGGCTATGACAGAAAAAGCCGGGCCTCTAAGCTGAGGTCCGGCTGTGCCCATACTATTCGTAATGCTTGCGGCATGAAACGATGATGATCGTTTCGCCCTGGATGCGGTAGACGAGGCGATGCTCTTCGGTGATGCGGCGGCTCCAGTAGGCGCTGAACTCGTGTTTGAGCGGTTCGGGCTTGCCGATGCCGGAATAGCCATTGCGGTCGATGTCTTTCAGCAGGGTGTTGATGCGCTTGAGGATCTTGCGGTCTTCCTGCTGCCAGTACAGGTAATCTGCCCAGGCTTCGTCGGTCCATGTTTTCAGCATGGTTTAATCGTCCTCGATGAGTTCGTGAGGCGTCAACTGTCCGGCTTCGGCCTGGGCGATGCTGCGACGCAGGTGCTCGACGTTGGCGCGTGTGTAGAACGGATCGCGCTCGATCGGGAAGGGGATGCGGTTCTCGCGGATCATGGCCTTGAAGAACAGGTTGACGGCGGTCGTCGGATTCATTCCGACGTCGGCGCAGAATTCCTCGACCTGGCGCTTGAGATCGGACTCAACACGGATGGACATGGTTGCAAGTGGCATATAAATCACTCCTTTCACGTAGATTATACCATGAAATGAAGACGATGCAATACAAAATAATGCTATGTATGTTTAAATGGAGGTGTTGAACGGAAACATGACTGAGGATCTGTCTGAAATCAAGCGGGTGCTGCGGTCGGTGTTCTGGATTCAGAAGAGGCTGGACGCTGATCTGCTTCATCTGGAACGGCTGCGGGATCGAGCCGAGAGTATCGGCGCTTTGCGCTACGATCGGGAGCCTGTACAAGGCGGCAGCGGTGAAGCGAATCCATTAGAATCGGCGGTGCTGGCGCTTGTGGATTATGAGCGTGAGGTCGAAAAGAAAACGCGTGAATGGACGGCTGCCCTTCGCTTGGTCTCGGACATCATCAACGGTGTGCCGGACGGCAGGCTGCGAGCTCTGCTCACGTATCGTTATCGTGATTTCTGGCATTGGGAGAAGATCGCCTGTGAGATGAACTATTCGTGGAAGCAGGTGCACCGTCTGCACGTTCAGGCGCTGGTCGAGGCGAAAAAATCGTATGAGGCGGTCAAGATGACACACAATGACACACTCACCTGTGATAAACTGTAAACTGTGATGAACGGACAAAAGACAGAACAAACTCCCTGCACAAAAGGCCGAGACCTCAATCCTGAGGCCCCGGCCTTTTGCATGGCTGAACGGAGGTGAAGCCGCGGTGTGTCTAACTGAGAAGCAGAAACGATTTATCGACGAATATCTGATCGACCTGAATGCCACGGCGGCTGCCGCTCGTGCAGGGTATAAGGATCCGAATAAGGGACGTCAACTGGTAACGAAAAGTAACGTTTCGCAGGCTATTGCCACACGTCTGAAAGACCGCCAGCAGCGCACGGAGATCACTCAGGATTATGTGCTGCGGAATCTGAAGAAGATCGCCGAAAAGTCGATGGGCTACTCTGACGCGCCGCATCAGCAGGCTGCCACGAAGGCGCTCGAACTGCTGGGCAAGCATCTGGGCATGTTCAGAGAGTCGGTGCAGATGGACGGCGAGCTGCGGATCCAGGTCGACTATGGCGACGGTTAAAGTCTCGTTCAATCCGGTCTTTCGGCCGGCCAATGAAACGCGCTGCCGCTATCGGGCCATGAAGGGGAGTGCCGGCAGCGGCAAGAGCATGAACGTGGCGCAGGATTACATCCTCAAGCTGATGGATCCGCGCTATCGCGGCGCGAATCTGCTGGTCGTCCGCAAGGCGGAAGGCTCGAACAAGGATTCGACGTTTGCCGAGCTGTACGGCGCGATCACGCGTATCTGCGGCACTCAGGCGCCGATGATCTGGCAGGTCACGGGCAATCCGCTGGCGATGACGTGCCTGACGACGGGCGCGCGGATCATCTTCCGCGGCATGAACGACGCCCGCCAGCGTGAGCGCGTGAAGTCGATCAGCTTGCCTTCGGGCAAGCTGACCTGGATCTGGGTGGAGGAAGCGACAGAGCTGGAAGAGGCCGATGTGGACATTCTCGACGACCGTCTGCGCGGCGTGCTTCCCAATCCCAATCTGTACTATCAGATCACGTTCACGTTCAATCCGGTCAGCTCGTCGCACTGGCTGAAGCGGAAGTATTTCGACATCGAAAGCCCGGACATCTTCACGCATCACAGCACGTACAGAGACAATCGCTTTATCGATGAGGGCTATTACCGCCGCATGGAGCTGAGACGCGTGCAGGACCCGGAAGGCTACCGCGTGTACGGTCTAGGCGAGTGGGGCGAGACGGGCGGGCTGATCCTGACGAACTACCGCATCGAGGATTTCGCCGTGGCGGATGACCGCTTTGATTCGCGCGTCTACGCTCAGGACTTCGGATACAATCACGCCAACGCCATCCTCGACGTTCGTTTCAGGGACGGCGAGCTTTATATTTGCGGCGAACTGTACTGTTACGAAAAGGACACGACGGAGATCATCGAGATGGCCGAAAGGCGCGGGCTGGATAAACGCGTGCGGATGTGGTGCGATTCCGCCGAGCCGGACCGCATCAAGATGTGGCGGCGCGCCGGGTATCGTGCCCTGGGCGTGCGCAAGGAGCCGAACAGCGTCAAAGCGCAGATCGACTATCTGAAAGGCACAAAGATCCACATCCATCCAAGCTGCCGGAACACGATCAAGGAGATCGAGGCGTGGAAGTGGAAGCGTGACCCGCAGAGCAACCAGTATCTCGATGAACCGGTCGACGTGTTCGACGACGCGATGGCGGCGCTGCGGTACAGCATAGAGGAAAAACGGCGCGCGGGAAGGTCTCGCGGCCCCGTGTACAAGCCCCTGGGCTTCTGAGAGGTGAAGGAATATGTATACCGATTACAGTTTTCTGGAGCCGGGCGCTGCGTGGCCGCCGAAGAACGAGCTGGAACGCGCCAGGCTGAAACGCTACGGCGACAACGACGCGCTGTTCGACGGCCGGCACGAGTTCGTTTTTCGCGAGGTGTGGACTCGGCTCTTCCGTCGCGATCCGCTGATGAAGATGAGCGTGGAGATGTGTCTGCCCTGGCCGAAGCGTTTGTCGACGCTGTGGGCTGACCTGCTGATCGGCGAGACGCCGGGTGTGAGTGACGCGAAGAACGATGAGCTGACGCAGTACCTCAGCGATCTGGTCAAGCGCCTTAATCTGTGGCGTGCGGCCTATCAGGCGGCGATCGACTCATCGCGCTTCGGCGATGCCGTTCTGAAGGTGCGGCGCGACGATGCGGGCCGCACGCGCGTGGCGGTGATCCATCCGTCGTGCTGGTTTCCTGTCGTGAGCGAGACCGACAGCACTGAAGTCGTTGCGCATGTGCTTGCCTGGCCGACTGGCGAGCCTGAAAAGGGCACCGGCCGCCTCCAGGTGGAGATCCACGAAGCGGGGCGCGTGGAGTATCGTGTGTATGATCACAGCGGCGGCGCCCTCAATCCGGCTGCCGGTATCGGCAAGCTGCTGGACGTGCACGACGAGCAGACGAACGTCGATTCGCCGCTGGTCGTGCACATTGCCAACACAGCGACGAGCGGGCGGCTGTACGGTCACGACGACTATTCCGACCTGACGGCGATCCTTCAGGAACTTGAAGTCCGCTTTGCTCAGAACGCGCGGATCCTCGACAAGCACGCGGATCCGAAGATGTTCGGCCCCGATTACACGCGCAAGGACGAAGAGACCGGCCAGACTGTGGCCGACATCGGCGACTATGTGCCGCTCGACGAAGGCGAAACGCCGCCCGGATACATTGCCTGGAACGCGCAGCTCGACAGCTCGTATAAACAGATCGAGGAATTGATGCAGCAGTTTTACATGCTCAGCGAGACGAGCCCGGCCGTGTTCGGCGATGTCAAAAACGGTCTGGCGGAAAGCGGTTCGGCGCTCAAGCGTCTGCTGATGGTCCCGCTGGCAAAGGTGAACCGCATCCGCCTCGACTTCGACTTCGGGCTGAAAGAAGTGATCCGCCTGGCGGCACTGCTTGACAGCGGCAAGGCGGTCAAGCCGGTGATCTTGTGGAAGGACGGTCTGCCGGACGATGAAGCCGAGACTGTCCAGGTCGAAGCGACGGCCGTGGCTGCCGGCATCACATCGAAGCTGAGCGCGATGAAGCGCGCCTACGGTTACGACGACAAGCAGGCTGCCGACGAGCAGAAGCAGATCGAGAAAGAGACGCCGGCGATCGCCGAGCCGGTGAACTTCGCCACGGAGACGGACCACAATGGCGACAACGGCAGCGCCTAACAGAAAGGAACCGTTCCACCGCGTCTTTGGAGACGAACAGGCCACGCGCCTGATCGAGCTTTACAAGAGAGCCGAGAAGGAGATCGGCACCAAGCTGCTGCGCGCCGTCTTGAAAGCCGGCACAAAAAAAGCCCTGTCCGTCCGAAGACTGGAACAGGAACTGAAAGCCGTCTACAAGATGCTTGATGAGCTGAAAAAGGCCGGCGAAAGCGCCTCCGCCGAGATGGTCACGGCCTCATTCAACGGCGGTATTGCCGTCGCCCGAAAGCAGCTCAAGGCGGCCGGCATCCCGCTCATCGCCGAGATGGGCGGCGTGCATGAAAAGGCGATGAAGGTCTATTCGTCGATGATCGGCGACCGCCTGGCCGACGTGGTGACCACTGCCGGCCGGACGACGGCCGACATCTACCGCCAGCTGCAGCTCGACAGCGTGCTCACCGGCACCGTCGCCGGATACGAGACCATCAACACGACGATCAGGCAGATGGAAAAGACCGGCGAAGCTCAGGGCCTCGTCGCCTTCGTCGATCGTGCCGGCAAGCAGTGGAACATGAGCACCTACGTCGAGATGCTGGCGCGTACGACGGTGATGAAGATCCATAACGAGGCTGTCAAAAACGAGTTCGTCGCCCACGGCGAAGACCTCGTGATCATCTCCTACCACCTGCCGACGTGCGAGATGTGCAAGCCCTGGAACGGCAGGATCGTCAGCCTGACTGGAGCGACGAAAGGCTATCCGACGATGACCGACGCCGAGGCGGAAGGTCTGTTCCATCCCAACTGCCGGCACGCGTTCAGTTTGTATATTCCGGATGAATCCACTGGAGTAATCGGGAGCGATGCGGCGAGAGAAACTGAGACTGAAGAGCAGCGGCAACTTCACGAGGCTCAGATTGCGGAAGTGGAGAAACAGCTTTTGAGTACACCTGAAGCAAGAGATTATTATCAAAAGATAATGTTGCCTGGTTTAGAATCTGATTATCAGATTATAAAGAATTCTGGCTTTGAAGATCAGTTTATTCAAGCTATACAAAATGCTGCGGAGCGATTAAAATCTGAAGAGACAAAGATAGCAATTAGGATTTGGAATTACGACATTGAAAAAATGTTAAACGATGGCCGTTTTAAATCGCAATTTGAAACGCATACATCAAGTGGAGTGGTTAGCGTTCAGAAAAGAGCTTATGTTGAAAGACATCTTTTAGGCTTGGAAAATGCTATATCTCCTAAAAATCGTCCGATATATGGCTATCTGTCTGATAAACCTGCTGAACATGGCATTAGAGCAGAAATCTATGGAGATATAGCAGTCGTACTCAAAAATGAAGTTAAATATCGTTCAACGTGTACGATTGGCGATTCCTTGGATAAAATGCTACGGCTTGAAGTAATAGCTCAGCCGGTGACAAAGATAGATAGGCGTTTTGTTGAATTAAAGCGATATAGAGGTCCAACGCTTAGCAAACAAGAAAGTGAAAAGCTAATAAACTCGATAAAAGAGATTGGCACAAATAGTAACCAAGAGAATGCTTATACTGAAGCGCAAATCTTCGGCCAGGTTTGTACAAAGGATATAGAAAAAATAATTTTTACGGGCAGCCCTCCTAGTGAACGTATTGAGAAACTGTTAAAAGATAAGGGAATTCCATGGGAGGTTCGCAAATGATTGAGTATGGGCTTGATCCTCAAAAAATAAAACTACGGATTATAGCGCAGGGTGGAAACACGACTTTTGTTATAAAGCTTGTAGAGGTCCCTTACCCTAGAGATGTTGAATTTATAGAGAAACTCAAAGCGGATGCGAAAATGGGGAAGGCTGCAAGCATAGAACAACTAAAATGGTTAGAAAAATCGCATTGGGAACCATCTGAATGCGGCTTTGTTTACGAACGGGGAAAAGCTTATAGAGGGTGTATTACTAATATTGGTGTGCCTTTTAAATTTATGCCCTATTTAGAAGCAGCCAAAGGCGATGAATTCACCCAAGAAGAGCTTCAACAGATCCTTGCGCTTCCCCTTCAGGAAGAGTACGAAAACAGCAGGTGAATTCATGAACCTCAACCGCCTGCCGCTTAAATTACAGCTGCTTTTGTCGCTGTACGGCATCAAGCTCTGGCCCGATCAGGAAGAGATCCACAGCGCGTATAAGTCGCTGTGCGACAACGGTCTGGTCACGGATTCCGATAAGCCTGAACTGACAAAAGCCGGCGCAGCTGCCGCGGCGATGATTCTTTACGCATCAGGCGAAGAGCAATGAGACACACAACCACATAACGACAAGGCGACCTCCGCAATGGAGGCCGCCTTTTTCGTACACTCACGTCACTGAGACGGTAAAAAACAGGAGGCAGCACAATGGCAGACAACAACACCAGTACCAACACGCCCCAGGGCGGCGCAACGGCTCCGACTTCGCAGAACACGGCGAATGCGGGGACGGGAGAGCGGACGTTTTCTCAGGCTGACGTAGACCGCATGATCGCGGACCGCCTGAGCCGCGAACAGAAGAAATACGCGGATTATGACGCGCTCAAGGCGGCCAAGGAAGAGCTGGACAAGCTCAAGGACGGCCAGAAGAGCGAGCTTGAGAAGGCCAACGCGGCCAGGGAAAAAGCCGAGGCGAAGGCGAAGGAGTTTGAAGCGAAGGTGAAGCTGATGGAGCTGAACGCGCTCAAGTCCAAGCTGGCTGCCGAAGCCGGCATCCCTGCCGAGTTTGCCGATCGGATCCGCGGGGAAGACGAGACGAGCATCAAGGCAGATATCGAAGAGCTCAAAAAGATTTTCCCGCAGCGTGCAGCTGTCGGCGGCCGCGGGGCTCCGACGGCGAACAATTCGCCCGCGACTGATCTGGCGTCGCTTTACGCGGACGCGATCAAGCGCGGCGCGATCGAAGAAGCCATGATCTACAAAAGGCAAATGTACGAAAAATAAACCAGGAGGAATGACAAATGGCTAATGTTTCTGCAGCAGCAAACACTTTCAACCTGCCCAACTATGTGGGCGAACTTTTCCTTGTCGGCGGCAACCAGACGCCGTTCCTGACGATGATTGGCGGCCTGTCCAATGGCGGCCGCGCCGTTGCCGGCTGGGAGTATCCCGTTTCCGTCGAGGAAACGCTCAACACCGCGGCTCAGCCCGACATCACCGAGACGGCTTCGCTGACGGCTCCTACGCCGACGACCTACGTCCCGACGCAGACGACCAACGTGTGCCAGATCTTCCAGCGCCAGGTCAGCGTGTCCTATGCGCGCATGAGCGACAACGCCACGCTGAGCGGCCTGTCCCTGCTGGGCACCAATCCGATCACCGACCCGGTGGAGCATCAGAAGATGCGCAACCTGGAGCAGATCGCGGTCGACGTGGAGTACACGATGCTCAACGGCACCTATCAGCGTGCGGCGGCTGCCGTCTCCGGAGGCGCGGCCGAGAAGTCGAACAAGATGCGCGGCATCATCACGGCGATCACGACCAACGTCGTGGCAGCCGGCGGCGCCCTGACCAAGGCTCATATCAACACCCTCGTGGCCAGCATGGCCGATCACGGTGCGCCCTTCAAGAACGCGGTGCTCTTCGGCAACAGCACGGTCAAGCAGGCGATCACCGCCCTGTTCGGCACGACTCCGCTCGGCGCCGTGCCTCAGAGCCGCAACGTCGGCGGTCTCAACATCGAGACGATCGTCACCGACTTCGGCGAGATCGGCGTGGTGTACGACCGTTACGTCCCCGCCGGCACGCTGCTGATCGCCGACCTGGCGTTCGTGACGCCCGTTTCGCTTGCTGTCCCCGGCAAGGGCCACATGTTCTATGAGCCTCTGTCGAAGACCGGCGCCGGCGAGAGCGGCCAGTATTACGGACAGATCGGCCTTGCCTACGGCCCCGAAGTCTACCACGGCAAGATCACCGGCATCACGGGCTAAAGCGATGCGTTTCCGGTCTGACCATTACCCGAGTATCAGCATTTTCGTCGGCAGCCGCTGCGCGCGGTTTGCCGGCGGATTTTTTGAGACCGACGACGCGGAGCTGATTTCGGGCATCAAAAAGGCGAACGTTGAGGGCGTCGTTCCCCTTGACGAGAAAAAGGAGAATGCCGAATGTCCGCAACCCGAGAAAACGCCGTCGCCTACTGGAGCGCCCGCCTCGGCGGCGACGCCTTCACCGGCGAGACCGAAGAGCGCCAGGAAGCGGCCCTCGTAAGCGCTGCCGATTCGCTGGCGCCGTATATCACTGGACTGTCTGAGACCGATGTCGAAGCAGCGACTTACGAACAGGCCCTTTGGCTGCTTGGCGCGCGCGCCGCAGCTCAGGCCGAAGGCGTGCAGTCGTTCAGCGTTACCGGCCTGTCGGAAACGTACAGCGTCAGCGGCCGGCCGCTCAGCATTGCCCCGTCTGCCTGGCGGATCATCAGCTACGGCGTCGACGGCTCTGGCGGCAGAAAGCGCGGCCCGGTATGGCTCTCGTAACGGGATATCTGCGGCAGAAGTGCCAATGGACGCCGCGCACGGCCGAATTTGACGCGTTCGGTCAGCCGGTCATACAGGAACCGCAGACGATCCGCTGCCGCTGGTCGCTGAAAAGCGGCTGGGCGCGCGGCGTGATGGGCGACGGCTTGTCGGCGTCGAGCTATACGAGCACGGTCATGGTCGACGCAAATGTCCGTGAAGGCGATACGCTGACGATCGACCTGAACGGCTATACTGCCGGCGGCGTAGTCAAAGCTGTTGAGACGATCGTCGATCTTGCCGGCAAGGAACAGGGGCGAACGTGCTATGTCTGACGTGCGTGTCGAGTGGAACGGCGACAAAGCGGCGGACAAACTTCAGCGCGTCGTCGAAGAAATGCTCTGGCTGGCCGGACAGGACGCGATCACGCAGGCGATGAACAACGTGCCGCTTGATACGGGTACGCTGCGCCGGTCCGGCACAGTGACGGTCGAAAAACTGCCCGATGCTGCGGCCGTGTACAGCGAAGCGCAGAACGGTACCGGCAGCCGCGGCAAGACGATCGGGACAGAGGCGCCGCATACGGGCGGCAAATTGAGCGATCGGCGCGTGTTCGTTTCGTATAACACGCCTTATGCGATCTGGCTGCACGAGTCGCCGGACTGGAAGCCACGTGACTGGAAGATCACAGCCGCCGGCAACCGCGTCACGAAGCCGGCTGTCGGCGGCTGGAAGTGGCTTGAAAAAGTCTTGCCGCAGGTAAAGCGCCGCTGGGCGTATTACGTTGCGCGGGCTCGGAGAAAGGCGGGGCTGTTATGACGCTGGCTGAATCGATCTGCGCGTTGCTGACAGACGCGGGCATCGAAAACGCGTTTATCATCGACGCGCCGGAAAGCACTCTTGACGCCGGTGCGGTCGTGATCATCCCGTACAGCAGTGACAGCGAAGAGTATCTGCCGATTGGCACGCAGTATTTCCAGGTCCGTGCCTCGGCTGCGACGTTCCCGGCGTCGGAGAAGCTGATCTGGCAGGCGTTTCGCGCTCTTGCCGATCAGACGCCCGAAAATGCAGACCGCCGCTGTTTGAGCGGCATCGTCGCGCGCCAGGAGCCTTTTTTTCTTGGCAAGGACGGCGCGCGTTACGTTCATGAATTCAACGTGCAGATCACTGCACAATGGAAGGAGTAATCACACATGCCTGACAATACGAAAGAATATGACATCGGCGCTGGCCGCGTGTATTTCAAAGGCCCTGGCGCCAGTTCTGAGGTCGAACTGGGCGATACCCAGGGCGGCATCAAGGTGAGGGCCACGCTTGAAACGACGGAGATCGAAGTGGACCAGCAGCTGGATCCGGTCGATGAGATCATCACTAAACGCACGATCGAGGTAGAAGCGCCCTTTGCAGAGTTCTCGCTTGAGAATCTGGCGCTGGCGTTCCCCGGCTCGACGCTTGTGACGGACTCCCAGGACAGCTCAAAGAAAAAGCTGGTGCTCGGCTCCACGTCCGGCGCTTCGATGCGCGATTACGCCGGCGAGCTGCGAGTTCATCCGCTTTCGCTCGAAGATACGGACAAGAGCAAGGACTTTTTCTTCCCCTGCGCTGCACCCATGGGCGACTCGCTGGAGATCAGTTATGAGAAGACGGCACTGAAGCTGGTCAACGTCAAGTTCAAGGCGTATCCGTCTCAGGCACAGGCCACGCTTGGCCAGACGGTCGTGATCGGTGATCCGTCGGCGACGGCTTAGGAGTGACACCTGATGCTGAATCTTGACGAACTGCTCGGTGAAAAGAGATCCATTCGCTGGAACGGCAGGGATTATCCTGTCGAGGAGATCACACTGCGGACCGTCCTGAAAGCCGACAAGGCGATGCAGGACGCGAAAGACACGCGGGACGTGTGGCAGGGAATGTCGCAGATCGTGAAGGAGGTCGTCCCCGGTCTGGATGTGGACGCTGTGCCCGTCAGAGCGCTTGAAAAGCTGTTTGCCTACGTCGTCAACGGGGAGGATAAAAAGCCCCCTTTGGCAGCGGAGCCGGAACCGGCGACGGAGACGGCGGAAAAGAAGTAGATATTACAGAGA